>ERZ1370068.1592-contig-11498_pt1 | contig 58343 bp, 75 predicted proteins | sample MGYA00561227_ERZ1370068 | MGnify/ENA primary metagenome ERZ1370068 (study PRJEB38410, sample SAMEA6850437) | metagenome | study: Metagenomic assessment of the ecological functions of the soil: analysis of the soil microbiota associated with the... | reverse complement strand
TTATTGCTTCGTTCAGTTACGTATTGCTGTCCGACGACCGTCCCCTCGCTGTCGGAGAAATAGCCAACTAAAGCCCATGTCCCCACCGGTCTGGCCGGCCGCGCAGCGTCTTACCGCCGCATTGCTCAACCTTCGTCAGCGCGGCGTCGATGTCATCGACGGCGATCGTGATCACGGGCTGAGTCAGGTCCTCGGTTCGGGCAAACATGCCGCCGTTGATCTCTCCGGATGTCGTGGGCCGGCCCATCTCGTCTGTCGCCGTCGCGGTGCCGAGCAACGTGTAGCCCATGTCGGGCACCGGCATGACGTTCCATCCGAACGCCTCGCGATAGAAGGTCTGCGCTCGCTCGACGTCGTCGACGGGAAGCTCGAAGTGGACGACTGGCTGCGGCATGAGTGATCCCCTCGTTATGAACGTGTATGACCAGCCGATCCTGCGCTCGGCGTACGACAACGCACAAGGGCGTGCGGCGCGGCGCTTGTGGAACGGGGAACGACCTCAGCTGCTAACGGCTGTCCCGGGCGGCCTGCCGTCGAGCCCCGGCCGCGCGGCTGGATGCGTCCGCTTCAAGCCACCGGTGGTCTTGGCAGCCGCGCGCCGACGACCCGATGACCCAGCCTCCGTGGCGGCGCGTCCTCCTGCGCGATGCAGCACGCTTTCCGTCCGACGTCGTCGCTGGCGCTCTTCGATGCGGCGCGGACGGCCGCTAGCCGTTCAGATTTCAATCTCGCAGCCGTGCGCCGCGCCACCACATCGACCTGCTTGCTGACCCGGGCCAACGCGATCTCGAACACCTCCGCCTTATCGGCGTTGCGGCGATTCTGGGGCCGCGCCGCACCCCGGCCGCCGACATTGGCAATACGGGCGCTGGCCTGCCGCCGATACAGCTTCATGTACTTGGTACGCGCGCGCCGCACCCGACCGTGAAGGTCGAGCAACGCATCCTCGTCCAACTCGCGCATACGAGCGGGCTCCGTTTCCCGCAGCAGATCCAGCTCGTCAGCCCGCAACGAGTTCACAATCGCGTCCACCGGCCACCCCCGTTCGCTGTCGACCTATGCTGATGATCTTGGACTCATGGCCGCCCAAGAGCAATGCGTCCTAGATCACGACGACTCATAGGTTCTCGACCGAACAGAGGCCTATGGATTCTCACTCATAGGCTGCCCACACCGGCGCGATCGTTCGACGGTACGACCGCCCGGAACAGGGTGGTCAGGACCGCCACGACCGGCGGTGGGACGTTCTGCTTCAGACCGGCCACGGCATCGGCAGTCGCGCCCATCCTGCAACCACGCGAAGAATGTGCCCGCGACCGGCGGCTTCACCCGGGCGAACTTCCGATTCATCGCCTTGATCTCTGGGGTGTCTTTCCGGGCGAGGTAGAACGGCTCGAGGTCGGCTTCCTCGTGGTCGAGGTGCGTGCTTGCCACCTCGCTGAGTTTCGCCATCGCATCACTCGCGGACTTGGCATTCGCCGCGCTGGGCGAGCGGCGCAACTCCCGCATCGCATCACCCGTGGTGCGCAACCCTTCCGCGAGCTGCTCGTGCTCGTGATCCCACTGCGTGATCAGGTCTTCCCTTCATGCCGAGCTGTCGAAGCGTCGGCCACACGATGTCGTGCTCGCCGAGGTGGTGGGTCGTGAGCTGATCGTCGAAGTTCACCCAGGCGGTCCACAGTTGCTCGGCCCGCCGCGAATCGCCCTCGACGAATGCCCCAAGAGCCGTGTCAAATCGCGCGAGATCACGCCGAAGGGCGCTGTGAATGACTCGATTCATGCTCATCTGTGCCATGTCCGCACCTTACGTGAATGCGTCAAGCCGATTCGTTGACACGCAGCCATTCAGTCAGCCTTGCTGGGGGCACCTGCGCGACTGGAATCCGAATCCGCAGCACCGTCTCGCCGGGCCGGGAATCGATAGAGATCGTGCCGCCGTGCAGCCTCTCCACAATCCGTCGAGCGATGTCAAGGCCTAGCCCGGTGCCCTTCCCGACCTCCTTCGTCGTGTAGAACGCATCGAAGGCTCGGGCCGCGACTGCAGGTGACATCCCGGGTCCCGTGTCGCTGATCTCGACGACGAGGTACGCGCCGTCCGCTCGCGTCCGTATGCGAAGCGTTCCAGTACCGGCATCGGCCATCGCATCCAGGGCGTTCTCGATGACCTTTGTCCATACCTGGTTGAGCTCGCCGGCGTGGGCCTCGATCCGGGGACGTCGCCATACTCCCGCACCACCGAGATGCGGTCCGTGAGCCTGTGCCCGAGCACCGCCAACGTGCTGTCGATGCCATCCCTGATATCGACCAGCTGAATCGCCGCGCGGTCCATCTGCGAATAGGACCTGAGCGCGGCCACGAGCTCAGAGACGCGCCGGGTCGACTCCTTGACCTCTGAAAGCAGCGACGCAACCGACAGCGCACCGGCCACCCACTCCAGGCCGGGCTCGAGCGCAGACTCCGTCAATACGGTCGCTGCCCGCTCACACCAGGCGACATCGACCCCGGCCGCGGCGAGCGTCTGGGCGATGGCCCACTCCCTCGCTACGCCGTGCCCGACGAGCCACGACGACAAGGCATCCTCCTGATCCGCGACCTTGATCGGATTCTGCGGCGCCGTCCGCTGCTCGATCTCGCGGCGCAGCGCATCGAGGGCCGCGAATCGCTCGGCGGGAATGCCGTCGCGAATCAGCCGCTCGGCGGAGCCGAGCAACGTCTGAGATGCGGCTTCGAGTTCGTCGGCGGCCCGGGTCGCAGCTGAGGCGGGATTGTTGAGCTCGTGTGCGAGGCCGGCCGCAAGCGTGCCAAGTGTGACGAGAGACTCGCGCTGCCGCGCCGTTGACTCGATCAAGCGCGCGGTGTGGTAGAGCCCCTCGACGAGGTGCGCAGCAAACGGGAACCACTCGTTGGAACGCTCACGGAGGACTGCCGCCGGCACGCGGAGCACCCGCCCGGCGATGACTCCACGTCCCGTCGCGAGGTACACGCCCCGCTCATCCCACGCCCGGAATCCGCCTGCCCAGCGTCCGGGCACATCCATCCGCGCGACGACGGTGTCCTCCCGGTCGATGCGCCGCACCAGGTCGATAGCGCCGTCGAGAAGCGCACCACCAGAAGTCTGCGTGCTCGCCTTCTCGGAACAGTTCGACACCGGGCTCGACTCGAACCTCGGCACCGCCTTCCGATCAGCTCGGCGAGCTGATCGTCATTGAGACCCTCGAACAGGCTGAGCGATCGGAGTTCGTCGACGCGTATCACAACGTCGCACCATGACGGCGCTCGACCATGATCGGTTTGCTCATGAGATGAACCCTACGGCGACCGCCCGATAGGCCACGATCTCGTGATACATGATTGGATCTCAGTGTCCCGCCTTGGTACGGCTCAGCAGCCGGGGCGGAATGTTCGTTGGGGGCGCCACATGCAAATCCCGAAACCAACCGAGCAGGACAAGGACTTCCTTCGCGCGATCGTTCCCGGACGATCCGCGCGTGGAACTCAAGCCGATGTTCGGCAACCTCGGGGCCTTCGTTAATGGCAACATGTTCGCGGGCCTGTTCGGATCAACGGTCGGTGTCCGGCTCATCGATGACGCCAGCCGAGAAGAGCTGGCTGCGATTGAAGGCACCGGACCTTACGGCCCGGCCGAGCGGCCAATGGGCGGTTACCTCGCCTTGCCGCAGAGCTGGTCGACGCAACCGAAGCTCGCCGCCAGCTGGGTGCGCACCGCGATGACCAGGTCGCCGTCCTGCCGCCGAAGGCGCCCAAGCGTGCCAAACCGAAGGCCAAGTCGACCAAGTCTCAACGGTGACATTCGACCGGTTCGTCGGAATTACTGTGTTCCGGGCAGAAAGCTGCATCGCAACCACCGGCGACGAGTCGGGGACAATCCCGCTGTGAGCGCATACCAGCTGGCTGACTGGGCGAACTTCGCCGTCGCTTCGGCCGGCGCGGCGCGCGGCCTCGAGCAGCGGGGTCAGAATCCACGTACTCGGTCGATCACGATCCGTACGGGGACGGATACGCGTCGCTAAAGTCCTGCGGACTACCGCTCACCCGGATCATCGACTCGCGATACTTCGCGAGGTAGTCCGGGTGCGCGTGCGGCGGAGCTCCTCCAGCGCGATAGACGCGTCGCCGGTGAGCACCACGACGTTCCCCCGCGGGCGTTTCCGTCGAAGTGCAACGCCACCCGAGGCCGGCGATCGATGTGCTCGAGGCGATGAGCCTTTGCCCGGCTGTAGATCAAGACGGTCGAAGGAGGCTGCCAGACGAACCAGACCGGATTGGGTTGAGCGTGCCGTCAGCTGCCACGGTGATGATCCAGACGACCTGCTCCGTTTCGAGCCGCTCCGCGACGCGCCCGACCGAATGCTGACTCAGGGTCAGGCAATACGCCTTCGCTCACGGCCTGAGGCTATGCCAGATCGCAAACGTCCGGTCAACGAGGTTCGGGAATCCCGAGCTGGCCAAAGGCTAAGAGCTCGCAGCAAGATGTATCTGCTGCCATTGCCGCGACTCCACAGCACATGGGAACCATGAACCACAGCACGAGAAAAGCCATGCGAGTGATGCTGCTCTGCTCGTCCTTCAACGGGCTGACCCAGCGAGTGTGGCTTGATCTGCGCGCAGCCGGTCACGACGTGCGGGTGGAACTGAGCTCGGACATGGACGCGGTCCGGGCGGCCGCGCTCACATTCGATCCTGCCCTCATCGTGTGCCCGTTCCTTCGCGAACGCGTTCCGGACGATCTATGGATGCGTTATCGCACAATCATCATTCATCCCGGCCCGATCGGCGATCGGGGGCCTCCTCCCTGGACTGGGCGATCACCGATGGTGCGACAACGTGGGGCGTCACGGCCCTGCAGGCGGTTCGCGAACTCGATGACGGCCCGGTGATGGGCAACCCGCACCTTTCCGGTTCCGGCCGGGCCGCGGAAGAGCAGCCTGTACAACGGTCCGGTCGCGGACGCGGCTGTTGATCTGGTGCCAGAGCTCGTCGCGAAGGCGACCGATCCCGCCTTCGTTCCAGCTCGGGCCGACGAATGGTCGACCGCGGTGCGCGGTCGCGCTCGAGCGACCATGCGGCAGGTCGACCGAGCGTTCGCCTGGTCGGATCCGACAGTGGATATCGTCCGGCGGGTGCGAGCCGCGGACGGTTCGCCCGGCGTGCGCACGACCCTGTGTGGCCTGGACGTCTTCGTTTACGACGCGCTGCCGGGACCGAATGGACTCGCGGGCGTGCCCGGCACGGTCGCCGCGCGCCAGCACGGCGCGGTGCTGGTACGGACCGGCGATGGCACGATCTGGGTTGGTCAGGTGCGACTGGCCGAGGCAGCGCGCGATCGGTCGATCAAGCTCCCGGCATCGATCGGGTTGTCGGACCATCTCGGCGGCGTACCCGGGTTGATCGGCGCGCACAACCGCGAAGCCGGGTTTCGAGAGATCTCCTATGAACGATTCGGCTGCGTGGGAGTGGTGTCCTTCGACTTCTACAACGGGGCAATGTCGTCGAGTGACTGCCGCCGCCTGGCGAGCACCATACGGCGGGCCGCGGCGCAGAACACCCGCGTACTCGTCATTCGCGGAGGTGACACTTTCTCCAACGGCATTCATCTTGGCGTGATCGAAGCGGCGGAAGACCCGCGTCGAGAGACGTGGCACAACATCAACGCAATCGACGATGTCTGTCGCGAGATCATCACCTGTACCGATCAGATAATCGTCGCTGCCGTCGGCGGAAATGCCGGGGCGGGTGGAGTGATGCTCGCGCTCGGCGCCGATCGCGTGCTAGTTCGTGACGGCGCCGTGCTCAATCCGCACTACCGAACGATGGGTCTATACGGTTCGGAATACTGGACATACGTGTTGCCTCGCCGAGTCGGCAGCGCCATGGCCGAGCAGCTGACTGAGCAATGTCTTCCTATCGGCGCGCACGAGGCAGCCAGGCTCGGCTTGGCCGACGACATACTTCCGGCGTCCCCGGGCAACTTCGACGACGCGGTCGTGGCGTACGCGACAGCGCTTGGAACAAGCCAGGACTACAACCGGCTGCTCGTAGCGAAACAGGTCCGGCGCGAGCAGGACGAGCGGCGCCGGCCACTTGATTCCTACCGCGCCGCCGAACTATGCGAGATGATCCAGGACGTCTACCACGGTCGAAATGACTTCGCCGCCGCGCGGCACGCCTTTGTCACGAAGCAACCGCGGCCGGGCCGATTGTTCTCACCGGCGGCTGGCCAAACCGGCTACCGGGTCGGCCACCTCCCGAACCTCGCAGCGCGGTCGGAGGTCGGGCCTGAACCGCCAGGGGAGCTGAGGACCGTCAGATCGGGCGGCCCGTAACGATCACACACAACTGCCCTCATCAGCTCATCCCCTTCCAGCGCTCGGCGCAGCGCGTGGAGAACAGCCGACGCGGTGCCAGGCACGACCTGAACCATTGGCGAGCGGGCAAGCGCCCGTGCCCTGGGCGTTGCTGGCGGCGACGCCGCGATGTCGTCCGCCGTCCGCCCGGTACCGGCTATCACGATGGCAGGTCGGCCGGCATCGAGGGACAGTGCCAAGTCCCGGTAGGCGATCTCCCCGTTGACGAGCAACGTGACCGATGGCTGACCGTCGGACAGGACAGCGGCCACCCTGCTCAACCACGGCGACTCATCGCCCCAGTCCATACCCGGAACGATCACGACATGGCTATGGTAGCTGTTCTATCTCCACCGGACCCGACGAACCATCGTTGCCGTCGACTCCGGCGAGCGTGCCGGCAGCGATGACACCGACATGAATGCCGCCGAGGCTCGCCCGGGACCGAGCCGACCCGGCTAATGCCATCACGCCGACGTCGGTGCCACCGTCAACAAGGCCGGCTCCGGTCGTTCTCAGCGCAGGCACCAACGCCGCATCGAACAGCGCTGACGCTGTCGCTGCATCCGCGGCCGACATGCCACTCGCCCCGCCCACGAGGACGACGACTGGCGTACCCAGCGGAATCCCCGCCTGGGTCAGTGCTGGCCCAATCCGCTCCGCGCTCTGCGGGTCCTCCTCGATGCGTATCACGACCGGGCCAGGCGATCCGGTCATCTGACGACGCTCTCTGGAGCGGGCGGGCGGTCACGGAGTCGGCCGACGATTGCGCTGAGGGCAATGCCTTCATTGGCCGCATAGGTGCCGCCTTTGTTGTGCAGACGCGGAGTATCGAAACCGCCCGCGTGGTGTAACGCGATGAGCGACCAGCTGCTGTCAAATACCGGACTTCCTGAGCTGCCACGGTCGGATGGGGCACGGTAGTGCACGTAGGTCTCGTCGTAATCGAGAATTACGTTATCTTGCAGGCTGAATTGCGGGTTCCCTAACTGGTTGGGATGGCCGATCAGGTAGGCGCGCTGGGTTCCGATACCGTCGAGGACGGGCAGCCGATTGGCCAGTGGCGCGGGCGAGACGTTTCGCGGGTAGTCGTCGAGTTCGAGCAGGACAGTGTCAATTCCGGGGCGTTCGGATTGCTGGTACCACCATGTCCGCACGACGCGGAATCGCTGGCGGGTACGGTCCTCGTCCAGTCCACGAAAAGCGACTATCGCATCGCCGGGTGCGACCGCTTCCGGAATGACGTGTCCGTTGGTCATGAGCACCGTCGCCGGGAGGTCTGCATGGAGGCGTCGGCCGTCGACCAGGAACCCGGTGCCAATGCCATCTTCGGTTTGGTTTTCAATCTGGGCAACGGCACGGCACCGTTCGAGTCCGGTCCGATACCAGCCCAGCGACTGAAATCGGCTTGACCCCAGTACCCGTTCCAGGCCCGGAGCCAAGGGCATCGCCCACCCGAGTGGCCCGGACGTCGGTCGGCACCACGACGACCGCACCGCCCTGACGCCCGAGGAGTGCGGACCGCAGTATCGGTAACAGGCTGTCACCCGGCGCCAAATCGGTACGCAGCTGCCACACGTCAAGTAGCTGTCGGAGATATGAGGCCAGCTTGAAGGAATCCGCGCCTGGGTCCTCAGTGAACTGCGCGGCCCATTCCGTCGAGCGCGCGTGATCACCCAGTGCGAGGTGGGCCTCGCTGGCGGTTGCCTTCTCCCATGCATCCGGCTCGGGCATATCGCTAATGTGTTCGAGAATCTCTGCGGCTAACCGCGCTGCCTGGCCCGCCGGATCATCCATGTCCGCGACCATGATCCCGTCCCGGCCGGCGCGACAGAGCAACGCCACGATGTTGATACCGTGCCAGATGAGCCGATGATCCGGGACAAAAGCCTGCCGATATGCGTCGACCGCACGCTTCAGGTTCGTCTCGCGCCGAATCGGAGAGCCCCCTGCACATAGAGCTGCTTGTGGCAGCGGCCGACCCCGCCCCAAGCCTCGATCCGCTCCATTGGCGTCAGCCCGGGGTCATCAATCAACGACCGAAATATGAGTAGCGCAGCGGCCGGCCGATCCCGATCAACAAGCGCTTGTGCGAGCTGACGCTTGATAGCCGCGTCAGTCAAGCCGTGCCCGAGAGCAGCGTCGGCTACGCGCAACAGCTCTTCGTAGCGGCGGCACTCGCGAAGGAGCGACAGAATGGCCCTTATTTGCTGGGAATCCTCGATTTCGGGCGTACTGCGAAGATGGCCGACGTACTCTTCCACAACCTCTGCGAGCTGCTGCCAGTCAAACTGTCGAGCCGCTTGCTGGATCCTTTGCCTCCAGCTCACCACGCCTCCTTCACCACTGCATCGTTATTGCAGCATGGCGCGCAACGCGTTCCGCAGCTGAGGCTGACCCAAATACTTGCCGATGCTGTGCCGCCAGCTTCCCCGGTTCTTCACCGTGATGTCGTTGACCCGAACCACTCCTGCCGACGAAAGTCGCCGCCCAGGCGTGGATCGGCGCCGCAGACCGGATCCAACCCATCCGACACATTGACCCACCGTCCGTCCGCGAGGCACCGCTCGGGCCAGCCATTGTTGCGGGTGTACGGCGGAGTAAGCGCGCCCTGAACCTCACTGAGCCCGAGCGGGCTCCCGACTGTGATCATCCCGTCGACCAGCGGGGTGTCCGGGCAGTTGACCAGCACGTCGTACGCCACCACGCTCCCGAGGCTGTGCCCGATCACGACGTGTGGTCTAGACACAGCACCAACGTTCGCCAAAGCGGCTACGGTACGGGCGCGCACGTCTCGGCGGACCCAAAACGACTCACCGTTTCGCGGACTGAACTCGACGTCATACAGATAGTGGTGCACGTCGCGCAGGAATGCCCGCATGAGTCGCCGCTTCAGCGCGCCGCCGGAAGCGGCACCGCCTCGAGTGGTGAATCAGCGACGATCGCCTCGAGATCGTCGCCAGGGGTGGACGCGCTACGGTGGCCAGGCCGACCTCGATTCCGAGGCGCTCGACGAGGCGCGTTCCTGCGGCGGCAGCGACGCGAGCCAGCTCATGTCGCTCGGGGCCGCGTCGACCATGGGAGCCAGTTCCAGTTCGGCCGACTCGTCGCCCGACGCTTCGACCAGATGCCGCGGATAGAGAACGTCCGCCCAGTAGACCAGCGACGAGGACACGCCGAGGGATGCCAGGTCGATCCCATCGTCGTCGAGAAGCGCTACCCGCCAATGCTCGAGAAGCACGCTCGGCCTCGGGCTTGTTACCAATCCCGTGAACGAACGTGACATGCCCCAATGGGTCCCCAAACGGCCAGACGTTGCGTACGCAGCAGCCCGTCGAGATTGCAGGTGATGAACGCCCGGTAAACCGCCTGAGACAGGGCCATGCCGGAACGCCCGCGATCCGGGTCCGTGGGCGGGCGTTCGACACGCCGATACCGCGTAATCAGACCCGTTCCCGCGCCCGATAGAGCAGCCCGTAGGGTCATGACCTGGGCGTGACAAGCGTCCGGTATGAACGACAAAGTCGGCATAGGCGCGGTGTTGCAGGCGAACGTCGCCGTTGCCGGCGCGAGCGATAGCCGAGGGACAGCTAGCCGGAGGCGATGGTGCAGCGGTGTTGTGCTTGTCGGACGATCTCGCGAACTCCGCAGCTCCCTCAGACGGGTAGACATTCGATCGTGCGAACCGTTCGGCAGCCGTCGGCGCTGTCCGGGTGAGCCCGGCACGTCACGCCGCCGGCGACCTCGCACACCGTTGACTCGCGCTGTCACGGCAGCGCAACGAGGCGACGATGCGGCGTTCACGCAGGTGTATCGGGCGGTGCAGCCCGGCCTGCTCCGCTACCTGACGGTGCTCGTCGGGGCGGATGCCGAAGATGTGGCGTCCGAAACCTGGGCTCAAGTGTGCCGCGACCTCAGCGGATTTCAAGGCGATGGAGACGGGTTTCGGGCCTGGACCGCGACGATCGGACGGCACCGGGCCATGGACCATCTGCGCGCTCCGGGCCCGGCGACCGGTTGCCGTTAGCACGCTCGACGAACTGATGGCGTTGCCAGCCCGGGACGACACGGCCGGGCTGGCCCTCGAATCGTTGTCCACCGCGGCCGCCCTGCGACTCATCGCCGCACTACCGCGAGACCAGGCGGAAGCGGTGATGCTGCGGGCGGTGGTCGGACTCGACGCCAACGCCGCCGGCCGCGGTCTTGGGTAAACGGGCCGGGGCGGTACCGCACCGCCGCCTACCGCGGATTGCGCCGGCTTGCCGAACAGAACACCGGCATCCTCGTCGATGGGTCGAGTGACACATCGCGTCCCTTCGACGCTGAGACGGTGAGATGACTACACACCAAGCCAGGCCGCTCAGCCGCGCAGACGCCGAAAAGGTGCTCACGGGCACCGCATCTCCGCCGGCCGAGCTCGCCCACATCATCGCGGCGGCGCGGGGCCTAGCGGATTCCGATGAGCTAGCTGGCGAAGCGGCCGCGATGATCCGGTTCCAGGCAGCGCGCCTGGAGCCTGCAGCCGCGCACGCCCCGACGGTACGCAAGCGGACGTCCGACAAATTGCTTGCTGCGAAGCTGGGGATTGCCGCCGCGCTCGCGGCAGCGGCCACCGGTGGCGTCGCACTCGCCGCCGCGGCCCACACCCAGACCGAACCCGCGCACGACGCCAGCGCCTGCCAGCACACCGGTAGCCGCGCCGAGTCACTGACGGAACGCCTACGCCGAAAGCGACCACCACTGACCGCACCGGCCCCGAGTCACGCCGCCACTGCCTCCGCGCCGCCGCCCGCGCCGGCCGGCGGTGCCGGCTCGCACCCTTCGGCATCACGCCCTCGGCTGCGCTCCTCGCCGCGCTGCGCGGCCTGTGCATCGCGTACTTCGCCAATGGGAAGGTCTGATGGAAAGGTGATCGACACCCCGGCCTTCCGCGCTCTCGTGACGGCTGCGGGCGGCAGGGGCAAGGTCACCGCCTATTGCCAGATGCGCTGCTCCGTGCTGGTCCCAATCCGACCGGCCCGGCGAGGAGCCACCCGTCGGGCCGCCGATCTTCCCGCCCCGTGAAGCGCCATCCGGCCACCGCCGGAGCGGCCCACCAGACGTGCCGCCAGGAGGGCGCAAGCAGACCAACCCTGACCGGCTCGGCCGATCGAGGGGCTGAAGGTACGCCGGGCTACCCAGCCCCGGAGTGCTAGGGAGAAACTGGGGCCCGTAGTCAACTGGCGAGAGACTCTCGCCATGCTGCGCAGCGGCCAAATACGGGGGCTGCCTGATGGGAACGGCGTGGCTAAACATCGCAGACTGGGTGCTGTTGCCGATCACGAACAGCTGCGGGGGTCGTCAGACAAACTGCCACCGTCGTCTCCACTGCAGTCATCACGTGCATCCTCGTCGCCGGGCTCATCACCGTCGTCCTAGCGGGCCTGGATAGCGCCAAGCACCCAGCACCGCAGGCGCCGCCACCCCTCGGGCCAGGCCGCCAGCGGGAACCAGGTCAATCGGATGGTCCTCCTAACCCCGAGCCGCCGACGCGGGGATCCAACGTCGCGTACTACCCGGCCCCGAACCGGACCACGAGTTCGCCGGCTCGCACCCACAAGTTCGCCGGCCGCGCCAGCAGGTCCGCCCCGACCAGCCCGGATCAGCGCGACGCTCACCCACTGGCGCCGAGCCTGCCATCGAGCACCCCGCCGTCAGACGGCACGTCGGAGCCGCACAGCCGCCACGCGAGGCCCACGAATCATCGGACGAAGCCCGGCCGCCGCGAGACTGAGCCGTGGGCGACTGGCACCGCGCTACCAGCGGCTCCCGCCGGACACCTCGCGAACAGCAGGTCGCACATCGGCGAGATACACGACCGCCGCGACCACCGAAGCGAGAGACAGCAGATTCAGCGGGTAGGAGAACAACGAACCGAGTACGCCGCCCACGATCAGGATGGCCAGCCATGCCGGCTTTGGTGAGTTTGTTCGCGGCGGGAAACGCAGCGGCCTTGCGCACCGCACAGTCCGCAACTGCCCAGGCGCGCAGGAGCAACGAGCCCTCCCAGAACAGGATGCGATCCACCCACAGCTGCGTCTCGTACAGCACCTGCATGCTAAAAGCTCTAGCGACCGGAACTGTGCTGCACCGGTTGTTGAGTACAGACAGCCGGCCAGTCAGGGCGTTATTTAGGACTGTTCGCTTTCGCCTGCTCGGCGGGCGGGCTCTCGTAATGGCCCGCTCGTCGGTGAGCGGTGCATTTTCGCGGCGAAATGCCTCGTAAATGTCGATGAGGGCCTCGTTTCTGCTCGCTCGGCCAGGCCGGTATCGGCGAGGATGGCGGCCACTAGCTCCCGGATCGCCGTGCCGCGTCTCGAGAAACCCGGCGCGAATGTAGAGCTGCTCCGCCGGATATCTGCAGGCCCCGAGCGATCTGCTGCAGGATGTCGGCGCTCGGTTTGCGCAACCCGCGCTCGATCTGTGACAGATAATGATTAGACACGCCCGCGACCTTCGCCAGCTGGCGCAGCGGGACGTGTGCGATTTCCCGTTGTTCGCGGATGAAGGCGCCGATGCCGGTCCCCCGCCGGCTCTGCTCGCGCGAGCCGTCGACGTCCACCCGTCTAGTGTGCGGTGCGCCCGCTAGCAAATGCAAGCGAACCGCTAGCAACGTCTTCCCGGGACCGGGGAACGTTCACCAGCCGAGATCCGCGGCCGTTGAGCTCGGTTGGTCCTTCGACAGCCTCCGGCTCATGCGCTGGCCAGGACCGCTCCGCCGGACACGGTGACCGGGATGGCGGCCAACGGGGCCTGAGCGGGTCCACTGGTGTTCTTGCCGGTGAACGCGTCGTACGTCGATGCATGACATGCGGCACCTGAGGACGGCGCCATCTGGGTTGACCGTGCAGCCCTGGTGCGTGCAAATCGCGGTGAACGCGACGACCTTCGCCGGCGCTCGGCTGAGCCAAGATGATCGGCTTGCCGTCGAGCGTCGCCGAGATCGAACCGCCGACCGGAATATCGCTGAGCTTGGCTACCTGCTCGCCACCGCCGCCCGAGGAAGCCGACGTTGCAGCGGCCGGCCGACGTCGCGCCGTCTGCTGATGTCGCGGCCGCCGGAACTCGTCGAGCCTTCAGCCGAGGCGCTGCCGGTTGACGGTGGGGCGGAGGTTGTCGCCGATGCCGACGAGCCCGAGCTACATCCCGTCAGCACGAAGACACACAGGCCGGCAGCTTCCGCGCCGCCCGCGCAGAGCACGGTCCGGCGGGTGAGGTAATGAGCGGCAGGCATGGCACTTCCTAGTCGAAGGTCGTCCGCTAAGGCCGACATGGGGTGTCTAGCTAGATACGAAGACGCGTAGTTAACGGTTCAACAATTTGAGCTGCCCCCCAGTGAGGACTTGCTGTGGACGCCTGTCAGGCGTCCCTCTGAGAATGGCGCGCGCCGAACCGGGCCGCCGAAGGCAGCGCTCGGCAATATCGGACTCCGTTACGGCGTCGGGAGAATGCCGGTGCGCAACCTCGCTCAATTCGCCATCCGACACCGTTGGTGGGTCATCGCGGGCTGGCTGGCGTTCATCGTTGGAACCCAAGCCATCGCCGGGTCGTTCGGCGGCGCCAACCAAAGGGACGAGTTCAAGCTTCCCGGGACGGAAACCCAGACCGTCTCGACGCTGCTACGGAACGGCGGCCTGGACAGCCAGAACGGCATCGACGGCAACATGGTATTGCACGTAAACAATGGCGAGCTCACATCGCCTCCCGGCCGGGATCGTGGCGTCCCTCGAGGGCTGTGTGCAAGCCTGGATCCAAGGTCCTCGAGATAGCAACCCCGTGGGGCGCCATTAACTGCGCTGGCGCAGGAACCTGCAAGCGGCATCGGCCAACCATCGGCTCTATTGCCCCAAAGGACCCCGGATCGCGCTTGTCAATATCACCTTCGCTGGCGGCGGTTCGTTCGACCAGCAGGCCATCAATCGCGTGTACGACACGCTTCACAAGCTCAACAGCAACGGCCTCGAGGTTGAGTTCACCGGCGACGCCTTCGCAGGGCAAAGGGGATCATCGGGCGGCGGAGTATCCCCAGAGATGCTGGGCTTTCATTGCCGCGTTCATCATCCTCGCTGTCGTGTTCCGGACGGTTGGTGCGGTTGCGCTGCCGCTCGCCAGCGCGGTCGCGGCATTGGTCAGCGGGCTGGGTGTCATTGCGCTGTTGAGCCACGTCATGAACGTGTCCACTGTGACACCAGAGCTGGCGCAGCTGATGGTGATCGGCGTGGGGATCGACTATGCCCTCTTCATCGTCACGAGACACCGCCGCAACCTGCTGAACGGGATGAGCGTGCCGGACTCGATAATCGCTCGCCGTCAATACGTCCGGGCGGGCTGTCTTGTTCGCCGGCACCACGGTGTGCATCGCGATGCTCGGGCTCATCGCGCTAGGTGTGAGCTTCTTCTACGGAATGGCCATCGGGGCTGCCGTAGCTGTCGGCTTGACCATGGTCGCGTCACTCACCTTGTTGCCTGCGCTACTGAGCTTTCCGGCCTGTCTCGTGCTGCCTCGAAAGCAGCGTCGCGCGATTCGCGGGGCAGCTCACGCGCCTTCACAGCGCATCGGATTCTGGACCCGATGGTCTGATCTCGTGGCCCGACGCAAGGCTTTGCTCGGCGCGCTCGCCACTGCACTCATCATCGCGCTGGCAATTCCGTTCTTCTCGATGCGGATGGGCCACGCGGATCAAGCGCAACGACCCGGCCGGCACCACGACTCGCAAGGGCTACGACCTGATCGCGCAGGGCTTCCGGCGTCGGCTACAACTCGACACTCACCCTCGTTGTCAGCGGCCCCCGAGTGACAACAAACCGCGGAACAGGTCGCAGGGGCGGTCAAGAACGGCCCAACGTGGATCCGAGCAGCGTATTCGTGCCGCCGAAGCCGCTGACCGATCGGATCACTGTGGTGTCGATCAAGTCGATCACGTCGCCTCAGGACGCTAAGACCACCCAACTGGTCAAGACTTTTGCGTAACGACGTGCTGCCATCTGTCTACCGGGGTACGCCGGATCACGTCTATGTCTACGGTCAGACCGCGGTCTACACCGACTTCACCCACGTGCTTTCGAGCAAGATGCCTTTGTTCATAGGTGCCGTGGTGCTGCTGTCGTTCCTGTTGCTCATGATCGCTTTCCGAAGCCTGCTGATACCCTCTCACGGCCGCGATCATGAACCTGTTCGCCGCCGCGGCATCCTTCGGTTTCATCGTGGCGATCTTCCAATGGGGTTGGGGCTCCGAGATGTTGGGCATCGGCCGAGGCGGCCCTATCGAGGCATTCGCGCCGGTGTTGTTCTTCGCGATCCTGTTCGGCCTGTCGATGGACTACCAGGTATTCCTGGTCAGCCGCATGCACGAGGAGTGGGTGCACAGCCACGACAACCGGCGCGCGATCACGGTCGGTCAGCGGGAAACCGGCGGCATCATCACGGCGGCGGCGATCATCATGATCGCGGTGTTCGGCGGATTCGTGCTCGGCGACAACCGCGTTGTCAAGCTGATCGGCCTCGGCCTCGCCAGCGCGATCTTCATCGACGCCTTCATCACTGCGAACCGTGCTCGTGCCCTCGGTCATGCACCTGCTCGGCCGGTGGAACTGGTACTACCCTTCTTGGCTTTCTCGCATAACACCGCGAGTCTCGGTCGAGCCGCCCGACGATCAGCTGCTGCCCGTGCCGGAGCCGGGCGAACGCGACGAGCGACTGGCCAAGGTTTAGAGCCGGCCCTGTTCAGGGTCAGGCGATGGCGGCCAACGATCCCGCCACAGTCAGCTGGGCGTCGTCGGGGATCGATCGCTTGATCACGGCCAAGGCCACGGGCCCCAGCTCGTGGTGCTGCACGGCCGTCCCCAGAAAACCAACTGACCGGCCCCCGTGCTCGACCGACGTACCCACTTCCGGCAACACATCAGACTCGCCCGCCAAGTGCACGAGCACGAGCCGACGCGGGGGCCGGCCTAGATTCTGCACGCGCGCCACCGTCTCCTGGCCCCGATAGCAGCCCTTGTCGAGATGTACCGCCGTGTCGATCCAGCCCACCTCGTGCGGGATCGTCCTATGGTCGGTTTCGAACCGCAGCCGCGGCCGGCGAGCCTCGACCCGCTTCGCCTCGTAGGCCCACAGTCCGGCGGGCGCCGCACCGGCGGCGATCAGGCCGGCGATTTCGTCGGCCAGCCTTCCCTCGAGACCACGAGGTCGACGTCGCCCCACGGTGTCCGGCGGGCGAAGCCGCCACCTGGCGCAGCGGTAGCACCGGTCACCGGTGGGCTGTATCCGGCGGCCAGCAGGACGGCATCGGCGGCCGGCCCAACCAGCCCGACCACGGCCCATTCCGTCGGAGACATCGCTGGGCTCTACCCGCTTGAGGAAGCGCATCTTCTGCAGGTAGGCCAGAGCGTCATCGGCCATGCCCGGCTCGACATCCAGCCATACCATGCCGTTGCGCTCGGTGAGCTGCCAGTGCTGCTCGACATGTCCGTGTGGCGACAAGACCAGCGCCTCGGTTGACTGGCCGTCGGACAAGTTGCTCACGTGCTGCGAGCAGATGGAATGCAGCCAGGAGCCGGTCCGGACCGGAAACCACGAGTACCGGCCGGTTGCTGCGGTCGATCACGCCGGCCGCCGTCTCGAGAAGCCGCTGCTCGTCGCATCGGGTCGCCGTAGTGCCAGGCGATTCCGGTATCTACGCCGACAGCTGCTACGGCGGTGGGCAAGCTCACGCTCGGACTCATAGTCGGCCGGCCGAGACATGATCACGAACCAGGTACTGCTCGGGTCCGTCCGGTGGGCTGGCGACGCAATCCTGGCACCGGCCGAAGACCGTGAAGTGCGCGCGGTCGAGGACGAATCCCCTGCTCTCGCTCCAATCGGGCGGCAAGCGCGTCGGCCAGATCCTGCGGAGCGTCGACCACGCGGCCGCAGGCGTGGCAGACCACGTGCACGTGATCGTCGTCAGCCGGCCGGAACGACGGGGCGCCGTGGCCTAGGTGGGTGTGGCGTACGAGTCCGATCTCTTCGAGCAGCTCAAGCGTGCGGTAGACCGTGGTGACGTCAATGCCGGGCACGGCCGCACTGGATCTGTTCCGGGGTCGCATGCCGGAGCCGGCGCACGGCCTGGAGGACGTCGTCTCGCTTCGGCGTCATGCCGGAGGCCGCGCGCCCGTAGCCGGGTGGCGAGGTCGGAGTCAATTGGCATCACGTCAATCGTAGGCGCGGACCGAACTCCGCGCTGTCGTCTGGCTCTCCTCTACCCTGTGCCGGGTGACCGTTCTCGTCTTAGGCGTTCTTGGGGAAGGACTCGTCGATCCGAACCGCGCGGTAGTGCCGTGCGGACGACAGTGGCATCGACCGCGGAGACGGGTGCTTCGAGGGCTGCCGGATCAGGACCGATGCCGACGGCCGCAGTTCGGTCGACAAGCTGCCGGCCCACCTCGCCCGGATGCAGCGCTCCGCGACGGCTCTCGACATTCCCTTCGACGAGGCGCCCTGGCACGCGCTCATCGATGCCGCACTCGACGCGTGCCGCACTCCGGGTGAGTACGGGCTCAAGCTCGTCCTGACGCGTGGCCCGGCCGACGGCGTACCGACCGGGTTGCTTACGGTGCGTCCCCTGGCCGAGTCGGTACGGCAACAACGCCGGGATGGGCTGCGCGTGATCACGCTGGACCGCGGCTTCACCGCGAGCTGCGTTCGCCGAGGTCGCCCGTGGTTGCTCGGTGGCGTGAAGACGCTGTCCTACGCCGTGAATATGGCCGCGATACGCGAGGCGGAGCGCCGGGGCGCGGACGACGCAATCTTCGTCAGCGCGGACGGCGTTGTTTTGGAGGCACCGACGGCCTCGGTGGTCTGGGCTACCGAAGCAACCCTGCGTACGACGCCGGTCGGCCCTACCGGAATCCTTCCCGGCACCACCCAGCAACTGCTCTTCGACCGGGCTGCCGCCGCTGGCTGGACCACCGAGACCGTCGCAGCTCGGGTGGACGACCTACACGCTGCTGACACTGTGTGGCTCGTCAGTAGCGTCCGCGGTCCGGTGGACGTGATCGAACTCGACGGCAAGGGGCGCAGCCGGGATCTCCCGGTGCTCGCGGAGGTCGCTCGATTGGCCGGGTTCCCGCCTGCCGCGAGGTGACCTCGTCGTTGCCCAGCGATTCGGCGTTGCCGGGGAGTGGCTGCGCCCGTACCGTAACCGGTACACGAGGAAGGAGGTGGTCCGACAGTTGTGTACTTTGTGGACTCGTGAGGTGGCTGTCCGCTAGCCGCTCGATGACAACGGACATGCGGTAGTGCGGTCCGCCGGAAGGCGGCGGCAATACCCGACAGCTACCCGGCCCCCGAGCCGTCGGCCTTGTCCAGCCGACCCGCCACGGCGGACAGACTCGGGGGTCGTTTCATGTCCGGGTACTGCACCGGACCGCCGTGGGCCTTCAGCCGAGAGCGCAGATTCGCCACGAGCGCACCGTGACCGAGTTCGGCGGCTCGGATCAGCCTCAGGTGACTGCGATGATCCGCGCGCTGAGCGTGCGGCCGGGTCGGGTCCGGTAAGTCACCGAGGAGCCGACGCGGGCACCCACGCAACGCTTTCCCAAGCGGGCTGCTGGGCGTGATGACATCAAAACCGTCGGTCGCTTCGTCGACCGAGCCGAGCAGAAACGTCTCGTCCCCATCGCCCAAGTCGAGGGTCACTATGTCGCCGACGCTGACACCGCCCTCCGACGAGCGGTTGCTGGTCTCGCGGAAAGCGGCCAGTTCCTCCTCAACGGTGGTGATGCGGTCTTCGAGCATGGCCAGGCGCACATGCCCGTTGACGTTGGTGGCCCTATCAGCCACGTCGCCGTCGCCGATAGGGATGGTCTCGGCCAGCGCTTGATCTCGCTCGGCCCGCAGCGCGGCGAGTCGTGCTGCCAACGTATCCCGCCGAGATGCCGGACTAATCGTTACTGTCATTGGTGCCGTCCCCCATGCAGTGCGGACGCAAATTCACGGGTATAACTCTGTGGCGGCTGCCGTTGTGCCCGCCTACGGGGAAGTTCTCATCCGGCTCTTAGCGCGCAGCGGGCTCACGACCCGCTCCTAGCCATCCGGGCAACGATCGCCGCTATCGGCTGGCACCGCGGAGTCCGCGCGGCCTGCTTCGGTGAGATGGTCCCGTTCGGCGGTGCTGCGAGGTTGCGGCCGCCGCGCGGGCATAATGCTCAGCGGCCGTCGCGCCGCCTGCCTACACACCAGGACGGAGCCAGCCACCCGATCTCGACATCATCCCTGACCCGAATTGGCCGCCGATGCGCAAGGCTGGCCCGGTCCGGTATGGCGGGGAAATGCGCGGCCAGGTGCAGGATAAAGCGATGAGCAAGGACGAGGTGCGTGACGGGGTTGAGTTGACGAACCTCGATCAACAGTTGTTCGAGGGCGCCGACGCGACGAAGCGGGATCTCGTCGAGTACCTCGACGCTGTCAGCGAACGAATGATCCCGGGATTGACGAACCGGCCGTTGTCGGTGATTCGGGTACTGCGCGGTCAGGCGCCGTTCATGCAGAAGAACCTCCCCGAAGTACACCCCATCGTGGGTGCCGAAAGTGGCGTTGTGGGCCGAGTCCTCGAAGCGAGAGGTCTCCTATGCGCTGTGCAACGACCGCAAGACGTTGCTCTGGTTCGCCAATCAACGAGCCGTCGAGTATCACCCGACGCTGTTCCGAGTCGGCGAGTGGGACCGCCCGACGTATCTCGTGCTCGACATCGACCCACCGGACACCGACGCATTCGCGCTCGCTGTGACGGCTACCCAGTTGGCTCGTCAGGCGCTGGCGGGGGCAGGACTGGCGGGCGCCGTCAAGACCAGTGGCGCCAAGGGCCTGCATGTATTCGTGCCCATCACGTCGGCGACGACCGAAGAGGTTGCCGCCGCGACCCGAGCGCTTGCTGCGCGAGCCGAGCGCCTCGATCCAACGGTCGCAACCACGGCCTTCGTCCGCGAAGAACGCAACGGCAAGGTCTTCCTCGACTCGACGCGCGCTGGCGGTGCAACCGTCGTGACCGCCTACAGCCCGCGCATCCGCCAGGGTGTTCCGGTCTCGTACCCGTTGGCCTGGGACGACCTCGACGGTGTCAATCCACGCGAGTTCACGATCCACACGGCGCCCCGCCTAGTAGCGGGACGCGATCCTTGGCAGGAACTCATGCCGGAGCCGCAGGCGCTCCCCGCCGACTTGATCGCGGAAGGTCGGGAGATCCCCCATCGCACGCGTCCAGGCAATGCACGGAAGGTCGACGGCGGGCGCGGGCCAAACGGGAGAGCGCTCACAGAAGACAACGGCCCCGGAAGCTGTCAGCGGCAGCACGTCCGGAGCCGTCGTCCCCAGCCTGACCGCATCAATTCTTGGCGATGATCTTGACCTACTACCGACGCCAGAAGGCACTAAGTCCAAGAGCACCACCGATCCAGCCCAACTCCGGCAGCGGTCAGGAGGTGGACTCGAGCCACTCCTGGAACGTTGGGCCGGCGAGGGTGGCGTGCGGACTCGGCAGCAGCGCACCAGCCTCCGTGAGCTTGGTGTCCTGGTCTGCCCAGGCCGGGCTTGCTCAGAGCCTCGATCCGCAGTGGGACATCGCGGCGCGCTACGTACAGCCTCGCAACGTCGATGAAGTTTTCTTCTCGCGGGCCGGCGATCTCGGAATCGGCGCATCATCAGACAGCGGCGCCCAGTCCGGATCCGTCGCCTGGTCGACGAGCGCGTGCGCGACCGTGCGAGCGGCGACCGGCTGAAAGCGCGCCCTCGGCAGATAGCTCACGTCGTCCTGAGTACCCCACTGCACCAGCTGCTCGACGAACTCGTGGAACTGCGAGGCACGCAGGATGCCCACCGGAATGGCGCCGGACAACATCGCCTGCTCCTGGACGAGCTTTGCGGCGTTATAACCGCCGGTGAGCCGGTCAGTCCCGATGATCGACACGACCACGATCCGCTCGCACGCCCGCGTGCTCGCCCACCTTCTGCAAATTCGCAGTCGCGGTGGTGAAGAACTCGGTGGCCTCCCGCTGATCGGGCGAGGGGCCGGTAGCGACGTCGATGACACATTCCACGCCCGCAAGGGCTGCCGCGAGACCGTCGCCGCTGATTACGTCCACGCCGTGTGAGCGGGAGATCGGAACGACATCGTGACCACTAGAACCGAGGATGTCAACGACATGGCGGCCGACCCGGCCCGTTGCGCCTGCAACTGCAATCTTCATTCTTCGCACTCCTTGTCCCATCGTTTGGATTGGTCTCCACTGCTATGACCAATCCCGACCGAGACATGTGACAGTCGACCGGTGCGCGGGCCGAGCACGCGCACTCGACCACGCTCAGGATCTGCGCAGCGCCGCGTTGAGGTGCGGTGCGAAGTCGGCGCCCGGCAGCGCAAGCTCCGTCGCGTAGGCCAGCGATTCGTCTCCCAGTGCGTAGAGGCGCCGCTCACCGGCGACCGGCCGTGCGGTAGGTGTCGGCACGACGACCTCGGTTGTGAGCTCCCACCGCAAGTCGCCGGCCACGCCGGTCAACATCTCGGACAGTCCCGCGGAGTTGACGAGTTGCACCTCGAGATCGTCCCTCGCCCGGCCCGGGCCGCCAGAACCCTGATTCGCGCATGGCCGCGCGAATCACGGCACCGTCGCTGTCTAGGAGCCAGCTACGCGATTCGTAGACAAGAAAGGGTCTGCCATCATGGGCAAAACTCAACCGCTGACCAAATCTGAACTCTTCGCCACTGGACGCGGCGACGCCTCACGCCCTCGCCCACCCATTCCCCCACCAACGGCAGCAGGGCGAGTAGTCGGTCATGCAGCGCGGCGCCGGCCCGCAGGTCCGAGGTGTCGATGGGAATCGGGATGGTCACCGCTGGCCAGCGAACAGCTTGTAGAGGATGTAGCCGGACATGACGCCGATCGCCACGAACGCCGCGACGAGCACGACGAGATAGGCCAGCTCCATAGGTGCAGGATAGTCAGATGAGTGAGCAGATCCCGCGATCATTGGTCGTGAAATCCACGGCGGGCGTCGAGGATCCGGAACGGTGCGCGCAGGCGTTCACGGTGGCGGCGACCGCGGTGGCATCCGGCGCTGCGGTATCACTCTGGCTGACTGGCGAGGCCGCCTGGCTGGCGTTGCCGGGGCGAGCCGAGCGGTTCGAGCTGCCGCATTCCGCCCCGCTGGCTGACCTGCGCGACGCGCTTATCTCCGGCGGCACGCTGACGGTATGCACCCAATGTGCGGCGCGACGAAACATCACAGAGCCGGATCTCATCGCCGGCGTGCGCATCGCTGGGGCGGCGATAGTTTGTCGCCGAGTGCCTGCGTGATCAGGCGCAGGCACTCGTCTACTGAATCTTGCTCAGGTCAGAACGAGGCGGCACCTCGACCAGGCCCGGGCCGTCCGCGCTGATCGGCTTGCGCGCGGCACCGTCCCGATGCAGCACGGACAGCGTCCAAGCTCCGGGAGCGGCAAAGAACCGGTAGTCGCCGGTCGCGCTTGTCACGACCTCGGCGGTGAACTCACCGGTGCTGTCGAGCAGCCGCACGTAAGCGGCGGGCACGGGAGCGTCGTTCTTGCTTACGACGCCGTAGATCACCGTCTCCTTGGTGACATCGACGTGCGGCGGCAGGACCGGGCTCTGGGCTGGCGCTCCGCACATGGTCAGACGTCCTTCTCGATCGGGACTCCGACGAGCGAGCCGTACTCGGTCCAGGATCCGTCGTAGTTCTTGACGTTCTGGTGGCCAAGCAGCTCGTGCAAGGCGAACCAGGTGTGGCTGGACCGCTCGCCGATACGGCAGTACGCGATCGTGTCCTTCCCGTCATCGAGGCCGGCGGCGGCGTAGAGAGCGCGTAGCTCGTCGTCGGCCTTGAATGTGCCGTCCTCGTTGGCCGCCTTGCTCCATGGGATGTTGATAGCGGTCGGGATGTGACCAGCCCGCTGGGCCTGCTCCTGCGGGAGATGGGCGGGGGCCAGGAGGCGGCCGGCGAACTCGTCCGGAGACCGGACATCGACCAGGTTCTGGCGGCCGATCGCGGCAATGGTCTCGTCGCGGAAGGCGCGGATGGACGTGTCCTGGTCCGCGGCCGTGTACGTCGTCGGCGCCCGCTCGACGGTCTCCTTGGACAGCTCCCGCCCGTCGAGCTCCCACTTCTTGCGACCGCCATCAAGCAGCTTCGCGTTCGGGTGCCCGTACAGCTTGAAGTACCAATACGCGTAGGCCGCGAACCAGTTGTTGTTACCGCCATACAGCACCACGGTGTCGTCGTTGCCGATGCCGCGTTCGCCGAGCAGCTTCTCGAACTGCTCCTTGCTGATGAAGTCCCGGCGGACCTGGTCCTGCAAGTCGGACTTCCAGTCCAGCTTGACGGCACCGGCGATGTGACCGCCGTCATAGGCGGAAGTGTCTTCGTCGACCTCGACGAAGACCACTCCGAGGGTGGTTAGGTTCTGCTCGGCCCAGTCGGCCGAGACGAGCACGTCCTCGCGGCTCATGCAATCTCCTCGAACAGGTGGATGTGTGGTTGCGTCCAGTTGGACACGCGGTGGAGTGCCGGGACTCGATCACGGCCGGCGGATTGGGTCGATTGCCGTCGCCGCCGACGAAGTCGGCGCGGGCGAACTCACCCGATCAGTACAGGTGACACAGGCAGCTGCCCACACGGCACAGGTCGACCGTGCGGCGAGAAGTGAGCGCGGTGCTCACGGCACGGAGCGCGATGCCCATGGGTGCAGGGTAACCGTCATCCGCCCGTCGCGCGAAATCTCGCACCTGGGCAGCGGGGCTACTGCTGTCCCGACTTGAGCACCACACCGGTAGCAGTCGCGGTGATTCGAGCGCCAGCCGGATCTGCGGTCACTCGGGCGGTCGTGAGCTGAAACGGCAGGGTAGGCAGGTTGATGGCGTTGCTAACCAGCGTCGCCACCTGGTCGGTGACCGCACTCGGCAGCGGTCGCCCCGTTCGCCGTCACGTCGGAGACATTCAACCTGACCTTGCCGTCCGTGACGTCGAGGGTGCCCTTCGCGGTGATGTCGACGCTGAGCGATGTGCCCGGGAGCGTGACCCGTCCCGTGGCGACGACCTGCGAGCCTTCCGAGGGACAGGTGCAGGCCCGGAACGCCGCTCCGGGCGATCAGCGCGTCGTAGGGCACGACGACGGTGCCGTCTACCTTGTCGACTGGTATTTGCTTGACCGATCCGCCGATGAGGTCACCGAGCGGGATATGCGCCCCGCGCAGATGGACGTCGAGGTTTGTGCCGGTCATCTGATCGAGCCGCACTGCGCCGCTGGTGATCTGAATGTCGTCATAGTCACCGCGAATCGCCTGGGTGAGAAACGGGACGCCGTGAATGGCGACGTTGGGTTTGTCCACGAACTGCGCGTAACTGCCGAGCTTCGATTCGGCGGAGCGCTCCGCGACGAGCAGGCCAACTCGGTCAGCCACGATGAGCAGGACCAGGAGCGTGAGCAGCACGCCGAGCAGGATCTTGACACCCCGACTCACGTGATAAGCCCCCTCGCCCCTACGCCTGGATGGCCAGGGCGAGCACGTAGGCAACCGGAGCAAGCACGGCGAGCGGCAGCACGGCCGCCAGCACGGGACGAAACACGCGAGCGGCGGTGGACGACGTCTGCAGCGTATGTGTGACGTACGAGAAGCCGACGCCGAGGAGCCCACGATGACGCCGAGGGCCGCTCCGAGAAGGACGGCTCGCCCGGTGGAGAACTCGACCGTCCCGTGCAGTCGGACGAAACCTACGATGCCGCCGACCACCAGGCTCGCGATCACCCCGCCCAGGCCACGCGGCACCTCGGGTTCGAAACGGAGGCCTGGCACCACAGCGTCGATAACCAAGCCAGCTGCGAGTGCGGCGCCCGCGGCGGCGATTGCGGTGCTCGCCACGCGGGCGTCCGTTTCGTGTCGGAGCTGAATCAGCGCCGATAGCGCCACCGTCGCCACGACCACGACCGCGACCGCGGACAGCGACTCGACGACACGGGAGCGCACGACGCCGCGAGTCAGCTGATGCACGAACATCGCGGGCACGGCGAGGCCGAGCACTCCGATCAGCGGTCCGAGCTGACTGTGTGGCCACGCTGACAGCACCGCATCCGATGCCACAGCGGCCAGCGCGGCGATGATCAATGCACCGATCCGACCCGGCATGTCGGTGCCGAACACCCACGCCACGATTAGAATGCCCTGGACGATCGCCACTCCAAGGACGAGTTGTCCCGGACCGGCGTTTGCCAGCACGGCCAAGCCACCGGCGACAACGACGGCGACTGCCGCGGCGAGCAAGTTCTCGGTCGCGAACCTGCGCGGCGCACGACCGGAGAGCGCGGGCAGCACCTGCGTGGGCTGCTCAGGCAACGGCTGGGCGCTCATTTGGCTTATCGTTCCAGACCGTCAGTTCGCGCATGGCACTGGAATGTCACGATATGACGGCAGATCGCACCCAGTCGTCGATCCGATCGATCAACGCCTCCGACGTCGATGTCTCGGCATGGCCCATGTCCGCCTCCACCCACAGGTCGGCATGCGGAGCAGCTGCTGCGAGTACTTCGGCATGACGACGCGGAAAGAAGGTGTCCTGCTCCCCGTGCACGATGAGGAGTGGCGTTGGCGCGATACGCCCGACGACCTCGACTGGCGACTCCGGGAGCTCGACCCACTGGTCGCCCAGCCGGGTACGCGTGGCGATGCGGGTCGCCACGCGCCCGACCCGAGTTTCGACCGCCCAGTGGATGAGCCGCAATGGACTGGTCCCCGCTCGAACCAGTAGCCGGGCGAGCTGATGCTCACGATGGCGTCGGCATCGCCACCGAGCCCCGCGTAACGCAGCGCGATCGAGCCGCCCATCGACCAGCCAAGAACGGCCAACGTCGGTACGCCATTGTGGCGAAGGAACGCCGCGCCGGCTGCCAGATCATGCACCTCGGCGTATCCGAGGGTGGAGCGGCCATGTGACCGGCCATGCCCGCGGAAGTCGATAGCCAAAACAACCCGCCCCAGTTGCGCGAGCCGATAACAAATGCGTCGGACCGAGCCCTGGTCCGCAGAGCCGGTGAAGCCATGTCCGACCAGGTACTGCAGGCTGTGTGAGATCCGTCTCCTTTGCCGGCGGCCAATACCGCGCGGACAGGGCGACGCCATCCGCTGTGGTGAACACTGACAAGCCGAGAAGGATCGGCGTTGGTATGGTTCAACCTGGTTTGCGTGCTCCCATGGTCTTCCGTTTAGACAACGTTGGGTAAGGGCGTCGTTGCTAGCTTAGTGTTGCCGAGGCACCGCGGCCTCACCCGAAGCTCCCGCCCGAGACCTGCAGATCCACATACCGCCCTTGGAGACGCATATGGATCTCATCTTGATGACCGCCGCCAGCCAGCCCACCGCTGAGGTCCTCACCGCCCTCGGGCTGCTGCAGCACGGTGTCACCAGTCCTGCCGCTCGACGCCGCCGCGCTGGTCGATCACCCGACCGGTGACGTCGTTCTCGTCGACGCTCGCCGGGACCTCGTCGGGGCCCGGTCGTTCACTCGGGTGCTCGCGGCTGTGGGCATGCCGGTCCCGGTCGTCGCCCGTGCTGACCGGAAGGCGGGCTCGTTGCGCTGTCGGCCGACTGGCCCGTGGACGACATCCTTCTCGATACCGCCGGCCCGGCCGAGTTGGACGCCCGGCTGCGCCTCGCCGGTCGACCGCAAAGCCTGGACCGCGGACGCTACCCCTGAGCACGTCAACATCGGGGCCCCAGTCGATCGACGAGGCGACGTACAGCGCGCGCCTCGAAGGTCGGCCCCTCGACCTCACCTACAAAGAGTTCGAGCTATTGAAGTTCCTGGCCCAGCACCCGGGCCGGGTGTTCTCCCGTTCGCACCTCGTGCAGGAGGTGTGGGGATACGACTACTTCGGAGGCACCCGCACGGTCGACGTCCACGTGCGTCGGCTACGGGCAAAACTCGGTCCCGAGCACGAAGCGTTCATCGGTACCGTGCGCAACGTCGGCTACAAGTTCGTCCGTCCGGCGGCGACGTCCGGATACCGGTTCCGGACGCCTTGAACCGTCGCGTCGCCGATGACGCGCTCGACGAAACCGACATCATCATTCGCTGATCCTCGCCGACGCCGCACCCGACTCGTCGCGGGCGTCGGGACGATCATGCAACCGTGCGGCCACTACCGAGATGATCGCCGCCGCCGCTCGCACGCGAGACCGGCCTCCGCCTTCGTTGGCAACCGCATACAGCCCAGTGGGTCGGCCTCGTGCCACGGTAAGGCCGCGTAGGCTCCGCGGCCGTGCCGACCGTGAATGCGCGCTGGACCACCTCGATCCCACCCAGCAAACATCCGTGCGGGCAATAACGGACCGCCTGGAAGGCACGGACGGTGCGCCACCGCTCAACGACCAGGCGCTCTCCCGACTCGGCGACCAGGAACCTGGTCTGGTTCATCTCATCAGCGTGGACAACGGCCAGATCACCGGTTACGCCCAACTGGACGGAACTGAAGTCACTGCTGTCGGCAGTCCGGAGGCCATTGACGCACTGCTGGCTGCGGCGGAGGCCATGGCCATGAGTGCGCGGCTCTTGCTCTGGTCACACGGCCAGCGCAGCGCCGTTGCCCGCATCGCCGAAGACCGCGGCTACGAGAAGATGCGCACGCTATGGCAGCTGCGCCGATCGCTGTCCGATGTCCCGGACGTCGACCCACCGCCGGGCGTGCGCATCCGAACGTTCGTCCCTGGACAGGACGAAGAAGCGTGGCTCGCCGTCAACGCCGCGGCATTCGCGACCCACCCGGAACAGGGACGGTGGACCCTGCGCGACCTCGCGGCCCGAGAGTCCGAACCGTGGTTCGACCCGGCCGGCTTTCTGCTCGCCGAACGCGCCGGCGCCGTGATCGGCTTCCATTGGACAAAGCTGCACCCAGACGGGCTCGGCGAGGTGTACGTGCTGGGCGTCGACCCGGTGGCGCAGGGCATACATCTGGGACCGGCCTTGCTGACGGCCGGCCTTCGGTATCTCGGCGACCGGGGGCGCACCCGAAGTGCTGCTCTACGTCGAAGATGACAACCAGAAAGCCCTGGCCCTATACGAGCGGTTCGGATTCCACCGGTACGACCGGGACGTCAATACTCGCTTACACTGACCGAACCCGAGCGGGCCTAGCCCGCTTCGTAGCGACATCTTCTCGGCGCCTACCCAGGGGACCCGCCGTTCACCTTCCGTTTACCGGACCCATCCCGGCGCGCCATCTGACCCGCCTACCTTTCGAGCCGGTGCGTCCCTCATAACGAAAGGGTTTTCTGTGAAGCTCTCCCGGGCCGGGGTCATCGCCGCCGGCGTGATTGCAGGCGTCGTCGCACTGACAGCGTGCGGTTCGAGCGGTAATTCGAGTAGCAACACGACGGCGGCGGCTGGCAACGGCTCGACGTCGGCGGGGGTTCGTCGAGCGCTGCGGCGGTGAGCTGCGCGACGGGGTCTTTGAAGGGGAGGGCTCGACGGCGCAGAAGAACGTGATCAGTGAGTGGATTCAGAAGTACCAGGCGAAGTGCAGCGGCTCGACGATCGCCTACAACGCGACCGGTTCGGGCGCGGGTGTGCAGCAATTTAACGGCAGCCAGGTTGATTTCGGCGGCTCGGACGCCGCCCTCAGTTCGTCGAAGGGTGAGGTCGCCGCCGCAAACAAGCGATGCGGTGGGACGGCGTTCAATCTGCCGATGGTGACGATTCCGATCGGGGTCGCTGTTCAACGTCAAGGGCGTCACGGATCTGACGTTGACCCCGGATGTGGTCGCGAAGATCTTCCAAGGGACGATCACGTCGTGGAATGACCCGGCGATAGCGGGGCTGAACTCTGGCGCCAACCTGCCGGCGACGAAGATCACCGTCTTTTTTCCGCTCGGACGCATCGGGTACCACACAAAACTTCGAGAACTATCTGGCCGCGTCGGCGCCCACGGTGTACACCGCGACGCCGAGCAAGAACTGGTCGGGCAAGGTCGGTCAGGGCAAGAAGGGCAACGACGGTGTGCAGCAGGGCGTGAAGTCGGTCGATGGCGGCGTCGGGTACCTGGAGTGGTCGTTCGTGGTGAGCGGTGGTCTGAACAGCGCGAAGATCAACAACGGCGGCGGGGCCGTGGAGATGAACGCTGACACGGCGGGCAAGGCGGTCAGCGCGGCGACGGTCGATGCTCAGGGTGCCCAGATCACGCTGAAGTTGAACTACGCCACGAAGGTCGCCAGGTGCGTACCCGATCACCGGGGTCACGTACGAGCTGATCTGCGAGAAGTACTCCGACGCGAAGATTGGTGCGCTGGTCAAGTCGCTTCTTCACCTACACCTCGACCGAGGGGCAGAACGGGCTGGCCGATCTGGGCTACGCGCCGCTGCCCGCGGACATCGCCAGCCAGGTTCAGGCACTCGTCGCCAAAATCAGCTGACGCGGCGCCAGCACTATCGCTAGATCGCCGACGATGGAGAGGCTCCGCCGGGCGCCCGGTCTGACCGGTGGCAGCCCGGCGGGGCGCTTTGTCACGGGAGGTGAACTGGACCGATGGCGGATCGGGAGAGCGTGACGCATCGCGGATCGGGCGACGAGTCGGGCGGTGAGGCGGCACGACCGCCCGAGGGCAACCCGGGCCGCATGGCTGACCCGCTGCCGCCGCCGTCGATCGGCGGTGAGTCGATCGATTGGGCTGAGCGTGGGCTCGATTCGGCGTTGCCGATCGGCTCGGCGGAACCATCGGGCATCGGCACACTGGAGGAGGAAGCGCCGGTCTTCGGCGCAGGGTCGGTCTCCGGCGGCCGCGGGCGGAGGCGGATCGGCGACCGGGTGTTCGCGGCCTTCGCGTCGGGGTCAGGACTGTTCATCGTCGTCCTCATCCTGCTGGTCGCCGATCTTCCTGGTCGCCCGCGCGATACCGGCCATCGCCGACGACCAGTCCAACTTCCTGTTCTCCCGTGATTGGAGCGTCGAAGGTGCGACGCTTCGGCTTCGGCGTGCTCGACCTGCTCTGGGTCACCGTGGCGGCTTCGCTGATCGCCATGCTGATCGCCGTGCCAATCGCGATCGGTATCGCGCTGTTCATCACGCAGTACGCGCCGAAGCGACTGGCCCGGCCGGTGGCCTATGTGGTGGACCTGCTCGCCGCGATCCCGTCGATCATCTACGGCATCTGGGGCATCACGGTGCTGGCGCCGAAGCTCGCGCCGGTACAACGGGCGCTCTACCACATACCCGGGCCGCTGTTCGAGGACAAGAACGTTGAGCAGGGCACGATCTTCAACGGCGGCCTCGTCCTCGCGATAATGATCCTGCCGATCATCACCGCGATCAGCCGCGACGTGTTCGACCGGACACCGCCGCAAAACGTCGAGGCGGCCTGGGCACTGGGCGCGACCCGGTGGGAGATGATCCGGTTAGCGGTCCTACCCTACGGCCGGCCAGGTGTCGTCGCCGGCTCGATGCTCCGGTCTGGGTCGGGCACTCGGCGAGACGATCGCGATCACCCTGATCCTGTCCAAGTCGGGCGTCGGATCGCCGTTCACGTTCTCAATCTTCAACGGTGGCGAGACATTCGCCTCCAAGATCGCGAACAACGCCGCCGAGTTCACCAACCCCAAGCAGACCGGGGCTTATATCGCGGCCGGCCTGGTTCTGTTCGTTCTCACGTTCGCGGTCAACGCGGCCGCCCGCGGCGTCGTCACCCGGCGAAAGGAGTTCACGCATGAGCGTGACATCTCTCGCCTCCGGGCAGAACCACCGGCTCCGGACAACGAAGAACAACCTCGCCACGGTCCTGGTCACCTTGTCCTTCGGGGTCGCGCTGATCCCGCTGGTATGGATGCTCTGGACCGTGCTCAGCAAGGGCTTGCACGCGATCACCCGCAACGGCTGGTTCACCCAGAGCCAACGGGGATCACCTACCGCGACCCGGGCGGCGGGGCCTATCACGCCATTCTCGGCACCTTCCTGCAGGTGTTGCTCTGCTCGATCATCTCGATTCCCATCGCCCTCATGGTCGGCATCTACCTGGTCGAATACGGCCGCGGCCCGTTGGCCCGCGCGACCACGTACATGGTCGACATCCTGACCGGCATCCCGTCGATCGTCGCGGCGCTGTTCATCTACGCGGTGTTTGTCACGACCTTCCACGGTCAGCGGGCAGGCTGGCTGGTCTCACTCGCCCTGGTGATGCTGATGATCCCGGTCATCGTGCGCACCACCGAGGAGATGCTCAAACTCGTTCCCAACGAACTGCGCGAAGCCTCCTACGCCCTCGGGGTGCCGAAGTGGAAGACGATCGTGCGGATCGTGGTGCCGACAGCGATGACCGGAATCATCACTGGCATCGTGCTCGGCGTCGCCCGGGTGGCCGGCGAGACCGCACCACTGCTGATCTTGGTCGGCTACACCCCAGACACGAACGGCAATCTGTTCAACGGATTCCAGGGATCACTACCCGGCATGATCTACGACCAGGTCGGCAACCTCGAAACACCCACGTGCTCGAGCACGGGAAGGCCGTCACCATCCACTACGCCGCGGACCGGATGTGGGGGCGGCGCTCACCCTGATCATCATCGTCATGGCCCTGAACCTGATCGCCCGCCTCATCGGGCGGTTCAGCAAGGTCAACCGATAACCGAAAGCGGCGCAGACTCATGGCCAAGCGGATCGATGGCAAGAACCTCAACATCTACTACGGGAAGTTCCTCGCCAGTCAGCGACTGCAGCTTCTCGATCGCGCCGCGCAGCGTCACGCGCGTTCATCGGGCCGTCCGGGTGCGGGAAGTCCACGGTGCTGCGAACCATCAACCGGCTGCACGAGGTCATCGCCGGGCGCGCGTCGAAGGCGAAGTACAGCTCGACGGCGACAACATCTACGCCGACGGCGTCGATCCAGTCGACGTCCGGCGCACGATCGGCATGGTGTTCCAGCGGCCTAACCCGTTCCCGACGATGTCGATCTACGACAACGTCGCGGCCAGGCCTGAAACTGCAAAGTGGCCGCAAGAACAAGGGCGAGCTCAACGAGGTGGTCGAGCGATCGTTGCGCGGCGCGAATCTCTGGGAAGAGGTCAAGGACCGGCTGAACAAGGCCGGTGCTGGTCTGTCCGGCGGCCAGCAGCAGCGGCTGTGCATTGCTCGGGCCATTGCCGTGGAACCGCAAGTACTGCTGATGGACGAGCCGTGCTCCGCGCTCGATCCGATCTCGACGCTCGCGATCGAAGATCTGATTCAGACCCTCAAGGAGACGTACACGATCGTCATCGTCACGCACAACATGCAGCAGGCGGCCCGGGTCAGCGAACGCACCGCCTTCTTCAACCTCTCGGCCACCGGGCAGCCGGGACAGCTGGTCGAGATGGACGACACCGAGAAGATCTTCTCCAACCCGATCAGACAAGCGAACCGAGGACTACATCTCAGGGCGCTTCGGCTAGGTTCGGTCTCTCGTCAGTCCCGGCCGCGGAGCAAAGACACACGGAACGGGCGTAATTCGGCCCGGGCGTACCCACCGGCGACCACCGGATCCTCCTCGACGATGCGCTGCGCCGCCGCCTCGTCCGGGGCTTCGAAGATCGAGATTCCGGTATTGATCGGACCGAGCGTGGGCCCGACCAAGATGATCAGTGCCGTCGGCCAGCAGTCTGGTGAATCGGTCGAAATGAGCAGACCACACCGCCCGCTCCTCGTCGGTCATTGTTGCGGCGAAGTTCTCACGGGGCGGATGCAGGAAATAGATCCATTCGGCCATCGGGCAAGTATCTCCCCGACTGGGGTAATCGGCTGACGCTCCGCCAACCGTAACGTTAGGGTGCGAATTCAACGTCGAGATGATCCGGGAGGCACCAATGGAGATGCCGAACACGCCGCTCGAGCCGGTTGATGAGGACTGGTCGTCAGCACTGGCCATCGTCGCTCATCCGGACGACCTCGAGTTCGGCTCGGCGTCCGCGATCGCCCGATGGACAGGGCAGGGCAAACGCATCGTCTATCTGCTGGCCACGCGCGGCGAGGCCGGAATCGACGGCATGGTTCCCGAAGAAGCCGGACCGCTTCGCGAGCAGGAAGAACGCGACTCGGCCCGCATCGTGGGCGTGGACACGGTCGAGTTTCTCGATTTTCCCGACGGTGTGCTGGAGTACGGCTTACCCCTTCGGCACGACTTTGCCGCAGCAGTGCGGCGGCACAAGCCCGAGGTTGTGATCACCGGCAACTTCCAGGACTCGTTCGGGCCGGGAATGCTCAACCAGGCGGATCACATCGCGGTCGGTCGTGCGGTTCTCGACGCCGTGCGGGATGCCGGCAATCGGTGGGTGTTTCGTGATCTGCTTGACCAGGGCCTCGAGCCATGGGGCGGCGTGCACACGGTGCTCGTCAGCGGCTCACCGAAGGGCCAGCACGCTGTCAATATCGACGACTACCTCGCGGCCGGCGTGCGGTCACTCGAGGCTCACGCCCAGTACCTTGGCCGGACTGGGCGGGAGCTGGCCACCGGCCGACGAGATCCTGGAGTCGGTGGCGCGGATGTTCGGGCCTCGGCTGGGCTGCAAGTACGCGACCGGGTTCGAGGTCATCTCGCTGCGGCCCGCCGTGGTGAGCTGACCGGTCTCAACCGCGCTCGGCGTCGAAGGCGCGCGAGCAGCCGCTTTCCCGCGTTCATTCGCCAGGCCTGCTCCAGCAGCGCCGCAACCTCCTCCCAGTCCGGATCCGACGCGTCGTCGAGCTGCACCCCGACCCAACCGCTCGGACCCAGATACGGCGGCACGAAATACCGCTTGGCGTCCGCGCCGACCAGTGCGGCCTGCTCGCCTTTGGGCGCCTTGACCCACAGGGCAAGCCGACCGTCGCCGTGATGGTCGACGAGCAGCCAGGCGTATCGCTTATTTCCCAACAAGTAGCTGGTATGGCCGTACGCATCCTCGACGACGGTTTGCGGAAAGAGCGCGACTAGCTCGTTGCACCGGGCGCGCACGCGAACCGCATCGGCTGATTCCAGGAATGCTCTCCCGCCACGCATGCACTCTGCCATTGCCGAGAGGACCGTCGCCAGGGCAGCGACCTCGACGCATTCAATACGCAAGCGCCGAACAAAGCTACCGCAATGTGCGGAGGCATCCGAGGCGAGACTGGACGGGTGCCTGGATTCGTCGACGCCCTTGCAGGCGGGGCCGATTGTCCTGGACGGCGGGCTGGCCACCGAGCTGGAGCGGCAGGGGGCGGATCTGTCATCAGCGCTGTGGTCGGCGCGCCTGCTCGTCGACGACCCCGCCGCAATCATGGCCGCGCACCGGGAGTTCTTCGCCGCTGGGGCTCAAGTGGCCATCAGCGCGAGCTACCGGGTGTCGCTGACCGGATTCACCGACCTGGGCGTCGACGGTGAGGCCATGCTGCACCGCAGCGTCGAGCTGGCTCGCGCTGCGACCGACGGAGTCGCGAATCGCTGGGTTGCGGCGTCGATCGGTCCCTATGGGGCGGTCCTGGCGGACGGCTCCGAGTATCGCGGGGACTATCGAGTATCGGTCGCCGAATTGCGGCGATTTCACCGGCCCCGAATCTTGGCGCTTGCCGCGTCCGGCGCTGATGTGCTCGCTGTCGAGACGATTCCCTGCCTTGCCGAGGTGGAGGCCGTGCTCGCCGAGTTGGACGCGATCGATACGCCGGCGTGGCTGTCGCTGAGCTGCTCCGGTACCCGGACGCGAGCGGGCGAGCCGGCCAGCGAGGCGTTTGTCATGGCTAGGGATTGCGATGCGGTGATCGCCGTCGGCGTGAATTGCGTTGACCCGGCCGATGCGCTAACGCTGGTCCAGTTGGCACGCTCGGCGAGTGGCAAGCCGGTTGTCGTCTATCCGAATAGCGGCGAGACCTGGGATGCCAGCCGGCGGCGCTGGACGGGCGAATCTGCCTTCGATCAGGCGGACGTCCGCGCGTGGATCGACGCGGGAGCGCGGCTCGTCGGTGGCTGCTGCCGGGTAACGCCCTCGGACATCCAGCGACTACGTGCCAGCCTGCTGCCTGCCATCGAGCGCGTACGCCGACCGTGACCTCTCGTGCGGAAGCCGATGTCGCCCGATCATTCGATTCGTACCCGCAGTCAGGCGAAACCCGCGACCCTTGTTTTCTATCTTGACGACCTCGAGTCGGCCGATCAGTGGCTGTCGACGCGACATGCGTGCCTCCGTCGGCCTGCGTATCCAGGCCGACGATATCGACGATCCGCACTACCTCGATGTCTGGCGGCAGGAGGTTGGTGGCGGTACGGATGATGTCCGGGATCGCGAAGGCTTCTTCCGGGGAGGACCGACACCTCGATCCGCCGATCCTGGCCTATCTCGGCGTTACAGGCCGCCGCCACCCGATCGCTGAAGTCAGCCGGTACCTCGGCCGGGTCGAAGTCCATCCGTGCCGGTCAACGGCTCCATGCTGCCGCCCGTCACCAACGCACCGAAGTCCCGAAAGACAACACCGGTGAGGACATGGAGCCCGGGTGAGTTCGCATCAGCGCTGTGCGCCGGGCATCGTCCAGCGCACCACGAACCGCAGTTCCGGGGGACGGAACCGGATCATCCTCGGCCGGAATCAGGTAGTAGTCGTCCAACCTGCGGGTTCCAACGATGCGCGTGCGCACGCCACCCCAGAGCAGCACACCTTCGTCCGGAGGTTGCCCACCGCCGCCTGGATAGAACGCGGACCGATCCAGGACGATCCCGCGGTCTGCGTCCGCGGTTACCACGATCGCGTCCCACTCCCGGATCGACGCGTCGTCGAGATCCAGCCGATGGGTGTGTGCGTCGTACCGCCAGTCACACCGGCACCACGATCTCCGGCGCGAGATACGTCATGGGCGAAGCCTCTCGGTCAGCCGGCGACCAGCGTCCCAGGTTTCCGCGTTCGTTGGGACACGAATGTTGGCCGTTTGCGGGTCGGGTTTGGGCATCACTGCAGGATAGGAAAACCAGCGGTACAGGGGCGAGTCGCTTCTTCCCCGGGACGCGGCTCGCCCCGACCCCACGTCGGCGCCAGATACAGGCGGATGGACTCGCGGCCCCCTCGGTGCGGCGAGTCCATCCGGCTGTTGGCTTAACTAGGTTCTCACATTGCCCGGTGGTCTGCCAACCCTTGAACCGCGGTAAATATCGGACCTTTCACGTATCACAGCGGCTGTTGGCGCTGGTGGGAGACCGGTCTGTCCACAGCTCGTCGCCGGATCGTAGCTACATCATTTACACACCGTAACGGTCGTGTCATTGCACGGAGCGTGGAGAAATGACCTCGTTGCGCGTCGGTTCCGGTGCTCGGCTCCGCCACGGTGTAACACATCGCGCGCTCGCGGCGCTATCTCCTCGTTGGGTTCTTCCGACCGCGCCAACGGCCGTCGCGGATCGGGCATACAGGGAGCTCGCAACCGAGGTACCCACTGCTCCCCCGGCTGGGGACCGTCGGTTGCGGGTTCTCTGTGACGCTGATGAGCGGCGCACAAGATTGCGGCGGAAATCCGTGCGGCAGGCACGATGCTGTGACACGCTGCGCTTCAGAATGATGGCGGTAGTCGTCACCTCTGGCCGAGTTACGTGTTCTCATTGAGATTCCGAGGCCAACACGTTGGAACTCGTGCCCAGCGAGCACCCGGAGACACGCATGAACATCCTGCTGATCGGACCCCCGGCTCTGGGAAGGGCACCCAAGGCGCTCGAGTCGCGCTTTGCTCTCGGGCTCGAGCACATCGCGGCCGGTGACATCCTGCGGGGCGAGGTGGCCGCCGGCACTCCGCTTGGCGAGAAGTTGAAGCAGCACCTGGACCGCGGCGAGCTGGCCCCGACGATCTGGTCATGCAGCTGGTCGTGCCACGCGCACTGGACGCATCGCTTCACGGCGGGTACCTGCTTGACGGTTTCCACGCTCCGTCCTGCAGGCGCAGGAGGCGCGCAAGCTCGCCGAGCGCGCTCAGGCGCGCCGGATCTTGTCATCTACCTGGACGCTCCGGATGACGTTCTCGTAGCGCGTCTCCTCGATCGGGCCCGGGCCCAGGGGCGTACGGACGACACCGAGCAGGTGATCCGGCACCGGTTGCGAGTCTTCGACGAGGCAACCGCACCGCTGCTCGCCTACTACCGCGACGAAGGGGTTGGCCAAGGTCATCGATGCGACCGGCACGCCCGACGAGATCACCGCGGCGATCCTCGCGCTCGCTAACGTGTCGTGAAGCCCGTCGGGCAGCGATTAGCGCCGGAGCGCCAAGATCACCGAGGCGCGTCCCGTTGCGCGAACTGAATCAGGCGGCGCGATCGGCCTCTGGACTCGTAGTCGGGGGACGCAGGAAATCGGTAACCCACTCGGCTATCGCAGCCGGCTGCTCGAGCACGAAAGGTGACCACCACCTGGAATCACCCGAACCCTGGCATCAGGGATGGAGGCGGCCGAGGATGCGACCGTTGACGACCGGGACGATCGGATCGTCGTCGCCGGCCAGGATGAGTGTCGGTTGGCGCAGGCAGCGCAGCCAGGGCACGCTCGTCCAGCCGGCGAGGGCGTACATCTGAGCTGCGTAGCCGCGCATGCTCGGCTGATGCACGAACCGAGCCACCGAGCCATGCAACAAGGCGTCTGGGTCACGGCGAGCGGCCCCGCCGTAGACGTCGGCAGCGATGCGGCGGTAGTAGTCGGGCTGGTAATAGCGCCGCGGAGTGGCCAGCGCCCAGAGCACCCGCGGTGATCCGGGAACCCCGCCGAGCCCTGGACCGGTAGCAGCGAGGACGAGCCGACGAACGCGCTGTGGTGCCTGATGGGCGAACTGCTGGGCCACGACGCCGCCGAGGGAAACGCCGAACACGTCGACGGTTTCCAGGCCGAGCGCATCCAGGAGCCGCTCAGCCGTGCGAGCCACGCCTCGCATTCGTCGGGGCCAGGCGTACGGGGCGGACTGGCCGACGCCAGGAGCGTCGCAGCTGATCGTCTGCACGCCGAGGTGGTTCAGCTCGCGCTCGAACGGGACAGCAATGTCGAGGCTCGCACCGATGCCACTGATCAGCAATAGCGGGAGCCGATCGCTACGGCTGCCGGAAATCGCTGTGCGCAGCCGCAACCCGTTCACATCGACGAACTGGATCTCACGCGAAGGCACCGACACCGGTGATATCTCTTCCGACGATGAGGGTCTGAATGGTCTCGGTGCCTTCGTAGGTGTGGATGCGCCTCGATGTCGGCCATATGCCGTATGACGTGGAAGTCGAGCAGGTATGCCGTTGCCGCCGAGCAGGTCGCGCGCCTCGGCGCACAACCTGGCGGGCCTTGCGGGTGTTGTTCATCTTCGCGATCGCGGCGATGGTGTCGGTGAGCTTGCCCTCCTCGATCAGCCGGCCGAGCCGCAGGCAGTACAGCTGCATCGAGCACACCTCGGCCAGCATCTTGACCAGCTTGTCCTGCACGATCTGGAAGCTGACCAGCGGCTTGCCGAACTGCTTGCGCTCGCTGCAGTACTGCGGCGGCGATCTCGTATGCGGCGGTGGCGTGCCCAAGGGCGCCCCACGCGACTGCATTGCGGGTGCCCGCGAGCACCCGGCCAGTGTCCTTGAAACTGTTCGCGCCGGGCAGCCGGTTCTACCTCGTCGACCTGGACGTTGGTGAGTGTCGATCTCGGCCTGCCACACCGACGCGTAACGAGCCCCTTCCCCTCGATCTTGCGGGCAAGATAGCCCGGAGTGCCTTGCTCGACGAGGAAACCTTTCACCTGACCGTCCGCCACGTCGCGGGCCCAAACGACGATAACGTCGGCGATCGAGCCGTTGCCGATCCACTTCTTCGGCGCCGTTGATCGTCCAGGCATCGCCGTCGCGGCGGGCCGGTGGTTTCCAGCGCGACCGAGTCCGGACCCGTGCGTCGGCTCGGTGAGCGCGAAGCGCGCCGATCTTGCCGAGCTGAGCCATGGCCGGCAGCCAGCGCTCCTTCTGATCCTCCGAGCCGAGCATCGCGATCGACTGCATGGCCAGGCCCGGCCTGGACTCCGAGGAACGTGCCGAGGCTGCCGTCGCCGCGGTTGAGTTCCATGTGGATGAGACCGCATGGCGATCGGGCTCATCGGCGGGCAGCCGTAGCCCTCGATGCCGTCGCCGACGATCCCCAGCTTGCCGAGCTTCTCCACAAGCGGCCGGGGAACTCGGCCCGCTCCCAGTAGTCGTTGATGACGGGCAGCACCTCGTCGTCGACGAAGTCGCGGGTGGTTCGCCAGTAGGCGCGCTCCTCGGCAGTGAGCTGGTCGGCGATGCGGAAGTAGTCGGTGCCGCGCGAGCGGCCGATCGTCTCGTACATGTGCTGCTCCTTCAGCTGTCGAAGACGTAGGTGCCGGGCGCCTCGACGAGCGGGCGCAGGCCGCCGCCGCCGAGCTGTTCGGGCGCCGGCCGTCGCGCCGCAGCGCTCGGCCAGCCAGGCCGACACGTCCGGTCCACCAGGTGCCCTGCTGGGTCTCGGCGGTCATGAGCCACTCGGCGGGGTCGGCGGGGTGCTCCTTGTTCACCTGGTAGCTGGCCTTGGGGTTGCCCGGCGGATTGACCAACGCGGCGATGTGGCCGCTGGTCGACAGGATGAACCGTGCGCTGCCGCCAAGCAGCTGCGTGGTCTGGATAGCAGCTCTGCCACGGCGTGATGTGGTCGGCGATGCCGGCCACGATGTAGGTGTCGGTGTCGATGCGGGACAGGTCGATCGGCACGCCGAGCACGGTGAGCGCGCCGCCGCGTCACGAGCTGGTTGTCCATGGCCAGGTCGACGAAGTCGGCGTGCAGGCCGGCGGGCATCCGCGTGGTGTCGGCGTTCCAGAACAGGATGTCGAACGGCGGGCGGCTTCTTGCCGAGCAGGTAGTTGTTGACCCAGTAGTTCCAGATCAGGTCGCCCGGGCGCAGCCAGGCGAACACCTCGGCGAGCGACCGGCCGTCGAGGTAGCCGCGGCGCGCGGACTGCCGCCTTCGCCGCGGCGGCCGATCGCTGCGGTTGCTGACGCGCCGACTGCCAGGCCGGCGCGCGCGTTGTCGATGCACGGTGACGGCGAGGGCGAAGGCGGCCGAGCCGGTCCTGCCGGTCCGGTCGCCGCGAGGTAGCGCGGCGGCGATGCCGGCGATGAATGCCGCCGGAGCAGATGCCGGTGAGCGCGGTACGGCTCGGCTCCGGTGACTCCGCTCGACGGCATCCAGCGCGTCGAGGACGGCCTGGACGTAGGTGTCGAAATCCCACTGCGCATGCCGGGCGTCCGGGTTGCGCCAGGACATCACGAACACCTGCTGGCCCTCACGGACGAGGAACTCGACCAGGCTGCGGCTCGGCGCCAGGTCGAGGGCGTAGTACTTCGTTGATCGTCGGCGGCACGACGCAGCAGTGGCACCTCGCGGACCTGCTCGGTCTGCGGCGTGTACTGGATCAGCTCGAACACGTCGGTGCTGCAGCACGACCGCGCCCGGTGTGGTGGCGATGTTGCGGCCCACCTCGAACGGCGATCGGTCGACCATCTCCGGGATGCGCGGCGGCGACGCCAGATCGCGCGCGAGCTGGGCGCCGCCGCGGAGCGAAGTTCAACCCGGCGCTGTCGACGCCTGCCTTGGCCGACGCGGGGTTCACCAGCGGAACATTGCTGGGCGACACGGCCTCGACGAGGTTCTCGGTCTGAGGAACCGCATCCGCTGTGTCGTCGCGCCAATCGAGGTCTGCGTCGGCGACAAGTTCGTCCGGCCGTCTGCGCACCCGCGAGGTAGAGCCTGAACGATGCCGCCGCAGCAAAGGATTGCTCGTCCACGCCAGCGTCGGCGAAGCGGCGGTCGCGCCTCGACGGCGCCACCGTCGACGTGCCGATTGCGATCCGTCCCGTCTCGGCGACGAGGCTGCCCAGCCGCCGAGCAGTGGTGCGCGGTTTGCGGACGAGCGCGACACCCAGCTTGGCAGTCGACATGTCCGGTGCGAACCGACGCAGCCGACCCCAGCGCCGCGTCGATCGAGCAGCGCGTCAAGCGGAGCGGCCTGATCCGCCAGGTCGGCCGCCTGCTTCAGGCGTGACCGACGGAGCCGTCGATGTGGTCATCCAGCAGCCTCCGCATCCGGCACGGTGATCTCGCGCTTGAGAATCTTCCCGGTGGGCCCCTTGGGCAAGGCGTCGACGATCCACACCCGCCGCGGGTACTTGTACGCGGCGACCTGCGACTTGACGTAGGTGCGCAGCTCGTCCGGCGTCACTGTCGCACTCCGGCTTGAGCACGACCGCCGCGCCGACCTCCTCGCCCAGCTCGGCGTGCGGCATGCCGATCGACCGCAGCCTCGGCGAATGCCGGGTGCTCATACAGCACCTCCTCGATCTCCCGCGGGTAGATGTTGTATCCGCCGCGGATGATCAGGTCCTTCTTTCGGTCGACGATGTAGAAGTAGCCGTCCTCGTCCACGCGCCCGATGTCGCCGGTGCGGAACCAGCCGTCGGCCGAGACGGCCTCGGCGGTCGCCTCGGGCTTGTTCCAGTAGCCCTTCATGATGTTGTGGCCGCGGATCGCGATCTCACCGACCTCGCCCTGCGGGAAGCTCGGCGCCGGATGCGTCAACGACGCGCATCTCCACGCCCCGGATCGGCGTGCCGATCGAGCCCGGCTTGCGCTCCCGGTCCGGGTGGTTGAACGACGCTACCGGCGACGTCTCCGACAGGCCGTATCCCTCGAGCACGATGCAGTCGAACGCGTCCTCGAACTGACGCAGCACCTCGACCGGCATGGCCGCACCGCCAGACACGCTCAGGCGCAGCGCCGACACGTCGTAGTCCGCGCGGTTCGGCACGTGCAAAGCGCGCTGAACATGGTCGGGACACCAGCGAATATGGTGACCCGTTGGTTGGCCAGCAGCCCCAGTGCCTTGGCCGCGTCGAAGCGCGGCAGCACCGTGAGCGAGCGCACCCATCAAGATCGCGGCGTTGAGTGTGCACGTCTGCCCGAATGAGTGGAACAGCGGCAGCCCGCCGAAGATGACGTCGTCCGGACCGACCTGGAAGATCTCGGCCGGTGACTTCGACGTTATTGATCAGATTTGAGTGGGTAAGTTCCGCACCCTTGGGCTGCCCCGTCGTGCCGGACGTGTAAAGGATGACCGCCGTGTCGTCGGCCGCGCGGTCGACGACCTGCGGCGCCGGGTCGCGGTCGCGAGCAGGTCCGGGAAGGACGCCGGGTCGACGAGAATCGCTTCGGCGCCGCCTTCCTTGGCGCCAATCTCGACCTCCGGGCGCCGCGACGTGCCAGGCGAAGATCACCGGCGCGCCAGAATCGCCGAGATAGTAGGCGACCTCGCGCGCCTTGAGCAGCGGGTTCATCGGAACCACCACGCCACCGGCGCGCAGTACGCCGTAGTAGACGGAGGCGAACTCAGGACGTTGGGCAGCATGATGCCGATGGGCGTCCCCGGCGCGATACCGCGGGCAGCCAGTAATCCAGCGACGCGAGCGCTCTGGTCGTCGAGTTCGCGGTAGCTGGTTGTCTGGTCACCGAGGCGGATCGCGACCCGGTCGGGATTGTCGGCTGCACTGCGGGCGAGGCTGGCGGCGATGTTCATCGGAAGTCCCTAGTACGCGGCGGTCAGGGGATGACCTAACTATCGTCGGTCCGCGCAAGACCAGCACCACGATGGGCGCGAGCACCAATCGCCAGTCGACTAGTTGTGCTGGCGCACAACGAGACCGGCCTGATGCGCCGAAGCCATGACGTCGGCGCAGCCTCCTTGTGCAGAGGGCCACGCCGTCACGCCGGACGACTTGCGTGAATCGTGCCGAAATATTTACAGCGCGGTACGCGTACCGTCGTCAACCCACTCGACCTCGCCGAGTTGCACGATGGCGCGCGAATGCGCTCGAATGCTTGGGCTCGGCTGACCACGGCGGGCGGTGGGTTTGCCGCCTCGCCGTCACACGCCTGACCGTCCTCGCCCGAGCTGTTCACCCCGGCGTAACCGGGCGGCGTCGGGTGAACAACGAGGAAGGTCCCGCGGCGGGAGGGATGCCGCGGGACCCAGACGACCAGGGTAGCGGCGCAATGACGGCTCTGCCACGACGCGCGCTGTCCGGCCGGGACGCAGCCGACCACATACCGTGCACAGCAACGTCGGCGACAGGAATCCGGGCACTGGCTCGACCACGGCAGACGGTCGCCACGGCTTCGTCCGGTCAGGCGCAGAGTGCAGGTCAAGACTACCAGCAAGTAACCCACAGTCAATGTCGGCACTAGCTCGGTCGGCGCGGATCTCGGTCATCCAACGCGGCGTCAAGTGCAATAGGCCCGTCGTCGCGGGCTCCCTAACGTTGATCGGCGCGCAGTTGGTCGAAAGAACGCTCTCAGGTCAGCAACGAAGAGTTCCGGCTGCTCCAGGGCGGGAAAGTGGCCTCCGGCCGGCATCTCGTTCCAGTGCGTGATGGAGTACAGCCGTTCGGCCCACGATCTGGGGACTCGGCGTACGTCGCTCGGGGGTAGATCGCGCACCCAGTGGGCACGTCCACGCGGGGCGGCCGAGGCGAGGTCTGTTTCTGCTCGGCCCATTCAGCGTAGAGGCGGGCCGCGGACGCGATCGTCTTCGTCAACCAGTAGGTAGTCACGTTCGCGAGCAGCTCATCGCTCGGTAAAGCTGTGCTCGACGTCGCCGCCGCAATCACTGAACGAGCGGTACATATCCACTAGCCACGCGGCCAACCCGGCCGGCGAGTCGTTCATGGCGAACGCCATGGTGTGTGGACGGGTGGTGTTCAGCGGCAGATGGATGACCGTACCCGCGGCCTGGTGTGTGCAGCCCAGTCGCGTAGGCCCCTGCCGCTCCGCGTCAGCTCAGCCCAGATTCGAGATCGTCCGTCTCCTCCGGAGCTCTCGCCCAGCGGCATCGTCAAGTACAACCGCGCACGCCCGCGCCCGCTCCCGACCGAAGAGATCGGTGGTGATGATGGCGCCCAATCTCCGCCGGCAGCGCCGTACCGGTGATATCCCAGCCGCTGCATCAGCAAGGCGAATGCCGCTGGAGATTCGTCGCACGTTCCAGCCCGGACCGACCGGTGGGCCCGGAGAATCCGTAGCCCGGGATGGACGGGCACACACGTGGAATGCGTCGGACGCGTCGACCGCCGTGCCGCAGCGGGTCGCGCAGCGGCTCGATGACTTTGTCGAACTCAAACACGGAGCCCGGCCAACCATGCACCAGCAGCAGTGGCAGCGCTCTGCCTCGAGGCGACCTGGCGTGAATGGCATGGACGCGTTGCCCGTCCACGTCCATCGCGACCTGCCCAAACGCATTCAGCCGCGCCTCACACGCCCGCCAGTCAAATTCGGTTCGCCAGTACTCGCACAGCCCTTCGAGGTAGCGCCGGCTGGTCCCGTACCGACCAGCCACTGCCCGGGAACTCATCGAGCCACCGGGTACGGGCCAACCGTTCACGCAGGTCATCCAGCTCGTGCTGTGGAACGTGAACCTCGAACGGGGCGACACCGCCTGCCACCGTGTTCCTCCTGCAGCGCTGATCGGGTCGAAGGTCAGGGTCTCAGGCAGCGGGCCGTTGCCCGCATCGTGGGGCGCGGCACCGCATGGCGGTGAGCGGCATAGATCTGCTCGAGGCCACCGGGCGGGGCGGCCGCGTGGGGCACCGGATTCTCCTTCTCACGACGCGCTGAACCTTCGCGCCAGCTCGGCGGCCACCCTCGACCCGACTAGACCTACCGCGGCCGACGACCGGCACCGCGCGCATAGACGGCCGACCCTTAGACGAGCCTACCCCTGGCTCAATTTCCAGTACCTCTGGTATTCAGTACCGTCGGTATGCTAGGTTGAGCGCATGACAGCATCCGACGAGCGGCGGGCGGCCGAGCATCCGGTGCCGGTCCGTCGTCCGCGACGGGAGGAGGTTCGGCGCCGGTTGCTGGAAGCGGCCTCGGAAACGTTCCTGGAGAAGGGGTTTTCTGGACAGCACGCTCGATGACATCGCCCGGCGCGCCGGCCTGTCGAAGGGCGCGGTGTGCTCCAACTTCGAAAGCAAGCAGGAGATCATCAGCTGCTGCTCGAGAGGCGGCTCGAGCGGATGCGCGAGGTCATCGCCGCCGCGACCGACCCGGCGGCGGCCAACGGCGACGAACGCCGCACCAGCGCACGGCGGTCATGGCGGACAACCTGATCGCAGACGCCGATCTGGGTTCAACTCGTGCTCGAGTTCGCCTCCCGGGCCGGGAGGGACGCCGCGGTCCGCGAGATCTACACACCGTTCCTGCGCGTCCAACGTGAGAAGTGGCTCGAGTCATCGAGCAGGCGTTGGCGGACGGCCGGAGCACGATGAGCGATTACGCCGCGCTCGTGGGCACGATCTTGGTTGCGTTGCGCCTACGGATTGGCCTTGGCCCACGCGGCCGACCCCGAGCAGATCGATGCCGAGGTCATCGAGCGCGCGCTGGGCCGCCGTGCTCACCTCCCTCGTGATCGACCGATCCGGCAGGCGATCACCATGACCAGCTAACGCGTCGCCGGAACCAACCGACTTCTTCGTCCGGCCGCCGTGCCGAAGCGGCGAATCAGCCGCATGCAGTTCATCCCCGCACCACTCTACCAAGACTTCGCCATGCCAAAAACAAGGAGTACACCGTGGCTACCCTGCTGCAGACGCCTAGCAATGTTGGCCTTCCGGCATAAGCGCGCGTTCCTCGCCGGCTGGCTGCTGATCATGTTCGTCGTGGTCGGCGGCTACGCCAGTGACTCGGCTCGAGCATCAACAGCGAGTTCACCATCCCGGGCTCGTCCTCGCAGAACGCGCTCAACGAATCTGCGAGAAGAGCCTGCCGCGCGCGAGCCGGCACGAGCGCGCCAGATCGTCTTCGAATCACCGGCCGGAACCAAGATCACCGATCGCAATTACCACGCCGCCGTCGAGGCGAGCCTCGCTCAGGCGAAGACGGCACCCCAGGTCGCCGCCGTCATCGATCCGTTCACCGCCAAGGCGATTTCACCGGACGGGCGCACCGCGCTCGCTCAGGTCCAGTACGCGCGTCAGCCGGCCCCATCTGGAATCCGACAGCCTGCCCGGCGCTGAGTCGACCGCGACCCATCCGGCCGAGCAGGCCGGATTGATCGCACGTCGGCGGCAGCGCCTACGGCTCGGATGCCTCGAAGCCTGGACCGTCGACCGGCCCTCGGCATCCTGATTGCCTTCGCCATCCTGGCGATCACGTTCGGCTCGCTGCTCACCGCCGGCCTGCCGCTGCTCAGCGCGCTCAGGCGGTGTCGTGGTGGGCGCCATCGGCGTATACCTCGTGTCCAACGTCGTGACCGTCTCCTCCACCGCACCCAGCCTGGCCCTGATGATCGGCCTGGCCGTCGGCATCGACTACTCGGTGTTCATCCTGTCCCGCTACCGATCCGAACTGGCCACAGGCAAACCCTAACTCGAGGCCGTGGGTGTCGCCGCCGCGACCGCCGGTAGCGCCGTCGTGTTCGCCGGCCTGACCGTCGTCATTGCCCTAGCCGGCCTGACGGTCGTCGGCATCCCGTTCCTGACGGTCATGGGCCTGTCCGCCGCCGCAACCGTCGCCATCGCCGTTCTCGTAGCCCCTCACCCTGCTGCCGGCGATCATCGGCTTCGCCGGGCACCGGATTATCCCTAAACCGAACTCACGAGGCCGCCCGCCGCGAACGTCCGGCGCCACCGCAGTGCTCGGCGAGCGCTGGGCCCGGTTCGTCAGCCGTCATCCGATCAGGACGATCACCGCCGTCGTCGCCGGCCTCCTCGTGCTGGCCGCCCCGGCAGCTGAGCCTGCAACTCGCGCTGGCCGATAACAGCAGCGCGCCTCCCGACACAGCACCCAGCGACAGGCCTACGACCTGGTCTCGACGGAATTCGGGCCGGGCTTCAACGGCCCGCTGACCCTGCTCGTTCACGCTCACCCAGGCACGGACCCGAAGACCGCGGCGACCGCCGTCGCAGCCACCGTCAAGACACTGCCCGACGTGGCAACGAACCACCCCGCCGCAGCTCGGCAACGACGGGCGCCACCGCCGTCGTCTCCCGTCATCCCCGCAGCGGCCCCCACGACAGGCACCACAACACATCTGGTCAACACCATCCGAGCCGCAAGCCCCCACCGATGGCCCACGACCGATGCGGCCGACGTCTCAGTCACCGGCCCAACCGCCGTCGGCATCGACGTGTCCAACCGGCTCGGCTCCTCCCTGCTCCCGTTCGCCGCCCTCGTCGTCGGACTCTCCCTCGTCCTGCTGCTCATCGTGTTCCGGTCGATCGTCGTACCGATCAAGGCCGCCGCCGGGTTCCTGCTGTCCATCGGCGCGTCGCTCGGTGCCGTCGTCGCCGTCTTCCAGTGGGGCTGGGCACACAAGCTGATCGGAGCCAGCACGACCGGTCCGGTGATCAGCTTCCTACCGATCATCCTGATCGCGGTCCTGTTCGGCCTCGCCATGGACTACGAGGTGTTCATGGTCTCGCGCATCCGCGAGGCCTACCTTCTAGACCCAACGACTCCGGCCCGAGCGGTCATCCTGGGCGGCCGCCAAGCCTCCCGCATCGTCACCGCTGCCGCGCTGATCATGTTCTCCGTCTTCGCCAGCTTCGTCAAAACCCCGGACGCCACCCTCAAGACCATCGCCTTCGGTCTCGGTATCGGTGTGCTGATCGACGCTTTCATCGTCCGCATGACCTTCGTCCCGGCCGTGCTCGCCCTGCTCGGCCACCGCTCCTGGCGGCTCCCACGCGTGCTCGACCGCGGTCCTGCCGAACGTCGATATCGAAGGCGCCAACCTGCACCGACCAGGCCGCCATTCAGCACACCCCGCACCGGTCGACCTCGCTCGCGCCGCATCGCCGGGGAGTAACCCGGCCTGACGCGCCGGCGGCGGCGACACCCACGACGCCTCGCCATCCGCCGATGACCGTGGCAGATCCCAACGCCGGCAACGCAGGCCGGATCGCTTCGCTCCGGCCAGCGCAATGCACCAGCAGCACGCCGCGCGGTCGCTCCCGTCGCTGCACCGCCTGACACCAACTCACGTGGTCCGATGCTGGCGGTGCCACTCGCTCAATACGGCGGCGAGCTGTTCCTCGCCGAACGCCGCGACCAGGAAACCCACCGTTGCCGCGAACAAGGTCGTATTCGTTCGTGGCGTCGATCAGGTTGTCGATGGCTGCCTCGTCGCCACGCAGGTGCGCCTCGAGCAGCGCCACCACGTCGGCCTCTTCGACGACCGCCGCGCCTCGGTCACGCTCTCGTCATCGAAGAGACGCTCCGACGTACGCATCCTGCTGCACCGGTGTCAGCTCAGTGAGGAACCACACGACCCGGGCGTCACGCTGCTCGCAGAGTGCGCGCCGACAACCGTGCAGGTCGTCCCCTGCCAGGTCGTAGCCGCACGGTTGGCCGTCCGTGGCGGCCCGGTTCACGTACGCGCGACGCCGCGCGTCAGAAGTCGGTCATCGACGGATCACCGTCCCGAACGCGAGGTTAGTCTTCCTCCGGGTCGGTGAACCAGATTGGCCTGCGGGACGCTTCAGCTCAGCGCCCGGCGGCGGTGATCCCCGGTAGGCCCAATGAGTGTGCGGCGGGACGTCGGTGACGGTGAGTCACGATCACCAACGGGTGATCAGCTACGGTCGCCGCCACGGGCTGCCGGCATGTGGTCGCGTCGCCCTAGCGGACGGCCGATCTACTCCAGATTTGCTGGGCTAGGAGCATGGTCGAGGATGATATTGGTTGCTGATGGCTCTGACCGATTGTTTGCGGACTCCTGTCGCGGACTTGCGGACCGAGCGAAGATCCATTGTTTGATCAAAGGTCTGCCACGAGTCGCTCTTTCGAGTCGGACGGCCGCGAACGATCAGCGATCGGAACGCCGCACGACCGTGCCGAATGGCGTCAGTTGCGCCAGTGCGTGGATATCCGCCTGACGGCATGTTCATTCGACATTGGACAGGCCGCAGTCGATACGGGACAGGAGCAGTCCTGCAGCCGAGGTTGCCGATTCTGTGCGCGTCTGCACAGTGTCGGATGTGTCTTTGCGGGCGTCGATATGGCGCCAGCTTGTCTGCGTTTGCGGGTCTGACCGATCGGATCGGCGTGTTGCTTCGCTGGCGGTCGGCGACCCGTTTGTTATCGATATCTCGGTTGGCATCGCGGTCCGGCGCTGACTCGTTCGGTTGGGGCCTGCCTGAGCGTCAGCAATCCCAGGGCTTTCGCGCGGACTGCGGCGTCGCGCCGCGTCTTTGCGTCGAGCTTGGTCAGGATGGCGCCGACGTGGGTGTCCACGGTGCGGACGGACAGCACCAGCCGCGCCGCGATCTCGGCGTTGGTCAGCCCTTCGGAAAGCAACCGGATCACGTCGGTCTGCCGCTCGGTGAGTCCGGCGGGATTGTCTCGTGTGGATTGGACGCGGCCACGCGGGATGCGGCTGACGCCGAGCTCTCTGAGTCGAAGCTCGTACCTTGTGCGCCAGTGGCTCGGCGCCCAGGGCGTCGAGCGCGCGCAGAGCAGCCAGCAGGTCTGCGGGGTCGGCGCTCTGGGCGCGAGCAGAGCGCCTGCCTCGTACGGGCAGCCGGCGCGTGCCCACGCCTCGGCTGCTTCCTGCCATTGCCCGTGCGCCAGCAGGATGTAGGGATGCTCGGAGTCGTTGATCGGCACGGCCCGGCCGGCAGCACGCATCAGGTATCCCAGCTCGGCTGCCGCCGATGAGGCGACCGAAGCGGCGCACGTCCTCGTATACCGGCGCCACGACGGAAGCGACACGGGAGGTGTCGCCGCGCAGCCACGCTGCCTCGAGCAGAGCCGCCGCCGCGGGCCCGGTGCGTTGTGCCTCTCCGAGTTGCAGGGCGAGCGTCCAGGCCTGTTCCAACAGGGCCGCGCCGTTCCGGCCCCGCCGAGCCTGGACGGTGCCGAGTACGACGAGAGCCGGGCAGCGGATGATCGGCTCGGCGTCGACCGCCCATCGAATCTCGCGCTCGGCCTCGTCCCACCGGCCGAGCGCCAGGTACACCATGCTGCGAGTCAGCTGGAGATATCGGCGGAAACCGTCGAACTCGGCTCTCTTCCGCCAGCTCGAGTGGGCGTCGTCGAGGATTCAGTCTCGCCTCGGCGAACCGAAGAACGTCCATGAGGTGCCAGACGATGTTGACGTACGCGCGGCAGGCGTGCTCGACCTCGCCGGCCTCGAGGGCCACCGACAGGCTCTCCTCCAGCATGGCTTGACCCTCAGGCGTGCCGTCGTCCCACAGCGCCGTACCGACGTTGTCCAATGCGTGCGACAACACGGCGGCGTCGCCGACGTCGCGCGCCATTAGCACGGCGCGCCGGCCGATCGCGATGCACTCGGCCCGGCGCCCGGCCAACATGTGCAGTTGGGATTGATTGCTCAGCGCCAGTGCCAGGGGCACGCTGGTCGCCCGCGTGACTCGAGAACCTCGATCGCCTCTGCGCCGCTCGCTTCCGGCCTGCGCGCGGGAGCCTGCCCACCAGCGGATTCGCGGACAGCCATCGGAGGCTGAGCCCCAACTTGCGCGGATCGCCGAGCGTTCGGCGCAGCCGGACGGCGCTCCTCCTGCGCCGGGACACCGACGTCGGAGAAGCCCACGGTGTGGCACTCGACCGCGTACTCGTCCAGGAGATCGGCCTGCACGTCGGGCGGGAACACGTGTCGGTGATTGAGCACCAGCCGGTAGTGCGCGACGGCCTCGCGGTGCGATCCAGCCGCGGCGGCCTCCCCGAGCGGCCGCCGGGCCGTGCCGGACGATCACGTCGTCGTCGCCGGCCTGCGCGGCGTGGTGGACGATTCGCGACAGGTCGACTCCCTCACGGCGATCGAGCAGCGCCGACAGGACGGCCTGGTTGCAGGCGACGCGCCGGGCGGCCGGCATGGAGTCGACGACGGCTCGGCGGGTCGAGCTCGTGCGCGAACGCGACCCGCGTCGGGGAGACGTTGAGCACGCCGCGCCGCTCCGCCAGCGTGAGCGAGGCGAGACCGCCGGGCACGACCGCCTCCACGAGCCATCGCTCCGCCGCGGACGGGATCACCGCGAGCCGCTCCACGGCGTCGCGTGTCGGCCCGTCGAGATCGCCGAGCCTGGCTCGTACCGCCTCCGCAACGGTGTGCGGCACGCCGCCGACGTCGCCGGACGCGAGATACTTCAGCAACGAAGAACGGGTTGCCGGAGGTGACCGCGAACACTTGCTCGCTGTCCATGCCGGTGTGCGCACCGAGCTGACGGACGGCTTCCGGCGGACAGGCGCGCTGGCGTCAACCGCCGCGAGCCGCGGCGTACGGGCGGCCAGACCGAGCAGCTGTTGCAGCGGATGGCCGCTGACCAGCTCGCCGTCCCGGTAGGTCAGCACCAGCACGGCTGGCAGGCTGACGATGCGCCGTACCAGGAACCTCAGCACGTCCAGTGTCGCCTCGTCAGCCCAGTGCACATCTTCGACGACGAGTACGGTCGGCTGCTCCGGCCGGTCCAGCTCGGCCCGCATGGGCGTCGCTGACCCGACTCACCGTCAGCTGACTCGGAGCGCGTGCGTCAGCGCGCTGCCGACGCTGTCCGTCAGGTCGCGGAGCGGCCCCAGCACTCGCGGCGTGGCGAGATCGTCGCAGTGGCCAACGAGAAGGCGGGTTCCAGGGCGAAAGTACCGACCCGACGGCGTCCACCAGAGTCGACTTGCCGATCCCGGCCTCGCCGACGACGAGGACGACCGAGCCGTCTCCGGCCCTGGCCTCCTCGGCTGCGGCGGCCAGCGCCTCGAGCTCCTGCTCGCGTTCGAGGATCGCCCCGCCGCTCACCCCGGATTGTCGCACCGGCGTCTCGGTAGCAACGGCCGATCCACGCCCCGATCTCGGTATCTCCGCGCCCGATGTCGGTACCGACGACGGATCCGGTAGGGTGTGGCCGTCGCTCGTACAAACTTGTCATGCAGTCGCTCACGCCACACGCACGACGTCGTGGTTGTCGGCGCCCGAGCCGCCGGTGCGGCCACCGCGCTACTGCTGGCCAAGGCAGGGATACGACGTCGTCCTGGTCGACCGGAACGCCTTGCCGAGCGACACGCTGTCGACGCATCAGATCGCCCGGCCCGGCGTGGTGCAGCTGCGCCGCTGGGGACTGCTCGATGCGGTCCTCCGCAGCGGGGCACCGGCTCTGCGCCAGATCACCTTCACCACCCCGAACGAGTCGGTCACCCGCGCGGTGAAACCCAGCGCCGGGGTCGACCTGCTCGTCGCGCCGCGTCGCTACATTCTCGACACGCTCGTGGCGGACGCCGCGGCCATGGCCGGCGCCGGACCTGCGGTTCTGGGGTCACGGTCGAGGGCGCGCACCTCGACGATGCCGGTCGCGCCGTCGGTGTGTACGGACACGACCGCAGCGGTGCGCCCGGTCGACCTTGCCGCCCGGTACGTCGTCGGCGCAGACGGGCTCGGCTCGCGAGTGGCTCGCGCGGTCGGTGCCGAGGTCATCGAGAACCGTGGAGCTCCCGGCGCGGTGCAGTACGCGTACTTCGCCGACCTGCTCCTGGCCGGGCATCGAGCTGATCGTCGCCGATCGCGCCCTCACCGGAGTGCTTCCCACCCATCACGGCGAAGCGTGCGTCTGGATCTGCAGCCCCACCGGGGACGCCCGCGCGGCGCGCCGCGGCGGCATCCCGCGAGGACGCTTTCACCGCCCACCTGCGTCGCACCGCGCCGGAACTGGCGGCGCGCCTGCGCACCGGGACGCCGCACGTCGCCGGTCACCGGCATGCTGCGCATGCCCGAACTACCTGCGCCGGGCCCACGGCCCGGGCTGGGCGCTGGTCGGCGACGCCGGCTACCACCGGGACGCGCTCACCGGCCACGGCCTGTCCGACGCGTACCGGGACGCCGAACTGCTCGCGATGGCACTGCACCACGCCCTGCGTGGCGACGTTGATCCCGACACTGCGCTGACCGAATACCAGCGCCGGCGGGATCGCGCGTTGCGCAGCGGTCTTCGAGCTGACCGTCGCGCTGGCCAACTACCCGCCACCCGCGCAGTTCGTCGCGCTGCAGAAGACACTCGCCCGCGCCCTCGACGCCGAGGCGACCGAGTTGGCGGCCCGGCCACCACTGGTACCCGACGACGAGCACGAGCTCGCCACCGCATAACCCACCGCGCGCCACAACGGCGCACCCCCGAGAAGGAGCACCGAAATGACCAGCACCGATCAACGAGTCGACCCGCAACGGCGTCGACACCGCCACCCTGTTCGCCACCCTCGACGCGGTCAAGGCGCACCCGAGGCAGCCCGATTCCAGTTCCGCGCCCACAACCAGTGGCTCAGCGGCACCCACAACCGCAGCACCATCGACGGCTTCTACGGCGTCGGCGAGGAGCGACGCACACGAACGCAGCTTCCACTTCGACGCCGACCACCCGGCCGTGCTCGTCGGCCGCGACAACGGCCCCACCCCGGTCGAGTACGTGCTGCACGCGCTGGCCGCCTGCCTCACCGCCGGGCTGGCCAACATCGCCGCCGCCCGCGGCGTTCAGCTCACCGAGGTGCACTCCACCGTCGCCGGCGACATCGACCTCAACGGCATCCTCGGCCTCAACCCGGACGTCCGCAACGGCTACCAGAACATCACCGTGCGCTTCACGGTCAAGGGCGACGCCCCGGCCGAGACGCTGCGCGAGATCGTCGAGCAGTCCCGGGCCCGCTCGGCCGTGTTCGACGTCATCACCAACCAGGTGCCGGTCAGCATCGAGGTCGCAACCGAGCGACCGCGTGGCTTGCCTGGATCGGCGTCACGAGGCCGGGGACGGCTGTCGAAGTGCGCGCGATGATGCCGGTAGCAGCGCCGCCTGGCGCAGCCGCACCGTGTCGCGCCGCGACATCGAACTCTTCACCGGAGCTGACCGGAGACCGCAACCCGCTGCACTACGACGAGCAGCTCGCCGCCGGCACCGCGGTTCGGCGGGCTCATCGTGCAGGGCGGCGTGACGTCCGGCCTGCTCAACGCCGCGTTGTCGCCGAGGACCTGCCCGGGCCCGGGCAGCGTGCTCCTACGGACGGCGTGGAACTTCCTCGCGCCGGTAACGACCGGGAGTGACGAGATCACCGCCGAGGTCGGGGAGCGCGAGCGGCGCGCGCCACCAAACCAGTGGTCCGGGTCCGTGACGGTCACCAGCAGCCATAACAGCAGATCGTCCTGGACGGCGGCGTACCTGGATCCGCGAACCTGTCACACGGTGTCTCGCAGCGACACCAAACAGGGTGATCGACATTCTCCCCAGAACTCTTCCATGGCGACCAAGCCGACCATCAGGTCAGCGTTGCTGCGGGAGGCAGGAGTGTCTCTCGGCGAACCGCGCCGTACCGGCCCCGTATGTGTGCGATACGAAACTGCGGCGCGGCGCACCCGTGCTTTCGGCGACGCTACGCATCCGCTGGACAGTGTGAGTCAGTGCCTCTGCGGCGCTCGTTGCTGCGCTGAACAGATCGATCAGAGCGGCTTGAACACCGTGGTCAGCACCGCGCCGAGCGGACAACAGATCGAAGCTCCGGGTGCGCTGGCTGCCCGGAGGCTTCCGCGGCGATGGGCGAAGGCGGCGTCACCCTGAGCCTTTCTGCGCTACCCTGTGCAGCGCTTCCAGTGCATGCAACGCCTTCTTGCTGGGGAGCATCGCCGCGAGCGCGCTGTGCGCACCGCCCTCCGCTGTCAGGGCTGCGTGCGGGGGTCAGGCAGTTGACGATCAGGTCGGCGCCGGGGGCGGCGGCGATGCGGTCAGACTTTTACGGGGATGGTGGGTACACGGCGCCGCCGGCCTCGGGGCGGGACAGGGCGGGCCCAGGCCATGCATGGCGCGGCTGGCGAGTTCAGTCCGGGAACAGGCGAGGGCGGCGCCCGCGCACCGCCTGGCCGTCAGGAACGCTCGACGGGCTCGTCATCAGCCTCGTGAGCGCCGCGCCGAGGTCGACGGTCGCGTAGGTAGATACGGAATACGAGGATTTCGCGGGCGCGCCCGAAGAGGGATTCGAACCCCCAACCTCTTGATCCGTAGTCAAGTGCTCTATCCGTTGAGCTACGGGCGCGTGTGCCGGGGCAAGAGTCTACAGCCCTTCGTTGCCCGTCGAGTCCCTCATACCTAACACCGCTAGCCTGGACTCGATGTCCGGTGACGCAGATGACGGAACGACGATCCTGACCGACGACGAGCTAGTTACGTCCTGGGGTCTGAATTGTCGACAGCTTGATTCGCACGCAGAACCGCATATTGCAGTCGGTGGAGGCGGCGGGAGTTCCGGCGCAGTGGTTCACCGTGTTGCACGTCCTGTTGGCCGCTGACGGCCATCGCCTGCCCATGGGCCGGCTGGCTGCGGAACTGTCGATGACAGGTGGCGGATTCACGAAGCTCGCCGATCGGATGGCCCGCGAGGGCCTCATTGATCGTCGGAATTCGGCGGGTGATCGGAGGGTGGTCTACAGCCGAGTTGACCGAGGAAGGGCTGCGACTCGCGAAGCGCAGCGAGGCAATGTATCGGGAGCAGTTGCGCATCCATCTTCTCGGCGCGCTCTCCGAGGCTGAGATTTCGCAGCTGGACGTCGTCGGTCAGGCCCTCGCCAACGCGTACCCCGGGGCGGTCAATGAAGGCCGCGATGAGATCGTGCGCACGGAGCGCTCACCCGATCTTCCCGACCGGCGCCGCGGCGGGGACAACCCGCCTCTCCCAGACGCGGTATAGCCCGCCTACGCTCTGACGACACCGTCAGAGGACCTCCATATACGAACCGTGGCAACCGTTCGAGTCCCCCGAGCCCGAACGGCCGCCACGTCCGAGTTCTAACGGAGAACACACTTGCGAATAAAACCGCCGCCTGTCAAGTTGTAGCGGAAACAACTTCCTGTGAATCCTTTTCCGTGCGCCTAGTCGACGCCCGAAGCCAGCGGGCGGAGGCTCCGGGATTCGAACCCGGGAGGAGGTTGAGCCCCCAACCGCATTGAGCCAGTGCGGCGCCATAGACCAGACTAGGCGAAGCCTCCCAAGCGGCCTTCGGCGGCCGCGTGAGCGCCGATGTCCACCGAGCGGTCAGCGTACAAGGTGTCGTGAGGGCGGCCAACCATGACATCGTCCGAGAACCGACTGTTCCGTAGTGACGGCCCCAGTCGAGCCAGATGCGCGGCGGTAGACCGAAGACGAGTCGAGACACTTCGCAAATGCTTCAGTCAGCGCGAATCAGCGGCATCAACACACGGTCGACGATCGCAAGCAACATCTCGTCGTCAACTTGCCGATTGAACAAGATCATCTGTTGCATGAGCATCGCTGGCAGGATTTCGGCGAACATCGGATCAACGGCGTCGGGCCGAACCTCGCCACGCGCTACGCCACGCTCGAGGACCCGAACCGCGGCGAGCCGCTTTTCGCAGTGCACCTGCGAGTCGATGGCGGTCGCGAGGTCCGGGGAGCGGGTCACCTCGCAGGCGACGGCGCGGATCGCCTCTCCGGCCGACTCACATATTTCGATGATGCGGCGACCGATCGCGACGAAGATGTCCCGCGTCGTCGCGTCGGCAATGGCGTCGTCGATGAACGTCTCCGGTGAACCGAAGCGGTGGCAGAAGGCGGTCAGGACGAGATCTTGCTTGGTGGGCCATCGCCGATAGATGCTCGCTTTGCCCGTCTGCGCACGGGCCGCCACTGACTCAATGGTGAACGCCGCGTATCCGACCTCGCTCAGCTCAGCAAAGACCGCGTCGACGATCGCGTCTTCGAGCACGGCACCACGGCGCCGGTGCGCTGGTGACGGCTCTCCGTCCACAGCGGCGCCTGTGGCGGTGCGGAAATCAGTTGGCGCGGCGAGCATCGTTGTCAGACCCTTCCTCCATGCTGCTCCTGACGTCAACCTCGAGCGACACGCCGAGAGAATAGATAAGACACGGTTGCGTATCTAAATATCAGAGGTTTATGTTACGGCAGTAAGAGACGTGAGCGTAGCTTATCGGCACGGATGGTGGCTGTGAATTACAGCGCTCCGGCTCGCCGTACTCGAACGACATGGATGGAGAATCCGTGACAGGCACTGAGCAAACACGTGCTTCGTCGACGATCGAACGCCCCACAAACGGCGCTCGTCGGCAGACGCATCCTGGCCTGCTGCTGCTGCTGATCGCAGGAGCACAACTCATGGTGGTGCTCGACGCGACCATCGTGAACATCGCGCTGCCATCGATGGCCAAGTACTTCGATCGCAGTCAGACCGACATGACCTGGGCCATCAACGCCTACACCCTGGCGTTCGGCGGCCTGCTGCTGCTCGGTGGTCGGGCCGGCGACATCCTGGGCCGGAGGCAGATGTTCATCTTCGGTCTCGGGCTGTTCTCGCTGGGCAGCCTGCTCGGCGGGCTGTCGACGTCGTTCCAGATGCTGCTGGTTGGGCGGGTCATTCAGGGCATCGGCGGCGCCATCGCGGCACCGACCGCGCTGTCGCTGATAACAACCTCGTTCGCTGAAGGCAGGAGCGTAATCGTGCCTTCGCGGTGTATGCGGGAGTGTCAGCGGCTGGTGCTGCCATGGGACTGCTCGCGGGCGGGATTCTGACCGAGTACCTCGACTGGCGGTGGGTGCTGTTCGTCAACGTGCCGATCGGCGTCGCACTCATGATCGGTGGCTATCTCTACATCCACTCGTCCGAGCGGCTCTCCGGCCGATTCGACATACCGGGTGCATTGCTGTCGGTGGCCGGCATGGTCGGCCTGGTGTACGGCTTCATCCACGCGGCGCACGACGGCTGGAGCAACTCGATCACAGTCGGGACCCTGACGTTGTCGGTGATCCTCCTGGGCGCGTTCGTCGCCTGGGAGGCATACACGCCGAACGCGATGATGCCGTTGCGCATCTTCGCTAACGGAGCCGATTAAAACCGTATCACCAGTCGATCTGGCAATACGTAA
>ERZ1370068.4426-contig-3500_pt1 | contig 58394 bp, 104 predicted proteins | sample MGYA00561227_ERZ1370068 | MGnify/ENA primary metagenome ERZ1370068 (study PRJEB38410, sample SAMEA6850437) | metagenome | study: Metagenomic assessment of the ecological functions of the soil: analysis of the soil microbiota associated with the... | reverse complement strand
TTGTACTTCCGTTCAGTTACGTACTCAAAACCGTATGACCTGGTGACTGCCAGCCTGACGTTCGGTCGCTTTGATCGTCCACTGGCTGTTGAGGCTTCGGTTGCCCGCTTCGCAGCCGCCAACGCCGCCCGATACCCAGGCCGGGAGAGAACGTCTCGGTCGGTGATGCGCCACTCGTCGACCGAGGGGAGTTTCGCTAATCGTGCTCAGCGCGCGCGTGCGCCCTCCACAACCAGTTTGTCCAGGATGCGTCGTAGCGGAACTGCCGTTTGATTGTGTCCGCCGCGTCGAGTTCGCTGAACGACGACGTGCTCGAAGACGCGCAATGACGACTGCGCTGCGGCCCCATGTCGCCATGTGACGGATCGCCGAAGAACGAGGCGTTGATTCGATGCGCACTGCTGAGTTGCCCGGTGCCCTTGAACGAGTATGAGACGTTGCGACGCTTGCGGTCGTAGCCATCCTGTGTTGAAGCAGAGCGAGCACCCCTGGGGAGCTTGCAGAGTGCGGGTATCCCACTGAGAATCGAAGGCGCCGAAGAAAAGCACGGTTCTTGATGCCGGTCCGCCGCCTTCGACTCCGACATCATGCAGCTCGGACGACGGCGTTTGCACCGTCCCATTCGGCCGACTGGTATATGCTTCCACGTGCCCTCGAGGCCTGTCCGGCCGCATTGTGCCCCAAACAGCGCGAGCCCCGAAGGTCGTTCGTTCCGCTCTTGGTGATGACGATTCACCACGCCGCCAGCGATTGGCGCGAATTCGGCTTCGCAGCCGCCGGTTTTCACCTGGACTTCCTTGAAGAAGTCGAAGGGTATCGCGTTGCCGAGCGAGCCAAAGACGAGCGAGATGGCCGATCGCGCCATGCCCCCTGATTCGTGATGTTCACACCATCTGACGACGTCTTGCTGATTGTCAGTCCACTGCCGCCGGAAATCGACGGGTTCTGCCGTCCACCGATCCGGAAGTTGCCTGACGCCCGGCGCCATGTAGCTGACGTCTGCGTGAGTTCGCCGCCCGATGGGAAGGTGCGCGCGAAGTCGCTGTCGATGACGCCGCCGCCGCGCTGCTCTTTTGGATCGATTGCTGGGGCTGCGCCGGGGCCACGGTGACCGTCTCGGAGATGCTCCCAACCTCCGTCTGTGAGCCCGACGTCGGTAAAGCAGATTGGTCTGTCCCCAAGCTTCGACGCTGATGTCGTTCCTCTGAGCGGTCTTGAAATTCTGAAGTTCAGCGCAGCAGTTCGGCTAGCTCCTGGCATGGTGGCGTCAAGAGCGGAAACTGCAGTGAAGCGGCCCGTCTGTGTCGGTAATCGCGATCTTCTCTCCTTGCGGACCGGTTGCCGTCACCGTCACGCCCGGCACCGGCAGCAGCTGGGCGCCCAGACAATGCGACTCCCTCGATCCCGTCCGGTCGTTTCCTGCGGCGGCGAGTGAGCCGAAGTTGAGCAGTGCAACCCCCAACGCAAGCACGACAATTCGTTCGCCGCATGACAGTCGCCTCGCTGGATCGCGGCGGCGGGACGCTATCCCCGCTCGTCCACCAGGAACAGCAACACGGCTATTCGACTTTCCGCAGCAAACGCGCTGGGCTGACAGATCGCAGAACAGGTTCTATTGACCGGTCGTAAACGGGCATAAGCTCCCACCGGCTAGAAGTTGTCTACTTTTTGGACGCCATGACGTCCTTCATGCCTTCCACGCAGCTTTGCGAGGTCGAGGCTTCCTACGGCACTCTTGAGGTCGCCCCAAGCTGACGCCTTCGCGCTTTCGCGCTCACATGAAGCGGTCGCCGAGCTGACGAGGTCGAACTCGCGTTGCGGCCGCCGGCGCGTTTGGACGAGGCTTTCGCGGTGTCAAACAATCCGACCGTTCACGCCCCCGAGGTCCGTTCCGCGACGTCGTCGCCAGTCCTTTTCCCCCATCACGTTGGGCCCAGCCAGCCAGTCCTTTCAACGAGGGTCACGCTCATCCCGCCCGCGTCTCAGAGAACTCGAGCGTCACTCCTTTTGACCACCGTCGTCGCTATAGGTGGCCTCGGCCTTCGAGACCATGAGGCCGGCGAACCCGTTTTTCTCTGCGTTGCTTCGGGTCTTGGGCAGACCGGCGAACTGCTCGGGCACGAACGCCTTAAGTTGATCGATCCCGAGCGGATCGACTTTCTTGCCTCCACCCAGCAGGGTTCCAAGTCCCTCGAGAGCCGCGCCGACTCTGAGCCGCCGAATCGCCTTTCTTCTCCGCCGCTTCCATCTTCTTATTGCTCTCTTCCAGCTTCTTTCCGAGCTTTCTTTCCGCTTGCCGAGAGGGCTGTCTGTCCTTGGCGAAGGTCGTTTCCGAGCTGGGCGCGACGCGGCTTGTCAGTCCGCCCAGCGCTCCTGATGTGAGCATTCCAGCGCCTGTGATGAGAGCCCCCGAACACTCCGCCAGACAGGCGTAGACGAAGATCGTGGCGATGACAACGACTCACGGTGTAGCCGAGCGTTTTGTCTTCCGGCGATTTCATCAAGCGGGGCAGACCCAACAGAAGGTAGAGACCGTATAGAGCTCCGAGCAGCGCCAGGAGGCTACCGAGTATCGGCGGGATTCGGAACGCTGCCGCCACCCAAGCCGGCGTGGAAGCGGGAGTACCGGCCACTTTCATCGCCTGGGCGCTGTTCTTTTCTCCGCCGAAGCTCGGCGCGAGGGCGTTGATAATCAACGACACGATCACGACGCCGACGATTGCCGATATGAAGCTGATTACGGCGGCGGTCAGTCCAGCCCAATCCCGGCGCGACCAAAAATGAGGCTACCAATCAGGGGAAGCGCTGATGAACCCGGCCACTGCCCCAATAGCGGCAAGCGGAACGTACATAAGCCGGAAATCAGGGTTCCCGTCGGCGTGGTCCCTCCTGCGCATGACACCCACTCCGTGGCGGGGGTGAGATGCAGATGTTCTTGACCCGATCGACTAACGTCACCGGACACCTCCCGTCAGTCAGGCACTTCAGCTGGGCTACGGGATACTACCAGAAAGCGCTCAGTTTGACGCTCGACGCGATACACTCTGGCGGTCGTGAGGTCGAGATGGTCACGATGAGACGTTACGCTAGTCCGCTTGGTCGGGCCGGTTGGCGCCGCAGTCGATCTGCGTTCGATTCCGGGCTCTTCGCCTCTTCATGGCGAGCGTGTCCGGTCAGGCTTTCAAAGCCGAAGTTTGCTCACCGGGCCGCTGACGATTGAGGACCAGGGAGCTTCTTCATAGGCGGGTTCAGAAGGTGACCGACTAGCGCCTCGGCATCCTCCGCCGCCGCCCGGGACTCCTACCCTGGCCACGCCGCTCACGCTTGCTCCCGCACCAAATCACCATCGCCCAGATGTACGTGCAGTTCCAGATTCCGGCCAACAAGTACGAGCGGGTTGGCCGGTCATCATGGTCCACGGTTCGAGTCACACAGGCGCCTGCCTCGAGTCGCACGCCGGACCGGAAGAGAAGGCTGGTATCCGGCATTTCGTGCGCAAGGGTGTGCCGAGCTTACGTGGTCGATCAGGCCGGCCGCGGGCGCCCGGGTTCGACGGAAGTCGGTCATTCACGAGGGGCGAAGCGAAAATCGAAAAAGGGCGATATCAAAGGCGGGACTGAACTGCCGCCAAGCTTCGGCCGGATTACTGACGATGGCGCGTGGACGGCGTGGTTCGGTCACCTTGTTCCGCCAAACTCGACCATCTTGACTGGCACGCTGATCCCGCGCGGCGATCACGCAGACCCTAATCCCAATCCAGATTCGCTACAAGCATGTATCGCCATTGTTTCCAATCGAGAGCGTGGACCAGACGCTGGTGACGCGTCCGGGCGCGATCGGAGCGGCGCCCGCGGGTTCGAATCGCTACTATGCGCTCGAGCACTAACCAGGCAACTGGTTCCAAACGCCGAGGTCAGCACGCTGCTGCCAGGCTCGACGTGCCCGACGTGCGATCCAGACGGCACTCACGCCCGCCAACTCACCTGGACGCCTCAGAATCTCGCGGCGCTCGTCGAGCCGACTTGGTGGCGCCATCGTCGTCACGCACTCTCAATCTGGGATAATGGGCCACCACATGACTCGAATCCTGAAAGAGCGCCGGACATCTCGACTTGGTGAAGGGGTTGATCACGCTCGAGGATCGTGCTCGCTTCCGGAATAGCGGACTGACCGCCGCGGATTTCGACAACATTCCGTGCATGGCGCTGAAGGGCGATTACACGAACATCAGCCCGTGTGTCAGGACACCGTCAGCGCGATCAATGCCCGGCGGGCGGCGAAGGAAGGGACGGCGAAGGCCGACTACTTGAAGCTGGACGACATGGGTATCCTCGGCGTGACGCACAGCTGATGATGTTGGACGCGAAGAACCTCGAGATTGCGGACGTCATCTTCGACTGGGTGAGCAAGAACGTGCCTGCGAACGGCAAGCGAGCGGTAACTCGGAGGCCGGCCAAAGGACACCGGGAAGGGTTGCATGCCTCAGATTGAGAAGAAGCACATCGACCCGGACATCGTGCTGGTGGAGATCGCCGGGCGTATCACGCTGGGCCGAGATGCCAGGCAATCGAGTGGACTTGGTCGACGAGCTCATTCGAGCCAACCAGAAGAAAGTGGTGTTCGATCTGTCGGGGCTCGAGCACGTGGACAGCACCGGGATAGGAATTCTCGTCGTATGTGCTGCGGCAAGATGCAGGCTGCGGGAGGAGAGTTGCGCGTCGCGGCGCTTCATCCCAAGGTGGCGGAGGTGATGCGGGTCACCAAGCTCAATCAGATCATGGTCTTCTACCCGACCGCCGCCGCCGCCGCCGAGAACTTCGAGCTCTCCCGGTAGGGATCTACCTGGCGCGGGAGAACTGATACCCGAAAGTCAGCGCAAATGTCCTGTCAATCGATCGACCGCCTGGCAGCGGTGTCGGATCGTAGTCCAGGTCGAGCTGGATCGTCGCGATGAATCCTCGGGCGATAGGCACGCGCACGCCGTTACCCGATCTTGAGAAATCTGGTTGCTGTCGCCAGTGACGCTGAAGTAGCCGTCGTGCCGGTGGAAGAAGACGAAGCGCGTGCCGCTGAAGAAGATTTCCAGCTTCGCTGATTCCTGAACGGCAGTGTATCGCACATCGTTGGCCGCGCCGTAAGCTTCATTGACCCAACCGAGGCCGGCGTCAGTCGTAATCCTTGTCCGAGGGGTGTCGATCACCTGGACACCGAGACCGCTCCCGACTGCCACTCGTAGGTCGAGATCGCGGAGTCGATCGTTGGCCAGAATCGTGTTGGCGTTGACGAACAATCGTTTCGTGACGAACCGGTCATAACGAAACGATCCAGTCCAGTTGCGCGCGTATGTCGACGTCGTGATCCTGAGATCGGTCTCACAATCGCGCGACCCGTGGTAACGATGCTCGTTAGCACGGCCGATGAGCTCGCCGTCCACACGCAGGGTGTTGGCCTCGGTGTTGCCGTCCGTGTTCACGAGGTCCTGCATCTCAGACGCGCCGTCAAGACCGAGGGGAAGGCGGGCTCGTGCCATCGCCGTGATTTCTGTCAGCGACACAATGCCACCCGGCCGGAGCGTGACGCGACCGTCAGTTCGAGATGCGTGCGATCGTCACCGACGTAGGTGGCCGAGTCCCAACGGTGACGAAGACTGGCTCTGGCACGGCGAGACCGGTGACGTTAGCCCATGGCACGTTCAGCTGGCCGTTCGGTGTCTGAAAAGCCAGCATGCCGTTGATGAGGACATAACCTGGCCAGTAATTCGGTCGCCGTTTGAGAGCTCGAGCTCGTCGGCGCCTGCTGAACGCGAGCCAACAATCACAACGAGACAAACGACGACGAGCCTGGTCGCAGTGTGTCGCCTGGACGAGTTAGCGGATTGTGCGGCCATCCTTCCGAATCGTTTGGCGTTCGAACACAGCCATTCCGCAGACGCAATCGCTCTCGATGTGCGTGGAGCTCGTGGCATGGAAGCGGTCGAGGCGCTGAAGTGCGAAGCGGTGTGTAATGTGTGAACCGTTCGCCGTGCGCACGTGCTGCCGAGCCTCGAAGGCTCCAGCGAGCTCGACAGAAAGCGGCCTTCGTCGCCGGCCTGAGAAGTCTCTGAGCAATCGTGTTCTAAAGCGTGATTTCGCGGGTTCGAAAGCTAGACACCGCAGCTGGGTCTGAATGGCAGACCCCAGAAAACCCTGAAAACGGCCTAAGGATGCGGCGTTGCCAGCGATTTCCCGGAAGAATCGCAAATACCGCCCACTGCACCCTTCCGAGACGCGGGCTCCATCCTCGATGCCGTCGAACGGTGAAAATTCCGCCAATTCACTGACCTATGCAAAGCAGGGAGATAGCGCAATCTAAGCCCTGAGTGGTGGGATCTCCCTGCTCAGCTGGAAGGCTGAGCAACGAAAAGGGGCCTGATCGGTGCCCGGCTGCGCATCACGCGCCGTGAAAGAAGTCGCGGTCTCCGGAGTGATTACGGGCCTCTCCACGCATTAGATCTGACAGAAGGACAACGGCTGGGCCATCTCCATGCAGCTGCGCAGATCGGCAGTGCGGCTGGCCGAGGTGCTCGGCCTCTTTCACGCGAAGAGCGCTCGGCCCTAGTTTTACGCGCTTCTCATGAAAGATCTTGGCTGTTCGAGCAATGCCCCTCGCTTCGCGGCGTTGTTCCTGGGGCCGACGACTCATGCGTTGAAGTCCAACCCTCGTGCCATACGTGGATCTGGCCGCGCGGCTCGAATCGTTCCGCTTCGACTCGCAGAAACGTTGCCCCTGGACATTTCTGGTTTCGACGCGTGTGGCAAGCGCTCGCCCGTGCTCTCTCGCGGCTCGAAGGGCGCGCGCGATGTCGTGCTGACCCGGTGCGAGCGCGGCGCGGACATCGCCCGCATGTTGGGTTTTCGGAAGCGACGTCCCAGGCCATCAGGCTCTCGATGAACACTGGGATCGGTCAAGGTCAGCCATATCGGTCGAAAGGCGAAAGAAATCCCCTTCTCGGCCGGATTCTCGGCCTGGCGCAGACCGTCCGAAGTCTTCTTCAGCACCGTGGCGTGTCCTCACGGCTTTCGACACTGGCACTCGACCGTCGCGGCCGCTGGTTCGATCCGGCACTGGTGGACGCATTGCGGTCGATCTCGCACCGACTCCGGCATTCTGGCGCTGGCTCCGGAAGGCGACACGCTTGCCGATCATCGGATCCGTGGAACCGGAAGACTGCGTGTTCCTGGTCGACGAGAATCGCCCTCGACGCCGTGGCGGAGGCATTTGCGCGGGTCATCGACGCGAAATCCCCTGGACGTATCGGCACTCGGAACGGTGTTGCGGAGTTGACCGTGAGCATGGCCATGAGGCTGGGTTTCTCGCCGAAGTTGAAATCCGCGAGTTACGCCGTGCGGCCCTGCTGCACGATCTCGGCAAGCTGTCGGTGTCGAGCTTGATCCTCGACAAGCCGGACAAGCTCACCGACACCGGAGCTTTCGATCATTCCGCCAACACCCGGCGCACACGGGACAGATTCTCGACCGCGTCAGCTGCTTCCGCCACCTTTCCGATCTGGCAGCCTCTGACATCACGAACGCGCTGGACGGGCAGACGGTTACCACCGAGGTCGAAACGCTGAAGGTCTCACGAGATCGGCGCGGCTATCTTCGCCGTCGCCGACGTGTGTGACGCGCTCCGGACCTCGCGGCCGTACCGCGCAGGATTGGAAGCCGATCGCGTGCTCCAGATCGCGGGACGCGACGTCGGAACAGCCATCGATCCTGATTGCTTCGCGGCCCTTCAACAGATTCTCAACGGCGCAGCTGCCCTCGATCACAAATGCAGTTCCCGCGGCTCGTGTCGTGAAGGCGTTGGCGTGAGGACTGCGTCACCAGGCCGGCTTAAGGGCGGGATGGGCAGGAAGGGCGCGGAAGGGCTGGATGGGCAGGAGGGCGCGGATGAGCAGGAAGGGCGGGAAGGAGAAAGGGCGATAGGCGGAAGCCACACAACAAGAATTCACAGTCTCTTTGGAGGCCCGCTGACACAGAAAGGTGAGCACATGCGTGACCATGATTGTCCCGGGCAAGAACGGACTCCGTCGCAGCCGCATCGCGTTCGCGTTCGCCGCAGGCCCTGTCCATCGCATCGACGGCCGCCGCTCAATCGTCCAATCAGCCGCCGAAAGTAAGGGCTCCTCGAGAATCTGAGCCTGTTCGTCGGACCGGACGGATCCAAGCAACCCCAGGACCTCGGCATCAACGCCAACATGGGCATCCGCTTTTCCGCGAATTGGGGCTTTCCCATTGCCGAGAAACTCAATCTAGGGGCTCAGGTCGGCGCCGCGTCGAACCTTCCGACGCCGCCGTTCACGTTCCTCGACCAGATCGACGGTCCCAGCCACCGCACGCAGACGTTCCTGACACTCGGTGTGTTTCAACGGCCAACGTCCAAACTCAACTGGGGCTTCGCCTACGATGTGGCGTTGGAGCATTACTACCGACGATTTCCATTTCGGTCAGCTGGCGGGCGCAATCTCGGCTAGTAACGTCTCGGCCAGCGACGAAGTGGGAGCGTGGCTCTGAAATCCTCGCCGGTGACGACGGTTATCTGGGCACGACGCCAGTCCGGCTCGATCCCATTACGCAGGTCAACAAGGCTATCTCGAAGCACAACTGGACGAATGGCGTGCAGACCGCGGTCTGGGCTGGCGTGGCCAATCAGCATCACAACATCGTGTGGGTCTTTCCGGCACAACTCTCGCGACTCGCACGTGCAGTCGTATACGGCGCGGAACTCGTCCGTGCCGCTCAGCGATCGGTTCGCACCTGACAGGCGCGACTAACCTGCATGACGCCGGCCGCAACCGGAACCGCTCGATGCCTACATGGGTGTGACGTTTTATCCGGACGCGGTCCGGCTTTCGAGCGGCGCGCAATCGCGCTTTGCCCGCTGTTCTGCGTCGCCAACAACCCGACGATGGCGATCGACTTGCGGCGGTAACAACGGGACCGGCACTCTAGGGTGCTGCACATCAAGCACCCGAGTGCTTCGCGCGACCAAGCACCCTAGAGTGCTTCGCGCGACCAAGCACTCTGAGCTCTTCGATTTACATGGGTGTAAACGTAACCGTGGCGACTGTGGAAAAGCTGTCGGTCGTTGACGTCTTCGACACCGGCTGGCGGTTTTTGAGTGTCTCGAAATCCGCCGCCGAAATCACCACGGTATGGGGATGATCCGCCTGCCCGTGGATGTCCAACGTTACTCTCGTTCCCTGTCGTGATTTGAGCACCGCTGACATTTCGCAATGATGTCCGTGGTTGGGCCGAGATGACACCGTTGATGTCAGTCGGGTTGGGCGTAGGAGCCGGTTGGGTTGTCATCACCACAGGCTTGGCTAACCGTGATGACACAGCCCATCAGCAATGCGAGCACTGCATCTGCTGTGAACTCACGCCGCGTCAATGCCGTCGAGTCATCGGGCGAGTGCGTGGATGCTTGCAAGGCGGCCTCCTTTTGCTGAGAAATCAGACGCAGGCCACCGGGCAAGACGATTGCCAGCCACGCGAGACGGATCTGCACGTGCAGAGTGCTCGAGCTGTTCCAGACGAGTTACGCAGGAGGTGAGCGGTCGACGTCCGACGTAAGTTACGAAGCTCGAAAAGCTATTGCGGAGGAAGTCATCAGTTTCTTGAGCAACGCTGCCGTGTCCTCGTGGACATCGATACGATTCCCGCCGAATCCATTGCCACCGGCGCGGCCCATTGCAGAATCAATCGGCGTCATGCCGCGCCGGTCTTTGACGTCCAGCCGGGCACCGCGATCCGCCAGGACCTGCACCAGCGCGTTCCATCCCCAGAACGAGGCCCCGTAAGCGCCGTTTGGCCGCGGTTGTCCGCAGCGTTGATCTGAGCGCCGGCATCGAGCAGAACCTTGACCGCTTCGATCGCGTCCTGCTCAGTCTTGTATCGACCGCGAGTGTCAGAATCCCGTGAGCCGACGCCGGCCGCTGCCAACAGTAGGCGTAATGCCGTCAGCTGCTGCCACGTTCGGATCGGCATGCTTTTCGAGCAACATGCGGATCGCCTCGATGTCTCGCGGCCTTGGCGGCGCGCACGAGAGGTGTCGCGCCGATCGTCAGCACGCCAGTCGCTGCCGCGATCCGCCAGGGAACGATAGGGTGGGAACAGCACCAGCTGTGCCTGCACATCGGCGCCATGTGCGAGCACGAGCTTGAGAAGTTCCGTGCTGCCGACAGCCTCGGATTCGACGACGTCGGACGGCCGGAGTGGGGTGTGGTATGCATGTCCACCGCGGCCCAAAGCGCCGCCCGGCCCCATCGATCGGCCAGATTCACGTCGGCGCCCTTTTCGATCAGATAGGCCGCGACGTCGTAGTGGCCGCTGACGATCGCCGTGACCACCGGCGGGACCAGGTCCGGATCCTGAAAATTCAGATCGGCGCCGGCCTCGACCAGAATCTTGGCGCACTCCAAGCAGCCCTGCCGCGCCGAGAATAGAAGCGGCGTCCATCCACCGAGTGGCATATTACTTGCGCCGTGGCTCGGCGGTGACGTCCCGATCCCACAGGTTGACGTTCGATCGTGCGCGTTGACATCAGCGCCGTGGTCGACGAGCAGTCTGACCATGGCGGGAAGCCGTTCCGCCGCGGCCCACATCAGGGCCGCTCTGTCCGCGCCACTCCTCCTTGGCGCTGACCTCGGCTTTGCGGCCGATGAGAAGCTGTGCCGCTTCGACGTTGCCGGTCCGCGCGACGACCATCAACGCGCTCTGGCCCTCACGGTTGGCCGCATTGACATCGGCTCCCGCGTTCAGCAGCTTTCCGATGACCGCGACATCGCCAACAACGGCGGCTTCGGCGAGTGGTGTGACGTCGGCACTGATTCTTCGCTTTGACGTCGGCGCCAGCTCTGATGAGCCGGTCTACCAGATCGACGTCGCTCCTGTGAACGGCCCAGTGCAGCGCTGTGGTGCCATCGACCTCGGGCGCGTTCACGTCGACTCGTTTGGCGATCAAGGCAATCGCTGCGCTCGATCCGCCGGACTTGACGGCTTCGACCAGTCGGACGTCGCCGCTCGCGGCGAACGACGATGCGCTGACGGTCAGAATGGCCACTGTCGCCGAAGTCGTCCATCTAGACGCGCATGACGGCTCACAAAACAGTTCGTTCCTGGTGCTTCGTTCCTGGTGCCTTAGATGTCGTCTATAGGTTCAGAGTGCAATCGGTCGGCCGCATTGTCTCCAATCTTGTCGACCGGGACCCCTGATCGGTCGAGTATCGCCAGCAGCACGTTGGCGATTGGCGTGTGATCGGGGTATCGCAGGTGCTGGCTGCCCTTGACCTTGCCATTCGCACCGCCGACCACGGCGATCGGCAGCGGAAATGATTGTGGAGATTGCTGTTGCTCGCGTTGCTGCCGCACAGGATGAGCGAATGGTCGAGCATCGAGCCGTCGCCATCAGGCATCGCCTGCAGCTTCGCCAGGAACTTGGCAAACATCTGACTGTGATACGTCTGAATCTTCACCAACTTCGCCATCTTCTGGGCGTTGTTCTGGTGGTGCGAGACCGGATGAAACGCATCGGCAACGCCGATGTGGCTGTAGGTAATGTTGCTCGCCTCGCGCGTCATCATCATCGAGAAGATCTCGCGTGATGTTCGCTTGGCTACGCCAGGGCCGCCAGATCGAACATCAAGGCGAGGCGCTCCTCGAAGGCCTCGGGCACGCCCGGCGGAATCTCCGGCAGTTGGAGATCCGAGCTCACGCTCGATTCCGTCTTCTGGATTCGCCGTTCGATCTCGCGGACGCTCTCGAGATAGTCGCTGACCTTCGCCTCTGTCCTGGGAGCCAAGGCTGAGGCCGAGAGACTTCAGCGTCGGCCGACACCGCGTCGAGAATGCTGGCGAATTCTTCGCCGCGCGCGCGACGCTCTTCAGCCGTCGTTCCCTGGCCGAACATCCGCTCGAACACCTTGTGCGGGTCGTGCTCCATCGGCAGCGGCGTCGTCGGTGTGCGAAAGAGATGGTCCCGGCGTAGCTGCACCCGAATTCGCGGTCGCACGCTCCGCCTCCACCGGATCGATCCTCGGTGGTCAGTTCGAGCGACGGCAATGGCGTGTCCTGTCCGATATGCTGGGCCGCGATCTGGTCTGCCGTGACGCCTCCGTACGGCTCGTGCGTCGGTCGCGGTGTCACACCGCTCAGCCACGTTCCCGGCGCGGTGGCGTGGACCGACGAGCCGTCGGCGGCCCTGTTGCCCAGCCCGCTGATCACGGTCAACTGCTTCTTGAACGGTTCGAGCGGCTTCAGAATGTTCGTCATCTCGAATTGCCCGCCTTCGGCCGCCGGCGTCCACTCGTTCATGATGGCGCCATGGGGGAAGTAGATGAATCCGAGGTGCGGCGACGCCTTCGCAGCCGTCTGTGCCCAGGCCGTTCGCGCTGGAATCATCGCATCCAGCAACGGAAGCGCCAGAGTCGCGCCCATGCCTCGCAACACCGTCCGGCGGGAGAGATGCTTTTTCGAGATGAACATTGGCTGTTCTCCGAATCTAGACCTGAGAATCTAAGATCTGAGAATCACAGACTCGAATTCCTCACGTCCTAACTCATTGAATCTCTCGCGTTCTCACATCGCTCGAATTCCAATTCGTCAGGTCCTCGCCTGGCACCTGTCGCATCTGAAACGGCGCGCTCTTGACGATGGCCAGGATCATTGACGAGAACGTGTAGTTGTTGCGCGCCGATTCGCGGACGATTCCGCGAACTGCGGGCATGTCGTAATAGGCCACGCTCCGGCCCAGCGCGTGCACGTCAGAAGTTTCTCGGTCATCGTTCCGACGAATTGCTCGGGCCGTTTCATCAACACCTGCCGGAGAGCGGCCGGACTGCTGACGATGGTGCCGTCGAGCATGGTCGTGGACGCATCGACTGGAACGCCGGAGTCTTTCGTTCGCCAGTGGCCGATGGCGTCGAAATTCTCGAGCGCAAGGCCGGGAGGATCCAGGACGCGGTGGCACGACGCGCACGTCGCGTTGGCGCGATGCTGTTCCAACAACTGGCGCACGGATAGCTGTGCGGTCCCGGCCTGGTTCTCTTTCAACGGCGGCACGTTCGGCGGTGGAGTGCGGAGGAGGAGTCCCTAGAATCGTCTCGAGCACATAGCGGCCGCGAAGAACCGGCGACGTGCGGTTCCCGTACGACGTCAAGGTCAGGATCCCGCCTTTGCCAAGGAGCCCGAAGCGATGGGATCCGGTGAGCGTGACGCGCCTGAACTGGCCTCCGCGCACGCCCGGAATGCCGTAATGGATAGCCAACCGTTCGTTGACGAACGTATCGTTCGCCGTCATCAGGTCGAGGACGCTTCGATCTTCCCGCACGATACTTGCGCTAAAGAGCTCCAGCTCCCGCTGGAAGGGCCTGCCGCAGGGTCGTCTTCGAAGTTCGGATACTCCGACGTGTCGGGATCGACGAGCGCCAGCTCGCGCAAGCGCAGCCACTGGGCGAAAAAGTTGGTCACCAGCGCGTCGGATCTCGGATCGGTGAGCATTCGCCGTACCTGGCGCTCGAGCACCGCGGGATCTTTCAGCCGGCCCTCCCGTGCGAGTCGGAGAAGATCCGTGTCCGGGATGCTGCTCCACAGGAAGAAGGAAAGCCGCGACGCGAGCTCCAGGTCGGTGATCGGGTGATTGCTGCCCGCCGCGAGATTCGGCGGATCCTGTTCAGATCGGGCACAGAAACTTCGGGCTGGCCAGGATGTAGGTGAGACCCTGCTGTATCCCTTTGTCGAAGTCTCCTTTGCTCCGTCCCGCCTTATAGAAGCGTAGAGGGGTTTCGAGGTCGGCATCTGTGACAGGCCGTCGATAGGCTCGCGTCGCCAGCGTGGTCAGAATCTTCGTCGCGCAACCCAGTTCAGCACCTTCGTTGGAGCTCGCTTGGCCGACAAACGAAAATTCTGCGACGGCTCGGAGTGTCGCCCGTCCCCGACGGGTCGTACGGTCCCATGACTTCCAATTTCTCGATGGACGGAATGCCGTTCATCCCCCGCTCGGGCCGACGTCCCGAGTGTAGGGCTGCAACACCTCGTCACTCTGGGCGAACGTCTTTTGGAGAAACGTGACGATGACGGTGTGCGGTCCGGTTTCACCTGGAACCGAAGGTTCTTGAGACGCCCTTGAATCGCTTGAGCGGCGGCAGCCAGCTCCCTGATCTTGGGCTCGCAGGTCTTCTTCGCCGCCGATGGCGCGCTGGAAGACGCGCTCGCCGTCGATGGTCATGATCAACTGATGAGGAAATTCGAGACCTTTGACGTAGATCTGGCTTTGACGAAGCGTGATGTCGAACTTGCACTCACCGTCCAACGGAAAGTAGTGGCGAACCATCCAGCCGCCACGCGCACCGAGCGGCATGCCTTCGACATGTTCCCGCTGGCGGCCGGCCGCCGGGAACGCGGTATTAACGTTGAATGCGACGGGCGATGACATGTCGCCGACCGCCAGCCGGGCCGCCTCACGAGCCGCGCCGATGTAGCCCTCCATGAAAGCCGGCGATTCCTTCAGAACGCCTCGCCACATTGTCGAAGCCGTCGCCGTCATCGTCGGACGGCAGAAGCGACGCCACATCCGTGTCGGTGAGGTCGAGCAGGTCCCGGATCGCTCTCCCGCACTCGGTGCATGGTTCAGACGATGAAGCATCACGTGTCCAGGGCTGGCGTGGCTCGCCGCAGCGCGATCGATCGAGCTTTCGAGCTGCGCGACGAATGCGTCAACGCTTGCTTCATCGGGACGGGGCGCACCCGGTGGCGGCATCATCCGGCCACGCAACTTGCGAATCACCTTTTCCCACGTTTCGGCATCCTGCGACACCTGATCGAGGTTCGCCGTGTCGAGCATCAGTCCGGCGGTCTTGCTTCGCTGGTTGTGACAGGTGACGCAGCATTTCGTCGACGAGCGCACGTGAGGCTGGAGTGGAGGCAGGGTCGGCGTCTGATCGGTCGGGGCTCGGGCATGGCCGCCGCGAGCAGATGGTCTGCCTTTGAAACGCCCGAGGTCGCGATCAGCGCCGTCGAGGCGACGAGTAGACCAGCCAACTCCCGGCGCATCTAAGCTTTAGGCCTCCTTCCGGTCCCGCCAACCTAGCAGACGCCGCCGGACAAGTAAATGAGCCAGAGTGGAGCGCTTCGCGCTCCATTTGACCTCGCATAGACTACGCGCATGGTTTCAGCATTGAAGCAGGCGCGAGTTCCTGACGACAGCCGCCGGCGGAGCCATCGGGCTTGCACTGCCTCGAGCAACCTTCGGGCAGGAAGCCCTTCGACGATCGCCGCAACCAAGCTGTCCGAGAACCTGCTCGAAATCACCGGGGCGGGCGCCAATGTGATCGTTCTCGCCGGGCCCGACGGTGTACTGATGGTCGATGGCGGACTGCCGGACCGCTCCGCCGATCTTCTTCATCTCGTCGCCGAGCAAACGAGTGAGCGCCCCGTGCGCGTGTTGTTCAACACGCATTGGCACCTCGACCACACCGGTTCGAACGAGACGCTCGGCAAGGCTGGCGCCAAGATCATCGCGCATCAGAACACCAAGCGGTGGCTCAGTTCGCGTGTCCTGTGGAAGCACAGAAGCGGACGCACGAGCCAAGGCCTGCGGAAGCTATCCCGACCGAAACAGTCACCGCGCCTGGCAAGACGACATTCGGTAAGGAACCCATCGAGTACGGCCCGCTACCACCGGGCCACACCAATGGCGACCTGTATGTGTTCTTCCCGCGCAAAACGTTCTGGCCGTGAGCGACGCCTTTGTCGGTCGCCCGCTATCCGATCATGGACTACTCGACGGGCGGGTGGATTGGCGGGCTGATCGATGCCGCGAATGTCTTGCTCAAGATCGCCGACGGGAACACGCGTGTCGTGCCTGGCGCCGGACCGCTGCAAACAAAAGACGATCCGCAGGCCCTAACTCGACATGCTCACCAAAGTGAAAGAGCGCGACAGGCCATGCTTCGTCGAGGAAAGAGCAGTTCAAGACGTGGCTGCCGAGGCGCCCACGAAGCCGAATTCGACGCGAAATGGGGCAAGCCCGATCTTTTCCTCACCATGACCTACACCGGGAATGCTCTGACACGACTCACGAGATCGGTGGGATTCTCTAGGCAGGCCGTCAGCTTGTGCTAGCCCGGTTGCACGAACGTAACGAGTGGAAGTTCTTTCGACGCTTCCGAAAGCGGATGCCACGTTGGCGTCTCTTTGCGGATCGTCCTCGTGCTGCGAGGCGTGCTGCCGGCGGGATTCGCGGTCGCGATGGGAGCACTCGTCAGCGCCGTGCAGCAAGGCGACAGTCTTGGCCGCCCGCTCGCCCTGGTCGGTATCGTGTTCGTCCTGCTGCAGGTCCTGACGCCGATTCACCAAGCCCTGGGAGCCAACCTCGGCGACCGCACCGCGGCGTGGCTCTACGATCGATTGACCGAGGCGTGCATCCGCCCGCCGGGGATGGGTCACCTTGAGGATCCCGAAGCTGACTTCGATCTCACGGTCGCGCGCGACTTCGACCTCGGTATGACCGGTCCGCCGTTGTTCATCTCGATGGACTTCATCGCAGGAGGGCTGGTCGAGTTGATCGGCGGCCTGGCCTCTGCGCTCGTGCTGGCCGCCTATGCGTGGTGGGCTCCGCTCGTGCTCGCGGGCGCGTGGCTGGCAACGCATTGGCTGCTGCGCGAAAGCGCTGTTTGGGAAGGATCGAAATACCGACGAAGTGCGCAACGCACAGCGCGACGCCGAATACGCGTATCGGCCTGCCGTGGATCCACCGGCGAGCAAGGAACTTCGCATGTTCGGCCTTGTGGGATGGACGATCGAGCGTTTCGTGGCCCGCCGGACGCGATTGCACGAGCTGCAGTACGCAGCAACGCGACTCCGCGAGCGCCCGGTGGCGTGGAGCGTGTTGCTCGTCACCAGCGCCAACGTGATCGTCTTCTGGTCGCTCGCTGATGCGGCCGCCAGCGGCCGAACTCAATCTCGGTCAGTCGTGATGTTCGCCCAGGCGGCCATCGGCATCTCGATGATCGCGTTCGGAGGGCTCAACTGGGCGCTGGATGGGGCAGCGGCGCCGATCGGTGCTGTGCTCCGTCTCGAGGCCGGCCATGGGTCCGGCCGGCGCATTGCCGTCGGGTCATCGCGCACCAACCGGCATGCCCGCTCGCGGCATCCGCTTCCGGGAATCTCACCTTTGCCTATGCCGGTGGCGCGCCAGTTCTGAAGAACTTCGATCTCACGATTCCTGCAGGCTCTTCGCTTGCGATCGTCGGCCAGAACGGCGCTGGCAAGACCACGCTCGCCAAGCTGCTGTGCCGGCTCTACGACCTCAGGCGGGCGCGATCGAGGTCGATGGCGATCGACTTGCGCGACCTCGACCTCGGCGCATGGCGGTCGCGGCTGACCGCCGTGTTTCAGGACTTCATTCGTTTCGAGCTGGCCATTGCGGGACAACGTCGCCCCCGGCGGCGCACCGGATACGGTGGTGCGCGGCGCGCCTCGAGTCGGCGGGCGCTGGCAATCTCGCAAGCTCGGACACTGTGCTGGCGCGCGGTTACGAAGGAGGCACGGACCTATCGGGCGGGCAATGGCAGCGCGTCGCGCTGGCGCGAGCGTTGTGCGCGGTGCGAGCTCGGCGCAGGAGTCGTGCTGCTCGACGAGCCAACGGCGCAGCTCGACGTTCGCGGCGAAGCCGAAATCTTCGATCGCTTCTCGACGCCACGCGGCACTGCACGACGATCCTCATCTCGCACCGTTTCTCGACGGTGCGACACGCCGATCGCATTTGCGTGCTCGAGCAGGGCCGCGTGATCGAGCTCGGGCACGCACGACGAGCTGATGGCGCTCGGAGGACGCTATCGCACGATGTTCGAACTCCAGGCCCAACGATTCACCGCGACGGAAGACGAGGAAGGCGTCGGCTATGACGTCCTCAGCTGACCGGCTGCCGCCAGCGCTCTCGTCGATGTGGCGGCTGTGCAAGCTCGGTTACCGCCACGAGCCGGGGCTGCTCGTCGCGGCATTCCTTCTCGCGCTGCTCGCGGCGCTTCCAGACGCGCTGCTGGCGCTCTGGTTCAAGCTGCTCGGCGAGGGCGTCCTGCAACGTGACCGAACGGCCGTCGGCGTCGCGGCCGTCGCGCTGGGTGTCTCGGCCGCGGCAACCTGGTTCCTGCGGACCGTCAGCACCGAGTGCAGCGCCGATTCCGGGACAAGGTCGACGATCGCGCTCGAGTCCCACGTGGCCCGGCTCCAGGCGTCGGTCGTCACCATCGCTCATCACGAGCGGCCCGATTACCTCGACCGACTGTCAGTTCTGCGCGACCAGGTCTTCGTGCTCGATCACATGTACATGTCGCTGTTCTCCACCTGCGGGTGGATTCTGCGCCTGGGCGTGACTATCGTCTTGCTGATGTCGATCCACCCCGCACTGATTCTGCTTGCTGCGTTTTCTGCGCTGCCGACCGTGCTCACCTCGACGTGGCGACCGGCCGTTGAGCGTGTCGCCCAGGAACGCGGCGCCTCGTCTGCAGCCGGCTTGCCCGTCACCTGTTTACGACGGCCACGACGGCCATGCCTGGCAAGGAAGTTCGCGTCACCGGTATCGGCCAACGCCTCATCACCGAACGGCGCGCGGCATGGGAGAGGTGGTACGGTCCGGTATCCGAAGCTCGCTGGGGTCGGCCGCCTGGCACACGCTGGCGTGGGCGATCTTCGAGGCGGCGTTCATCGGTGCCGTCATCTTCGTCGTCCACGCGCCCAGGCGCTGGACCAGGCAACGTGCTGCTGGTGCTGGCGGCAGGGTCTCGGCTTTCGGCGTACATCGGGGCGACGGTCGGAGAAATCGGGTTCCTCCGCGGCATCTGGATGGACGGCGCGCGCCGGCTCGCCTGGCTCGAGGATTACGCCGCCTCGGTGAGCGGTGGCGGAGGATTTGCCCGCGCCCGCCCGGCTGGTCGACGCCATTCGCTTCGAGCACGTGTCTTTCGCGTATCCAGGAACCGATCGTCTCGTGCTCAACGATGTGAATCTCGAGTTGCCGGCCGGCGCCGTCGTCGCCATCGTTGGCGAGAACGGAGCCGGGCAAGTCGACGCTCGTGAAGTTGCTGTGCGAAGTTCTACGAGCCGACCGCCGGCCGGATCATCGATCGACGGCACGCCACTCAAGAAGATCCGCGCCGACGAGTGGCGCACGCGGCTGGCCGGTGCGTTCCAGGATTTTTTCCGCTTCGAGTTCCGGGCGTCCGGCACACCGTCGGCGTGGGCGACGTGCCGCGCATGGACGACGAGCCTGCCGTCGTGACGGCTGTCGGACGGGCTGGTGCGGATGATGTCGTGGTGCGGCTGACGGCGGACTCGAGACGCAGCTCGGCCCGACGTGGCCCGGAGGCGTCGAGGTGTCGTTTCGGCCAGTGGCAGAAACTCGCACTGGCGCGGGGTTCATGCGCGACGCGCCCCTGCTATTGGTGCTCGACGAACCGACTGCGGCGCTCGATGCAGAGACAGAACACGCGCTGCTTCGAGCGCTACGCAGCGGCGGCGCGTGGGAACGCTGGCGCGGGGAGGGGCAGGACAGGCAGGGAAGGCAGGAAGGCGCAGAGCGGACGCATCACGATCCTGGTGTCCCACCGTTTCAGCTACGGTTCGCATGGCCGACCTGATCGTCGTGCTGGACGGTGCGCGGGTTGCCGAGGTTGGCAACCCACGAAACGCTCATGGCCAAAGGCGGCCCATACGCCGAGCTCTATGGCGGATCCAGCAAGCCGCGGCAGATCGTGATCGCTCAATTGACAGCATCATCGTTCTCGAAGTCGTCACGATTAGGGCCCTGCGTCACCGGCACGTCGCCGGCGGCGCCCCACGCGCATGCGCGGTGGATGAAGCGCGGATTGAACGAAGGACAGAAGATCCACCAAGCAGCCGTCGGAGGTCGGTAACACAGCCATATCCGTTCTCCCGTCGCCGTCGTAGTCGGCGGGGACGGGAATGTCCGTGTTAGACGTCCCCACGTTGCGCGAGTCACGCACGACGAGATAGTTCGTGGTCGACTAGGACGATCCACCAACGTCCGGTGCCGATGGCGATAGACGGCAAGATCGCTCTTACCCGTCGCCGTCGTAGTCGTCCGGTCACAGGACGTCGCCGGGAGCCCCCACGATGCGCGAGTACCGTAAACTGCCATTGGAGACAGCACGATCCACCGGACCTGGTCGATCGGCGGTAGATGGCGATGATCGGTTCTTGCCGTCGCCGTCATAGTCGCCGGGTCATCCGGACATCGTCGCCGAAATGCCCCACGGCGTGGTACGCCACATACTGGCCGAGGTGTGGAAGACAGCACGATCCACTAGCTTCCAGTCGATTGGACGGTAGACGGCGATGATCGGATCTTGCCGTCCGCCGTCGTAGTCGCCAGGCTACAGGAACGTCCCCGGAATGCCTCCCACGGCGTCGTCGTACATAGCTGCGCGTTGAGGACTGCACGATCCACCAGACTCCAGTTGACGGGCGATAGAAGGCGAAATCGGTTTTGCCATCGCCGTCGTAGTCACCAGGCACGGGAATATCGATGCTGGCATCCCCAGTTGGCGGTGATATACGCAGTAGGGTTTGTTCCCGAGCAGACGCTGCCCACCAGACGCCGGTTGATGGGTCGAAGCACGGCGATGTCGGCCTTGCCGTCGCCGTCGAAGTCTCCCGGCGTCGCACCTCGTGGAGTCGCGCTGACAATCTTGCGAATCGAGCCCGACGAATAGCCCACGACATACAACTCGCCTGCGCCGTCGACGCCAAACGAGCTGATGTTGCCGAGGCTGCCGCCCAACTCCGCGGTGTGTTCGATGACGTTTGTAAAGTCGGCTTCGCCAGTCGTCGAGTCGACAATCAGCGTCAGCGACCACACGCGGCCGGCTACGAAATCCGCGAAGAAAGCCACCGGCCGCGATGGCTCGGTCCGAGGCCGAGGCCCCGGTATACGTAACCGCCTGTGACCGACTGGCCGACATTGCGGCCGTATTCGTATATCGGATCAATCAGAGGGGAGTAGGCAGGCGCCGGCATCGCGATGTAGTCGTGCGCTCCTTCGCGATTGCGCCAACCGTAGTTTCGTCCGCCGCGGTTTGGGGTTCGTAGTCGATCTCTTCGAACTGTCCCTGGCCGACATCGCCAACGAGAAGCGCTCCGGATCCGCCTCTGGCCGGATCGTCGAAGCTGTAGCGCCAGGGGTTCCTCAGGCCAAAGCTCCAGATCCGGGTCGGGTCCCGGGCGGGCCGGCGCCGATGAAGGGGTTGCTCGCCGGCACCTCGTAGCCGCTCGGATGGCCGTCCGGCACGTTCACGTCAATCCGCAGCATTTTGCCGAGGAGCTCAGTCGGATTCTGGGCGCGATTACCCGGGTCGTTTGCCGACCCGCCGTCGCCAAGACCGATGTAGAGGAACCCATCAGGGCCTGAACGCAAGGTTTCCGCCGTTGTGATTGGCGAATGGCTGCCTGATGACCGTCGGTCCTCCGGCTCCACCCCAATGCAGATCGAACCGCGACGCGGATCGGCAACCACCGGATTGGCCGACCTCACAAAGCGCGCGACGACGGTGTTTCCAGCAAGATCTGTGAAGTTGACGAAAATCGGCCGCTCGCTGCGTAATTGGGCGCAAAGGCGAGCCCGAGAAGCTCGCGCTCTCCGCCCGTGCTCACGGTTGCACTGAGATCCAGGAAATCGGTTGGCAGAACTACGCCGTTGCGGACGACGCGAATGCGACCGCCCTGCTCGACTACATACTGCACGTCGCGGTCGGTTGGATCCTGGACGAATCCCACTGGCAGCGTGAAGCCTGACGCGTCACGCTGGATCGGAGTGGAGTCTGAGCCTGACCAACACCCGCAAGAACCAGCATCGCCGCGATGACGGCAACGACGCGGACGGCCAGAAGATCGTGCGGTCTCCGCAGGGAGATCACAAATTTCATGATAGACAAAGACTTCGAACGTGTCGCTTGCTCCGTGTTCATTTTTCGCCGCTCCTCGCAGATACGATCCAAAAGGATGAACATTGCGTCCGTCTCGTCACTGTCTGAGTCCTTATCGGATCATTTCGTGCGTGCGGTAACACGAATTCGTGGCGCCTGGGTCTCGCGAGTCGTCAGCGTGCGCTATGCCGGGGCGGTAACCAGATGACGCGTTTTTCAGGTAGGCACTTCTGAGATCAAGTTGCTCGCGGTTACACTTGGGAACGCAAGCAAGGTTGGCAGCCACAGGCCCTCAGAGCCTGTAGAATTTCTTGTCCTGTGGCTTCCGCCTTATAAGCGGAAGACAGTCGCCGGCATTGAACTTCCGGCTGAAGCCGGAAGCCACACACGCGACTGATTCGCAAGCTACATCACTCCGGCACCCGATGCCTGCACTGTGCCTAACAGCCCGTGCAACAGCTCGATCCGATCGCTCAAGAGTTCGAAGAGCGCCTCGCGGTTGATGCGGAGCACCGAACCGGCCTCGAGCACGGTCGCGCTCTCTTCGGTCAATCGGTCGCCCAGGGTTTCGACGATGCCGATGGTGTCTCCAGGTGCTGCGACCGCCGGCGCCTTGCCGTTGCGAGCGATCTGGACGCGCCCTTTCAGCACGGTGTAAATCGCGGCGCGTTGGCCTTCCTTGAAGAGATCCGCGCCGGAGGCGATGGGCTCTTCTTGCGCGATCGCTGCAACGGCCTGGAGATCCTCTGCCGTCGCATGGACAAAGAGCGTACCTGCTCGAGCGCGATCACCCGTCTCGATCGGCCGAAGGTTGCCTGCCGCGACCCGACTGTCGAGCGGGGAGCGGGGAGCCACGACTGGGGGCCAGGCAGCCGCGGCGGGTCCGGTCATCAACATGCGGAACAGGCCGTGCGCCAGCTGGACGTTTTCGGAAAGGAGGCCGTTGAAGTCGTCGGTTCCAAGCGCCAGAGTAATCGAAGGCTCGAGGGGCCGTGATGGTTTCGGGGATGGGCGTGCTTTCGAGAGCCGCTCCGAGAACAAGTACTCGGCGCTTCGACCTCGCGGACCTCGCCATCCTCGCCGGTGGAACGGGAGCGCCCATCCAGGAGGAACTGGAGCGTGCCGCCCCGCGCCCCTTGCTCCGGAGGCGCTGCCCTGTCTCGTGTCGTAGCTGCCGGCCGGTGGCCGCAATGCCGTAAAGCTCGTCGACGGACACGAAAGCGAAAAGCGGAATGCGCCGAAGGCGATCGGCCACTTCGACGGCTGGCAACGGCTCCCGCCAGCGGGCGCGGCGTTCGGCTGCGGTCATGCGCTGGGACGCGAGGGCCCAGGATGCGGCTTCGAAAACGTTCCAATCCCGGACGTCGCGGTGCGCCAGGATGTGCTCGAGGTCGTCGCCAAGTGCCCAGAGCTTCCGCGCCTCCACATAGTGAATCGCTGCAGAGGCCAACCCCTGGTCCGTCGTGCTACGAGCTGGACGACGGTTTCTTCGAGATCGCGAACGCGTGATCGGAGCAGCACGTTGGCTTTTCGCACACGCTCATCGATGGGAAGATCCTCGAGGACCGGCATGATCCGCTTGCGAAGATCCCCTTGAGCAGGTTGTCGAGATACTCCGCGGCGCTCGCGCGGACGCGATTGTCTCCCCGCTCGAGCGCCCATCGCGCCGCGGCGATGTCTTTCCACGGATGGATGAGACCCAGGAAGCGGTAGACGCGATCCTTGGCTCGATCGCGTTTTTCCTCGAGCGCCCGGCCGAGGAGCGTATCCCCGGCCTCCTTATCAGCCCGTCTGAGGCTGTAATCGAGGCTCAAGTAATTGAAGCTGACTGCGCGCCCTCTTTGAGCGTGAGCGCGTCCAGGCGGGCCCGGTCCAACGTGAACTCGGGATGGTCGTGCGTGATTGTCTCGATTGCCGTCAGGGCCTTGTAGCGGATGAAACCGTCCGGATCTCCGAGAAGCTCCGTGAGCAGGTCGACCGATTTTTGAGAGGGTATATGGGCTAGCGTGCCGGGGATGTGACGTCGAACCCAGATGTCCTCGTCCTGGTCTCGAACGAAGTGCGCCATGACGTCGAGGATGGCTTCGCCATAACCGACCAGTGCGTTTCGCGCGGCGCCCTTCAGCAACCGGTTGCGCGACAACGAGACGAGGGCCGGGACAAAGAGAGCGTCCACCGCTCCGATTTTCGCCGCACTCCGAATCGCCTCCAGAGCCACTGTGACGTCCGGATCGTAGAAGAGCGGAATCAGCAGATGCCGGAACCGCGCGTTTTGAATCAACGGGATGATGCGCGCGACGTCACGCCGGGCCTCCACCCTCGACTCGCGCGTGTCTTCGACCAGCGTCTGCAGCGCTTGCTCGGTGGCTTCGACATCCGAGTCGACAGAGCTGTCGGCCAACGCAATAGCCGCCGTCGCCACCAGCCGCGGGTCTTCGTTGGCGAGGAAGGGCCGCATCACTTCGGCGGCGCGCCTCGCGACGAATCGTCGCCAACGCGCGGACGGCCGCGAGGCGAACGTCGTGATCCGTATCCTTCAGTCGACCCTCGATTGCCCGGCAGCCAGCGCTCGGCAAGGTCGCGACGACGCCCTCCATCGCCGCCAGCGCTCGTCCGCGAACGTTCGGCGACTCGTGATGGAGCAGCAGCGGCGTGATCAGATTGCGTTTGTCGAGCGACTCGAGCAGGTCGATCGCGTAGAGCACGCGCTGCTCGTCCGGGCTGGAGAGCTCCTCGACGAGCGTTTCGACCGCTGACAGGTCCGCCACATTGACGCGCATCTGAGCCGCCTCGATGTCGCGCCGTTCGAAGCTCTGACGGAACGATGCCAGTACTGGGCGCTTGGCGCGACTGGCCATGACGTACCACACGGCCGTGAGGCCCAGGCTCACATAACTGAGCTGGGTAAAGGTCAGTGCAAAACCCCAGGGTTGAACCAGGAGCAACATGAAGATGCCCCAACTCCTCTGGCCATGCGGTCGACGGTGACATCGACGAACGGTTTCACTTCCTGACGAAGCTCGCTCGGCAGCGGAAGGAAGAGCACTTCCCGAGTCGTCTTGTCCACGGTGTAGCGCAGCGCCTGATCGCTGACTCGCGAGCTGGGTGCGAACAAGGTGTGCACCGTGAGAATGATTAAGGCCGTCAAGCCGAGATTCGTCGGCAAAATCAATCAACGCAAATCCAATCCCGAGGTAGCGATGGATGAGCGGGGTCAACCACACTTGGATGACGAATCCCGCGGCTGAGACGGCGACCCGGATTAGCGCGAGGAACCTGCCAACGCTTTCCTCGCCTCCCAGGGTCTCCGCGGCCATGTTGACCTCGCTGTTCGATGAGCCCAGCCCCGAGGGAGCCAAAGGCGATCACGAGCGCGACGAGCTGCACCTGCTTCGAATGCGTGATGAGCTCGAACGCACGACGGACAGTCACGCCCTTTTGTTTTCCGACGCCTCCTGACTGGACCGCAGTGGCGGCTGATTGCTCTCTCCTCAAAATCACGGAGGACAAGCGCCGCGCCGAGCCCGAGGGCGAGCGCGCTCAACAACAGCAGTCTGCTGACGCCGACAGTTTGATCAGAGAGGCTGTCAACCCTGCAGCCCGTCGCGCCCCCCAACGTGATGCCTCCACCGACGAACCCGAAGAGCCGTTTCGCCTGTCGCGGATCGTAGATGCCGTTTGCAAGCGTCCAGAATTGACTGGTCAGTAGGAGACCGAAGATGGCGCCCCACATGTAGAACGCGACCGAGACCCAGGTCTGGCTGGTCTGGAACAGCCACCAGAACGCGACCAGGATGAGCGCCATGCCGCCCTGAATGATTGGCAAGGCCAATCGGCGCGGAAGTAAGGAATAGAGGCGCGCGTAGCCAAGCATGAGAATCCCGATCACCACGCCCTGTCCCAAGCAGACGTAGGGCATGTTTACCGCGCCGAGACTCGTGATGAGCTTCGAGCGCGTGAGCGGCTGGGCAATGTTAGTACGAGATCATCGCCATGTAGGCGTAGGCGAACATCAGCAGTGCGGTGACGCCCTCGTCGTCCCGCAATTCCACGATCGGCGAGAAAATCCGGCGGATCATCCAGTGCTCATGTCCACTGCGCGGTTTGGGGACGCGGCTCCCCACATGCTACGGTGGGGGTAAGCATCATGCTCAGAAGATTGAAGATTATGTCCCGAGAGTGAGGAATTGCTACCCCGCGAGGCAGGCGAAGTGGGCGGTCGGGGCACGTCAGGCGTATCCGGCCTGACGTGCCCTCCCACATCTTGGCGTTTATCGAACCTTTATGGTGATTCGAACCTCGGTCGCCCGCATCGTCGCGCCCGCTTCCTGATACGTGACCTGGACCGTGTCACCGGCGCCCACGAGGCTGTTGAAGGTAATCCCGCCTCCGGCCGCCGTTGTTGCAGTGCCAGCGCCCTTCGCTTCCACTTTGGTCTCAGGGGAGACAACGAACGTCATGTCCTTGTTGTCGGCCGTGACCACGAGCGAATCCGCCGTTGCCGACTTGACCTTGCCAGTCACGCTCTTGGAAGGAGGAGAGCCGTGGTCGAGACGGACCCGCCGGCTGCGCCAGCATCGCTGACCGCACGGACCTCGGTCGCCGTCATCTTGCCACCCGCCTCGGTATGCTGAACGATGACTGCCCCGCCCGGCTTGATGGCGTCGCCGATCTTGATGCCAGGCGCGCCGGTTGCCTGTGCGTCGCGGGTGGCCCTTCCGGCACCCCGAGCCAGCACCGCCGTCTTGCCATCAACGGCGAAGGTCATCTCCTGCGCCCCCACCTTCACCTTCAACGAGGAATCCGTAACTGCGGTGACCGTGCCCCGGGCTTCCTTACTCGTCTGGGCCGCGGCGGGGCTGAGACCGACAAAGGCTCCGAAAACCAAGACGATGAGGAGCAAAGTTCCGAGACGCTGCACTCGACCCATAACGCCTCCCTTGTTGACAATCCACCCAGGTCGGAACGCGCCGACCCGCCAATAAGGAGCCGAAGACCTGTGGGGTGACCGCCGGGACTATAACGGATTCGCCTGCCCGGTGTCACTGACCATTTTCCTGTGCACCATCACCGGACCAACGCTACACTCATCAGCACAGGAAGCTGGGAAGGGTCCCCTGTTCAACTCGAAATGTCCGAACGTTGGAACATAGTGCAGGCCTCTGGCCTGCTCGAGGTCTTTCGAAAACGGAGGATGTGACCATGAGGCTGATGCCGTGGCTGTTGGTTTCCTTGGTGTTTCCCCTCCTTGAGTCGCCCGTGCGCGTCGTCGCGCAGGCGCCGGCGCCGGCGCAGCAAGCAACCGACTCGAGAATCTGGATTGGCAACTACGGCGACGTTCGAAGAGTTCCTTCGCACCGCCAAGATCGAGCGCACCACCGCATGCTGGTGTTGGTGTGTTGGCGCCTCGGCACGCACTTTCGAGCCTGGCGGACTCGCCAACGGCGCGGCCGTCAAGAAGGTCAAGCCAGGCAAGCGAGATGGATTCTTCGAGAGCTACAAGTCGGAGATCGCGTCGCACAAGCTCGACAGATTGCTCGAGCTGAACATGGTTCCGCCTACTGTCGAGATCAGAGTATGAAGGCGAGCAGGCGTCCTCCCAACTTTGGGTGGAAAATGTGAAGATGCTCAGCGACATCCAGAAACAGGGTGTCCGTGATCCCGACGCGGCGCGGTGGAATCGCCAGCTGCATCGAGCGCAAGTGTTCGACTCCCTCGTGGGCAACATCGATCCCAACGCCGGGAATTGGCTCTTCGATCCGTCGTGGCACTTCATCAAGATCGATTGCTCTCGATGCTTCACTGATACGGCCACGCTGCAATTCGACATCAAGAAAGTCGTGAAGAAAATCGACCGGCCAGTTCTTCGACCGTGTCAAGAGTCTGGATCGCGACGCGGTCCGGCGCGAGATCGGCGATCTGCTGACGGAAGCTGGAGCGATGACGGCGCTCTTCAGGCGAAGGGACGCCATTGTGAAGGCCTCGAGGAACTCGCCAAGAGCCAGGGCGAGGCGAATGTTTTCGAGGATTGGCCGTCACAATGAATGTGCTGCGGGCCCGTCTCGTTGCTGTCGCCGCGCTGACCGCTGGTCCTGGTGGTACAACCGCGCTCGCGTTCTTCTGCAGGGCGCCGAGCCGGCGTGCGAGTTCGAGCGCGTCGAGCGAGTCTGTCGCCGTCGGCGATGTGCACGGGGCCTACGACGCCTTCGTAGGCATTCTGCGAACGGCGGGCCTCGTCGACGAGCGACAGCGCGTGGACTGGCGGCAAAGCACATCTCGTTCAGACCGGCGACGTCGTCGACCGCGGTCCTGATTCACGCAAGGCTCTCGATTTGTTGGAGAGAGCTTCAGGGAGACGCGCGGAAGGCTGGCGGCGCCGTGCATCCGCTGATCGGCGAACCACGAAGCCATGCGGCTTCTGGGCGACATGCGCTACGTCTCGCCGGGAGAGTACGGGGCGTTCGCCACCGGACGGTCTGAGCAGATCCGGACGCAGTTCATTCAATCGCAGAACAGCCCCAATCGCGAGGAGCTCCTCAAGCAGTTCCCGCTCGGGCATGCTCGAAATGCGCGTCGCCTTCGGGCGCAACGGTCATTACGGCGAATTGATTCGCAAGCTGAACGCAGTCGTCAAAGTCAACGGAATCGTCTTCCTCCACGGCGGCATCAGCCCTGCCGTCGCGACGATGTCCTGCGACGCCATCAATACAACGGTCAGGCGGGAACTGGCGACCGATATCGACAAGGTCAGGAGACGCGCCGCTTCGCCAGCCTCGGGGCACGCGAAGACGGGCCGCTTTGGTATCGGGGTCTCGCTTTAGAGCCCGACACGTTCGAGCCGCAAGTGGATGACATCCTTGCCAAACAGCGAGCGCGTGCAATCGTCGTCGGCCACACTGTGCTGCAAGACGGGTCGGATTCGTGTGCGTTTCGGCGGAAAAGTGATTCAGATCGACACAGGGATGCAAACGCAATACGTCGCCACCGGTCGCGCGTCTGCACTCGAGATCAAGGACGGGCGCCTTTACGGCCATTTATCCGGATCGCCGCGACGTCCTCGCCAACGTCCCCGAAGACACGCCGGCGGCTGCACCCGTTCCAGGCACGATAATGCTCCGACGACTGCTGCAGGTTCGGCGCGGCGAGGCGTCGCGCGCCGCTCTGCTGTTCGCCTATCTGTTTCTCGTCATCTCCAGCTACGTCGTCACCAAGAGCACGCGCGATGCGCTGTTCCTGCAGCGTACAGCGCGGACCGGCTGCCATGCGCCGACGTGGCGTCAGCCCTGACCGTGGCGGTTGTGATGGCGGCCTATCTGCGAGTCCACCGCCGCATCGGCCTTCGGCCGATGCTTGTTGGCACCCTTCTGGCGTTCTCAGCAGTCAGCGTCGGCTTTTGATCATCGGCCGAGGTGAGAGCCTTCGTGGATGCTCCCCGCACTCTACATGTGTGGGCCAGCGTCTTGGGCGTGCTGCTCCCCGCTCAAGTCTGGACGCTCGCCAATTACGTCATGGACGACACGGAGGCAAAGCGGCTGTTCGGCGTCGTCGAAGCGGGGGCTCTGCGGATGGATGGTCGGCGGTTTGATCACGCGGAGCTCAGCCGCCCGCCTGGGAACGGAAAAACCTGCTGCTGATGATCGCGGCGACGCTCGCGATCTGCGCAGTGCTGGTTGCTGCCGTCTGGCGCCAACGGAAGGGGTTGCCGCCGTCCGGGCCCCTGCCGGAGCCGAGTGGACTGCGGGAAAGCTTCAGGCTGGTGTGGCAGTCACCTCACCTGCGAGCGATTGCCAACCTGGTTTGTCTGTCCTCGCTGGTGACGACGATCGTGGCGTGGCAGTTTCGAGCGATAGCCAAGGCTTTCATTCCCGATACGGATGCGCTCGCCGCATTCTTCGGCACGTTCAACGTGTATGCCGGTGCGCTGTCGCTGGCGACTCAGTTGCTGCTGACATCGCGGCTTCTGCGCTCGCTGGGATTGGGAGTGGCTGTTGCTCGTCGTGCCGCTGGCTCCTCACGACCGGCTCCCTCGGCATCTTGATTTCGGGGAGCTTGTTGTCGGCCGTGCTCCTGAAGGGTGGCGATCAAATTCTGCGCTTACTCCATCGACCGATCGACGGTAGAACTTCTGTATGCTGCCGGTGCGCGGCCAGGCTGATGGCGCCCGCGAAAGCCCTGATCGACACGGTGATTTGGCGGGCCGGCGATGCGGTTGGCGCCCTCGTCATGCTGGCCGGTGTGAGTCTGCTTGGTCTCTCCGCCACGCGACTGAGCGTCGCGAGCCTGCTGCTGCTCGCGGCCTGGATCGTCGCGGCCGTGGCGGCGGAACGTCATTACGTCCGAAATCTGAGGAACAGCATTTACGAACACCGTCTCGACGTCGAGCGCTTGGCGCAGGTCGCCGAGCGGTCGGCCACCGATGCTCTGACGGATGCGCTCGGATCGGGCGATCCAAGCGACATCTTGTATGCCTTGACGCTGCTCGAAGGACGAGAGGGAGATTCCGCTTCAGCCGGTTCGCCGCCTGCTCGATCACTGGCTTGCCTGACGTGCGCAGAAAAGCCGTGGCATTGCTCGCAGATGCTGACGACAACTCCGTTCTGGACCGCGTCGAGCGTCTGTTTCACGACGATGCCGATCAAGGCGTTCGCACCGCGGCCCTCTTGTATTTGTCGCGCCTCAGCGACGTGGATCCGCTGGTCCGGCTCACAGAGCTCGATCACGCCATGCGAGCTCGGTGGCCTCCGCCATCGCGCAGTTCCTCGCTCGTCCCGGGCCGAAGCAGAATATCGAAGCGGCGCGGCTCTTGTTGGATGTGGCGCTCAACCATGACGGGCCGGACGGCTATCCTGCCCCGTCTGGAAGCCGCGCGTGTGGTCGGTTCCTTTCCGGATTGCTTCAACGATCAGCTCAACCGGTTGTTGAAAGACTTGGCTCCTGAAGTGGTGCGTCTTGCGATTCGTGCCGCGGCGCAAGCCAGCGACCCGGCATCGGCACCGCTGGTCATCGCGTGGCTGTGCGATCCGGCGCTTTCTGAAGATGCCACGGACGCCTTGGCGACGCTGGGCGAGCGCGCTGTCCCCGCTCTTCGCCAGGCACTCCTTGATTCGCAAACGCCGGCCGCCCTGAGACATGCCATTCCCGACATCCTTCAGCGTGTTGCGACGCCGGAAGCCGAGCAGGGGCTGGTTGAGAACCTTCTGGACTCCGATCCGATGCTACGCTTGCGAGCGGTTTCGGCTCTCAACAAGCTGCGACAACTTCATCCCGCGCGACGGTTGGAGAAGGAGCTGATCGAAACGGTGCTGGCGCGCCGAGATCCTGGGTCACCATCGTTCGTATCAGCTACTGGGAAAGCTGTCCATCGAGACGGTCGTGAATCAGTCATCTATCGAACAAGTCAAGTTGTCGATGAGCCGGGAGCTGGAGCGCATTTTCGGTTGATGAAGCTGCTGTTGCCCGACCACGACTTGCATAGTGCGTACGTCGGCCTGCAGTCGGAAAATGCCGCCGTTCACTCCAATGCGGTCGAGTTTCTGGAAAACGCGCTCCCGACACAATTTCGAAGCCTCGTGCTTCCGTTGATCGATAGTGAAATCAGCCTCGCGGAGCGGGATGCGCCTCGCGGAGCGGATGGTCGGTTCCACGCACGAAACGTCGGAGGATGCGGTTCAGGCATTTGCTGCGAGCGGTGCGCTCTTTGGAGGAGGTTGCCGCAAATGCCGAACGCAACGCCGAATGGCGGCGGCGAAAATGAGCCGCAATGTGTCTGACATCCACGGTGCGGGCGTGCGAGACGCCAGCCGGAGCTTCGGCCCGCCGATCGATTGGCGAACGGCCTGCGGAAGAACCCCAATCTCCGAAGCCAGGCCAGAATCAGCAAGCCAGCCCGTGCCCATCAGCCCCGTGGCGATGAGACCGCCAGCAGCCGCTGGAGGCGAGCGACGTCTTAAGCGATTTGAACCGTGCACCAGAATGAGGACATGGTTGCCCTGCATCTGATCGCTGCCTTCATCCAGCTCGATGAACGAATCGAGCCGTGGCGAAACGGTGTTCGATCGCGCCCCGGCGAATGCGCGGCTGTCGGAAAATCTGCGGCAGCTGATCGAATCGAGAAATGTGATTACTTCGTAGGTTGATCGACGCCGGCTTGTCCTGTGCTCGCGCGGCGCTCAGGATGAACGCTAGGCCGGTTGCCCTGTGGCACGTGCATTGTAAATCGGGCCTTCCCACTTCCTCATGAGAATCTCGCCCGTCCAGGGTCTCGTCCACGTCGTCGGGTCGTCGAGTGTGAACTGGTAGAGGATCGAATCGGCGTCGACGCGCGTGAAACGCTCGAGCACGCGCAGATTCTCGCTGGCGAAAATGTCCTGGCGCGCAGTTGCCGGAGGACCGCGAAAGTTCGTTCTGTCGGTGAAATTCGTCGTCTCGACCACGAGAGTGTTGCCTTCCCAGTGACCGCGCCCGTCGCCGCCCTGCAGGTGGATGTTCGGGCCGACATGAGGCCGGCCGTCGAGCGGAATGACACGAATGCCATGCATCAGCTCGTGGCGGATCACCACGGCATTGTTGCTTTGAAGGATCTGCAGGTTGTTGTAGTAGGTCGCGCCCAGCATCGGTGGGCCTTCGTTCTCCCACGAGTGCAGCGCTCGCCGAGCGATCGGTATTCGACGGCGTCAGGCAGGGCCTCGGCTCTCGTGCGCTCGGCCGCGCGCGCCGCCGCTCGTTTCAGAGCGTTCGCCGTCAACGGAGTGCACCCGGCCATCCGCAGGCTCGAAGATCAGCGAAGAGCGCCGGCGCGAGACGTCCCTTCGCGTAACTCTCGCTTTGCCAGATGACGTTGTCGTAATGGATGTCGTCCTTCGACTGGCTGTTCTCAAGTGAGGCTCGCTGTTGCTGTTGGGCGCAGGGCGGCTTCGGCTTCAGTTAGAAATTCCTTGCCGGCCAGCTCCGCCGGACGTTCCAGAGGCGTAAAGGTTGCGTTCGTCCAGTAGCCCTGGAGGTCCGGCTGGCCGTCAGGTGTTCGCGGTTGGCTCCACGCCTTCGTCGGCTGCCCTTCGGGCTTCGCCCGACTCTGGCCGCCCACGCTTGCGGATGCGAGCGATAAGATGGCCGCGATAGCGAACAGCGCGTACGGAGGTCGACAGCGCATGCGCGATCCTCTCGATGACTACTTCAGCTCGTCGAAGATCACCTGAACGTTGCTCTTCAGGCGCACCGGCTGAGGCGCTGCGCAGCCCGCATACTTCGCGGGCATCGTCCAGCTGTTCGCGATGTCGTCGACCGATTTGCCGGCCTTCTTCGCCTCGCCAACGGCCGCGAGGAACTCACGGTTGAAGTCGGCGTATTCTTTCAAGTCGTTCATCGTCATCTGCGTGCTGTGACCGGTGATGATCGTGTCGACGTTCTTGACGGTGCCATGCGCCTTCGTGAGCGTGTCGGCGATCGTGAACGCCGCTGCCGCCGTTGTTCTTGTCGAGGAGTGGGAGATTCTTCCCCGAGAAGATGTCGCCGGCGTGCATCACTCTCAGGGCCGGGAAGACGACCCACGCGTCGCCGTTCGTGTGGCCGCGGCCGAAATAGTACAGGTCGATCTCGGTCGCCGCCCTTGCCGATCGTCATCTTGTCGCTTGAACGTCTTGGTTGGCATGCCTTTCGCCGTTGTTCGCCTTGAAGATATTGGTCGGCGGCCCGCTGCTGGTGCGATCCGCGCCGCGGGGTTCATGCTCCTCCATGTTCGCCTTCGTGTTCTCGTGCACGATGATTTCGACGTTGGCCGGAAACTCCACGTTGCCGCTGACGTGGTCGCCATGCGTATGTGTGTTGATGATGGTCGTGATCGGCTTGTTCGACAACTCCTTGATCTTGTCGAGAATCGGCTGACCCCATCCTGGATTCTTCGTATCCACGACGACGATGCCGGAGGTCCGCACGAAAACGGCGGTGTTTCCGCCGCCACCTTTGAGAACGAACAGGTTGTCTTTGAGCTTCTCGACCTCGACAACCCGCGGTGCCTGTTGTCCGGCGGCCGCCGGGGGCTGCTGAAAAGCCGTAACAGCGAGCGACAGTGAGCCGACTGCGATAAGAACGGCGAGAATCCCCACTCTCCGCATGGCAAGCCTCCTCGACAATAAAAAAGCGTTCGATGTTCCGGCGATTATAGGCCGGACGACGCCGAGGCGTGGCATCAATCGCGTGTGTGGCTTCCGGCTTCAGCCGGAAGGTCAACGCCGGCCGCTCTCTTCTTCCGCCTGAAGGCGGAAGCCACACGATTTTGAAACCCGCGTATACTCAGATTGTTTCAACCAAGAGGAAGTTCCATGTCCATCCGACCGGTCAAGCGAGTCGTTCAATCAAAACCGACCATCGAAGGCGCTGGCGTTCACCTCCGGCGCGCCTTCGGCTTTGGCGACGACGCGCGAGTTCGATCCCTTCCTCCTGTTCGACGATTTCCGCAACGACATCCCCGAAGAATATCTCGCGGGATTTCCGTGGCATCCGCATCGCGGGATCGAGACGATCACGTATGTGCTGGCCGGCACGGTCGACCATGGCGACAGCCTTGGAAATCGCGGGACGCTCGCGGCTGGCGACGTGCAATGGATGACCGCGGGAAGCGGGATCATTCATCAGGAAATGCCCAAGGGCGATCAGCAGGGACGGATGCACGGCTTCCAGCTCTGGGCGAATCTGCCCGCCGCGCTGAAGATGACAAACGCCCCGGTATCAGGACGTTTCGGGAAAGGACATTCCCGAGGTGGTCGACGACGATGGAACCAGGGTTCGCGTGATCTGTGGAAGTTTCTGGGGCGCGACAGGTCCGGTGGACGGCATCGCCGCCGATCCACGGTATCTCGATGTGTCTGTTGCCCCTGGGCGTGCGCAAGACGCTGCCGGTCGAAACCTCGCGTCATGCGTTCGCGTACGTCTTTGCTGGATCGGGCACGTTTCGCAATGCCTCTCAACCCCGGGCGGTCACCACCGAAGGCGTGGGACAAGTGGATTCGGAAGGTGCACGGCTCACGATGCCAGCGGAGGAGATCGGCAACCGTTCGCTCATCCTGTTCGATCGCGGCGATGAAGTGACCGTTCAGGCCGGCGAGCAAGGGATCCGCTTTCTCCTGGTATCCGGGAAACCACTCGAAGAGCCCGTGGCGTGGTACGGTCCGATTGTCATGAATACTCAGGAGGAACTCAGGCAAGCCGTCGCTGAGATTCAGCAGGGGACCTTTATTAAACACCCGTAACCATCGGAACACTTTCGCGCCATGAACAAGCATTCACTCGCTCGTGTAGCCGTAGCCCTCATGCTCGTTGGTGCTCTGTGGATGGCCCATGCCTACGGCCAGCAGTTCGGCTCGCAGGCTGCGAAGCTCGATCTGGTGAAGGTCAAGGACGACTTGTATGTCATCCATAACGACTTCGTGCCCGGCAATTCAACCGCGTTGATCACGAACGACGGCGTCGTGCTGGTCGACGACAAGTTCGAGGTCGATTTCAACAACATCGTGGCCGAGCTGAAAAAGGTGACGGACAAGCCGATCACGTACGTCATCAACACCCATCATCACGGCGATCACAGTGGCGGCAATGCCAAGATGCAGGCGATGAGCGTCCAGGTGGTTGCCTCGGAGCAGGCGCGGCAGAACATGGTGGACGGCAATCAGCCGGGCCTTCCCGTCGTCGTATTCGAGCACCACGCCCACATCTACCTGGGCGGGAAGAACGTGGAGCTCTATCACTTCGGCCGCGCCCATACCAATGGCGACGTCGTGGTCTATTTTCCGGCCCACCGAACGCTTGCCGCAGGGCGACATGTTCACCTTCGGCGATGCGACGCCGCAGTTGATCGATTACGCAGGCGGCGGAAGCGCGAAGGAATGGACCTCGACGCTCGACTCCGTGCTGCAGCTGGACTTCGATACGGTCGTCCCGGGCACGGTCCCGTGACCACCAAGCAGGGAGATGCGCAAGTTCCGCGATAAGCACGCGTCACCTTCCGAAATCGCGTGCACGAGATGATCGTTCAGAAAAAGACGCGTGACGAGATCGCGACGATGCTGCGTAACGAGTTTCATTGGGCGGATCTGCACGTGAACGTCAGTCTCAATGGGGCGATGGTGGAGCTTCAGTAAAGGCGCGAGATGGATCGGCGAAACATTGCTGATGACAGCGCTGGAGTCAGTGGTGCTCAAGGCACGGGGTGCACAGGGTGCGCCGGGGACGGCGGGTCTCCGCGATGCCGTAACGAGATGCCGAACAGCAGTTTGCCGCCACCATGGCGCGTCGAGACTTTGGCGGGTTTCCGAACTACATTTCAGAAGAGGCCATCTTTCTCGGCAGCGAATGCAATCGTCAGGTCCTTCGTGGACGGACGGCTATCGTTGCCGCGTGGAAGGCGTTTTTCGACGGTCCAACCGCCCCGTTTGCGTGGGCGCCAGATTTCACCGAAGTGCTCGACTCCGGCGGCCTGGCCCGCTTTCAAGCGGTCCGGTGAAGAATCCGGCGGGCGAGTTGACCGGCAGGTTCGACTCCATCTGGCGCCTGGAGTCGGACGGTCGATGGCGCGTGGTCTTCGATCAGGATCCCCGCTCTGCCCGCGCTAGCCGCAAATCGCGCCCGTCCACTGAGTTCGCGGCCTCTCTGCCCAGTACAAAATTTTGGACGTTACGCCATCGGTGTGACATCGCGTGAACCCACGACAAAAGGATTGACCAACAGGTTGCCGGATATCCGCTATGATGTGGGCTGGTTCCTTCCAACTGCCGCCGTCACTACATGCGCAGATTTCTGCTGGTAGTAGCAACTGCGTTCGCGTTGCTGGGCCGCACGCCACAGGCCGCGGAAGATCCGCGTCTGGAGCGGTTTGGCGATTACGTGGAATCGCTCCGGCTGCAGACGGGCATCCCGGGACTCGCAGCTGCCATCGTCGGTAACAACGCCGTCCTCTGGCAGCGCGCGTTCGGCCGGCAGGACATCGAGCGATCGATTGCGGCCCAGAACCGACACGCCATTTCAGCTCGACGGTCTCACCCAGGTGTTCACGGCGACGATGGTGCTGCGTTGTGTCGAGGAAGGCACGTTGTCGCTCAGCGATCCGGTCGGCAATCTCATCCCGCCAACCTACAGACCGCGGCCTGCCGAGCCCGGTGCGACCGTTGGACAACTTCTTGACGCATACATCCGGACCTCCGGCTAATCTGGTCTACGCCTCACCGTCCCGAGCGGCTCGGGCCGCTGGTGCCTGTCATCAGAACGTGCGCAGTGGGGTCTTTCCGCAAGACCCTTTCGAACATGTTCGAGCAACTCGCCATGGTGGACTCGGTGCCTGGTCCCGACATCATTAGCCTTGTGGGACCGGTCGAGGGGTATCCAACGCCTGAGGCAGCAGCTGCGATACGCCGCCGTCCTCCAACGACTGGCGACGCCGTATGCCGTGGATCAGAATCGGCGAGCCGTCGTAGCTCTCTCCATACCGCGACGACCGCTTCTGACTCCCGCAGCAGGTGTGATTTCTACTGTCCAAGATCTGGCGGAGTTCGTGCTTGCTTTGAGAAGGGGATCCTTTTGAAGCCCGATACGCTTGCGTCGGCGTGGCAGAGCGCCTCTCGGAGCCAGATGGTGAGCGACTGCCGCACGGCTACGGCGTGGTTCGTGCAGAGCTACAGCGGAGAAACCGTCGTCTGGCGATACGGCATCGGCGAGAAGGTCGAGAACCGAGGAGAACAGCTCATCGTCACTGATGGTGATGTTGCCTTCGCGTGGGTTGACGCTGATCATCCTGGCGAACAGCAGCGGGTGGCGAAATCTCTTTCGCTGTCGGACGGGGACGTGAGCGTCTCCGTCGATTCGCGCGCGTGTTCTTGGGACTGTTCGTTAAGTAAGTATCTGTGTACAAGTGGGCCTGGCGTGGTAGCTTCAACGCTCGCGTCCGGCTGGTTCGAGTACTGCTGAGTAGCAGTCGAAACGATTCGGGAGTGGCGCGAGGGATGCGAGTCGGGTTGGGAGTGTTGGCGCTGGTCCTGGGTCTTTCATCGCCGGCGTTCGCTGAATGGCAGCTCAAGCCATTTCTGGGAGTGACCTTTGGCGGTGAGACGACCTTTACGACTTCGATCACGCCGTCGGCAGCGCAAATGTTGTTTTTTCGGGGAGCGGCTTGCTCCTCGGCGAAGTGAGTTGGTGCCGAAGGAGACTTCGGATACGCGCCGGGGTTCTTCACGAAAGATTTGGGACTCGTTCTAGGGAAGCCGAGTTGCAACGTTGACGGCTAACGGAGTCATCGCGATGCCGCGGCGTCTGAGCGGGTACTTCGCTACGGCCCTATTTCTGTTGGCGGGGGCGGCTTCGTGCACGCCGGGGCCGAGGGAGCTTCGGAGCGGCCGAAGTGAATAGGACCCTGCCGGTGATGGATCTTGGCGGGTGGCGTCACCGGGTTTCTCTCCAAGCGCATTGGCGTGAATTGGGACATTCGGTATTTTCGGAGCGGCAGTAAACCGGATCGCGAAGGTGAGTTGCAAGGCCCCAACCTGGAGGACCGTCGGCTGTCTTTCTGGCGTTTCCACACGGCCGTGGCAATTCGCTTATGACACGGGGTGCTCGATGACGCGCAGGTTCAACTTCTGGTTCGCGAGTCGTGGTTCTCGCGACGGGCGCGATGGTACGCCGAGAGCCTGCGGATTGTTCCGATCGCGAGTGACGACCAGGTCGTCGTTTCGGTCGAGATTGGCCGACGCGTTTAACGACGAGGTCCGCAGCGCGATTGCCAGTGGGCTGCGAACGACGCTTCACCTAGACGTGGAGCTTCGCATGGTCGTCCCCGGCTGGGTCGGATCAGACCGTTGCGTCAGCGGTCGTGAGCACGAGCGGATCAGTGCGACAACCTGACGAGACGCCACAGCCTGTCGCGAACCATCGATGGCCGGGTAGAGGAAGCGTCTGTCACGGAAGAGCCAGGCGGTCGTCCGCCGATGGTTAGCGACATTGACCCGAATGCCGCTCTGCCGAACGGCGAAGCTGGATCCGAGCCGCGATTACTACGTTCGAATCAGAGCGCGCTCAGGCCGCGCGGGGCGTCGATGCTCGGGTGGGCCAGCGGTATCACCGGCATGGCGAAATTCACTTTCATTCCTGACGCTCGACGTGCCTCGTTCTTGGTGCCGCGTGCCTGGGTACTCAGCGAACAGTTTGACGCGTGCCCCGCTATCGATTCGCGGACTTCATCCTCTCGCCGCGCCGGCGTGCGCTGACTCGTGGCGGGCAGGAGCTCCGCCTCATTCCACGCATCATTTCGACCTCCTGGTCTTCCTGGTCGAGCGACGCCACGAGGCCGTTCATCGCCGCGACATCTTCGATCGCGTCTGGAGACGACGTGGTGGTGTCGGACAGCGTTGAGCCAGGCGATTCGCACGCTCCGCCGGACGCTCGGTGACGATTCGCGGCAGCCGCCTGCATCAGGACCGTTGCCCGGCGTGGCTATCGATTCGTGTTCACCAACGTCGTCGAAGAGGAAGACGACGGAGGCTGGCAGGCAGCTGCAGAAGTCGCCCCGCCTGTTGGCGAGCGCGGCCAGTGACAAGGACGCCCTGTTCGAGACATTGCTGAAGCGCGTCACCGATCGAGCGGGAAGCGCAGACGACGAGCAAGATCTGCGTGACGCCGCCGAGCGGTCTGCATGCCTTGGGAACTGCTGAGGCTCTTGCTCGGCTCGGTGAGCGGTCCCATCACGCGTAGTGCGCGCGCGTTGCTCGCGATACGCGCTGGGATATCCTGGCTCAGGACCCGTCCCGCTCTTCAGTCAGCCGGGTTTTGTTCCGGCGGCAGCGACGCTGATTGCTCTGAGGCTGCGCCGGGCCGCGCAGGTCGCGGCCTGGCCGCGGACTTGGCGCCTCACTCGGCGGCGCTGTCGGCGGGAATGGTCGCAGGCACTGTCGGCGGATTTCTCCTTGCTGCAGCGCCGGGTAGTGACGCGCCGCTCGCCGTGGCCGGGGTTCTGGCGGCCATAGGGGCGGGCTGCGGTGCCGTCGGTGGCGCCGGCATCGGCTATGGAATCTCCGCCGCGGAGGCGACCGCCCGATCTCAACGTGCGATTGTGATTGTTTTCGGCGCAGCCTTGGGCGGGGCATTCGTGGGATCCGCGGTCCAATGGCTGGGACGATTGAGTCTCTCAACCCTCGTCGGCGTGCACGTTTCGATTGGCGGTGGACTGGAAGGACTGGTCCTGGGGGCGGCTGCGGGAGTCAGGGTATGCCCTGGCTACGCGTCGAGCGGAGGGCAGTCTCGCAGCACCACGTGGTGGCGAGCGTCTCGAGGCCGCACTCGTGACCGCTCTGATGTGCGCGATCGGCGCGGTTGTCCTGAGCACCAACGGCCGGCCGCTCGTCGGCGGAACGATTCACGCGATTGCCGGAGCGTCGGCTGGTTCACAAGCGATGCTGACCCCGCTCGGACGCCTGATCGGCGATCCGGACTTCCGGTCCGTCACTCGGACTGTGATTGGAACCGGTGAAGCGGGGCTCTTTGGCTTCGGTCTCGCGCTTGGACTGACGCGCCGTCCCCGCTGAAGCTTGCCGGAAGGCCACGGCGATTACTTCTGTTTGACCGCGGCCTGAGCGAGGCTGAAGATCGGCTCGCCACCACGCTTCCGGAATTGACCTTCTGCGCCGATTACGGCCGCCTGCGACGATCAAACCGGTGGGACGTCGGTCAGGGAGCCGTCCGAGGCACCATCGTGGAGTCAGCTGCTGCCGCGTGCCTCGAGCGTCCGCCGTGACGGTGCGACCTGCCTGGCCTTCAGACTTCCGTCAGCCTTGAAGATGAAAGCCATCACGGTGAATTGTTCAGATCCTCGCTCGACGTATTGGTTGCGCCGTAGAGCAGAACCTGGCGGGTTGTCGGCGCTAGTCCGACGACCGCGCGGTCGAGCGGACAGGGAATCGGGCGCCTGGACCACTTTTGCTGGCGTTTCACCTGGCGCGACGGCGAGGAACAGGACGGCCGCAGCGGTCAGAAGTGTCATCACTCTCGAGTCCTCCTGTGTTCTGCAGGAACGAAGCCTAGCGCGCAGCAATGCACGACACGTGCAACGTCAGGGCAACGCCCGCGCGAGAGCGAATCGCCAGTCGAGCTTCGAGCTCGTCAGCGGATGTCGTCTCCGAGTATGTTCCCACGCCGATACCTGATCTGATCGGCCGGGGAGGCGTGACTTTATGTCCGGGAAGAAACTCGTCGTGAGGATTGGCCGCGTCGATCGCAAGCGTCGCCGCAAACAGCCATGCATCGGCGCTCGGCTTTCTCAGGTCTCCGACACCTGCGCTGACATCGTGAACGCAGAGACCACCGTCGCCCAGGCCGTCCCGCCGCGAGGAGCGACGTCGTGGAGGTGCCGCCCGAAAACGGCCGAATCCTCGAAGTGATCGGCCACGAAGGAGATTGGGACTGGGTGATCCTGCCTCCGGACGTCAATGGAACGAGACGCGCTCAGTTGGGTGGATTCAGACGTGGCCTCGACTCCCGAAAAGAAGCTCCAGATGAAGCAGGAGCGCGAGGCGGCGCAGAGGACGAAGGAAGGACAAGCCCAGCTGGAAGCAGGAAGAGGCTTTGCGATTGAAAGAAGAGGCGCAAAAACAGAAAGAGGAGCAGGCGCGTCTGAAACAAGAACAGGTCGAAGCAGAAGCAGGAAGAAGCGCAGAAGCAAATCGCGAAAGAAGAGAGAGCAGCGCATGGCCAAAGGCGAGACGCGAGCTCGAAGGGCCCAAACGGGATTACGAAAAAGTCGCCAGCCGCAGCACACCGGCCCAGACGTCTGCGAAATGCGGACGAATCAACCCCCGTGAAATAGGTTCGAACCCAACCCAGCCGTCACATCAGGGCGCCACCAGCGACAACCGGCGGACTCGTCGCAGCCCGCGTATACCCGTTGTTCAGGAACAGGCGAAATTCAAATGTTCCGGCGTGGTCGGTGCGGTAACGGTCCACGTGCAGGTGACGACGCCCGGCGCCGATGAAAACGTAGCGGATGGCGGTGACGTCGGGTGCGTTCACGGCCGCAAATGCCAGCCAGTCAGTTGCACCGCCGAGACCTCCGGTCAGCGTCACCGTCAACCTGACCGCCAACTGGAACGCTCGTCGTATCGACCGTCAGGACAGGCTGTGGGACAACGTTAAGTTCAAGACGCTCGATGTTCCGCCCCCCGGCGAAGGAGAGAACACCGAGACCTGCGCACTGCCGACGACGGCCAGATCGCCGGCGCCGAGCGATGCTTGCAGCTGGGTGCGCGCTGAGATATGTCGTCGAGCCGATTGGCCCCGTTCCACCTCACGACAGACGACGAGCGTGAATCCGCTTCCGTTTACCGTCAACGCCAGCGAGGCACTGCCGGCGATACGCCGCGCCTGGGACAACGAGTTGAGAACCGGCACCGGATTCGGCCCCGGGGTCACGGTAATCGCGGCGCTGGTTGCGGCAGCGCGTGTAGCCGTTGTTCAGAAGACGGAACTCGAACGAGCCGCCGGCCAGCGGCGTCGCCACTGTCCACGAGCGCGTGGAAAGACCCGCGCCCACATACGATGTACTGGATATAGCTGGTGTTCGGAGCCGTGGTGGAGTGCGAGAGCCAGCCAATCGGTAGCCCCTCCCAAGCCGTTGGGTCAGCGTGACGGTGACGTTAGTGCCGCCGGTCGACGTTCGTCGCACTGACGGCCAGTTCCGGCAACCCGCTCGGCGATCGGAGAACTGCAAGCGCCGACGAGGTTCCGCCGCCGGGAGACGGGGAGAAGACGGTCACCATCGCCGTTCCGGCGGACGTCAGATCCGCTGGCCGGTATCACCGCACTGCAACAGAGCGTGCTGTTGACGAACGTCGTTGGCCGGTTGGCGCCGTTCCAGCGGACGGTGGACGTGCTCACGAACCCGCTGCCATTGACGCTCAACGTGAATGCCGGTCCACCGACAGGCCCGCTTGAAGGTGTCAGTGAGCCGATAACGGGCACTGGATTGAGCACCAACAACCGTGACCGCATGGGACTGCTGGCCGCAAGCACGTAGCCGTTGTTTGGAAACAAGCGGAACTCATACAGCCCTGCCGTGGTCGGCATGGTGACAGTCAGGTGCGGGTCGTGACGCCAGCCCCGACGTAGATGTATTGCAGATAGCTCGGTGGTTGGGCGGAGACGTGTCGCCAACCCCAGCCAGTCAGTGCCTCCGCCGAGGCCGTTCGCGTCAGCGTCACTGTCACCGAACTGCCAGCCGTAACGTTGGTCGCGCTCACAGCCAAAGTTGGCTGGGGTTGATCGCAAACGGCAGCGTCGCCGACGTACTCCGCCAGGTTGTGGCGTCGTCACGCTGACCTGCGCCGTTCCGATGCTGGCAATGTCGGCCGAGCTGATGTTTGCCTGAAGCTGAGTCGAGTTCACGAAGTGTAGTTGGCCGGCTGGCGCCGTTCCATTTCACGATTGATGATTGAGCGAACATGGCTTCCGGTGACAGTCAACGAACGGCGAGTCCGCCAGACCGCAGGCGTTGCTCGGAGACAAGGAGCCGATGACCGGCACTGGACTCAACGAACCGTCGACGTTTACTGCAGGACTGGTCAGCCAGCACGGGTGTAGCCATTGTCTAGGAAGAGTCGGAAATTCGTAGGTTCCACTGCTGTCGTCCGGCATCGTGACGGGTCCATGTTCGCGTCGTCACGCCAGCGCCGACGGTCACGATCCATTGGAAGCTAGCTGTGATCGTTCGAGCCGGATCTCGGCGAGGTCGCGATCAATCGCTTCCTTCCGCCGAGAAGCCGTTCGCGAGGCGTTACCGTCAGCTTGACCGCCTGGTGCAACGGTGCTCACGTTCGGCGTCAGCGTGGCTGGCGGCTCGATCGTGAAGGGCAGCGACGATGACGCGCCGCCGCCGGGTGCCGGCGCCAAGACGGAAACCTGCGCCGTGCCGGTTGTCGCGAGATCGCTGGCCGGAATCGCATGCTTGCAGCGTCGTCGTGTTCACCCACGGTGGTCGGCTTTGACACTCCGTTCCATCGAGCGACCGTGAACGCGTTGAAGCCAGTCCCGGTGATCGTCAGCGTCAGCGGTGTGCCCGCCCGGCCGCTGGTTGGGGAAAGAGCTGTGATGGTCGGCTCAGGATTTTCGATCGGGACGAGGCTGCCGATCCGCTTCGAAGAGCTTGACCCGCGGCACGGTCGTGCCTTGTCCGAAAACAACTCGCCGAGTCGGTCACCGGTTTTCCGGTCTCCTGCATACGCTTCGAGAATCGTGGTCACGCTTTGCGCCGGGGATGCGGCCTGCTTGCGCAACCGCCCAGCGCCTGCAACGTGCGGCGTGGCCATTGAGGTGCCGCTCAACACCGCAGAACGTGCCGCCCGGGACACGACGAATTGATGCTCATCGCCAGGCGCGAGCACGAAGAAGGAACGGCGCGATGTTCGGAGAACCACGACACGGCGTCGGCCTTGGTCGTCGAACCGACGCTGACCGCGGAGGAGATGCACGCCGCGGCGACGAGATCGCCGATCCCGAGAAGCCTGTTGCCCGACGCGACGACGGTCGCGATACCCACAGACTCTGCAAGTTGTCGATCGAGCGGCTGGTACGGCTCACTGTCGCAGCACGCGCCAAAGAGGTCGCCGCCGAGGCTCAGGTTGACCGAGGGCGATGTTGCATCTGCGAAGAGAGCGTACACTCGCTCCAAGCCCTGCCAAGACATCGGAGGTAAAGCCCGCAACGCACGGTGCAACTCCCGCCGCACGATGTCGGGTTCGTAATCCGTGAGAACACTTGAATCGCGTTACACTTGCGCGCCCTGGCTACGCCCGAGGAATGTCTGGCCGGCGCCAGCGCCGTTGCCCGCGGCGATTCCTGCGACGTGAGTGCCGTGAATGCAGTCGGGCAGGGGACAGGAGCGCGGCAGCTCCAGGGCCGATCTGTTCGGTCAAGACCATTCGGGCAGAACGTCTCGCTGTATGCGGCAACGGTGCTCGAATAACACGCTTCCGACACCACTTTTCCAGCCAGGAACGGATGTGTGCGCTCGACGCCCGTGCGTCGAGCACCGCGATGACTGTTCCAGTATCGTCGTATCCGGCCGCCCAGACTTGATCGCCCTGAATAGATGGGACGCTCTCGGCGAGGCCGGGACGGACGATTGCGTCAGGAATCACCCGCACGACATCGGAGCTGAGCCCTTGAAGAGTGGCGAGCGCTGCAGCGCTGACGTCGAGCGCAAGGTATGGCGCCGTCTGAAATTCGTGTGAACGACTCGATGGGCGCCGGCCGGCAGGCGCGAAAGCAGTCGCGTCCGGGCCTGGCGGCTACCGCTGTCGCTGTCCCAGGATGGCGGCGGCATTGCGCAGCGCGCCCTCCGCCACGTGCGGGGAGGATAGCTTCAGCTCGACGATGACGCGTTGGGCGCTCCTGATCTGGCGCCGCGTCGCGCGACCCGGTAGCCCTGCGGGCTTCCGCCAGCCGCCTTTGGCGCCGGCGGGATGCCCGACCCGGATAACCACGAACGCCGCAATAGCCCCGAGCAGTGCCCCTGGAAGCGCCACCGAAGACTTGACGCGCATGCTGGTTGGTCTCCCTGTTGTCCGTTGGCGAGGGGTCCGATCCGCAGGGAGTTGGGCACGCGGTTGTGCCGACGTGAGTGAAGGTGAGCGGCCGCTGTGAGATAAGGACTTAGCATCGACCAGATCCCGAAGGCTGCAGGAGTCGCTGGCGAAGTTCGTGATCTCGAACACAATCCTGCACGTTTCTGCGGAATTCACCGCGGAAGGCCATTCGCGAAATTGCACACGCTCGGTCCGACCAGCGGATCCGGACTGGGCACCAGGAACCAGGCGCACCCTCCGGGCACGCAAGAACCACCACGCACCAGGAACGTTTTCTGTTGGAGGCTAGGGCTTCGTGAAGTCGACGTCGACGGTCGTCGGCTTCACCGTGACGGCGGTCATCAGGCGGCGCTCGCCGTGCGCGGAGTTTTGACGACGATTTCCCGGGTGCCGGCGGCAGCGGGGAAATCGGCGAGTGGCGTTTCACCGATCTTGACTCCATCGAGCCATACGTCGGAGGACGGCGTGGCGGTGATGGTGACAGGAGTCTTCGGGAGTGTGACGTTCACCGCAGTCACTTCGCCGGGCCGTATTTCGATGACTTGCGAGTCGCGACAGCCGAGGCCGTTGTTCCTCAGCTCGATATCGTGACGGCCTGGCGACAACATCACCTGGTTCTGTTCATTGAGTCTCAGCGCCTTACCATTTCTGGACACGTGAATTTCGATAGGAGCGAAGAGGGCCAGCCATCCTGGGTAGATCGTGACGTCGAGGGTGGCGGTCTCGTTGGCTTTGACCTTGACGGTTCGCTGCACGAGTCCGGTTGTGTGCTTGAGCGTGATGATGTGCTGGCCGGGCGGGACGTCTTCGAGGGTAAGAGGTGTAAACCCTCGTTTCATGCCATCGATTGTGATGGCGGCGCCTTCATGGATCGAGGTCACCGTGAGCCGGCCAGCCGGAGGACGCTTCCAGTCGACCACGATCTCCGAATGGTTTTCCGGCGGAGATGTCGAGCGTCTCGGTGCGCGAAACGCCCGCATAGTGGAACTCGATTTCGTGCTTGCCCGCAGGTAATCGAGTGCTGATCGGCGTGAGGCCGATCTTCTTGCCGCTCACGAACACCTCGGAGCCATCAGGAATCGATTGCAGGTCGGCGACGCCGACAGCGGCTTCGGCGGTCAGCCAGGCCTTGGCGCGGGGATCCCAACGGCCAGCCCAACTCCGGCAACTGAGAACGAGCGCTGGCGTGACGTCACCAGAGCTTCCGCGCAATGTAGCACTGAATCGATCCGGCGCGTTTGACGAGTCCCCATGCTCCTGTGGCCACGGACCACCGACTCGAGCGGCAACACCGGCACCGGTGCCGAGGACCTTCCAACTCGCGGTTGCCGTAGACTCGATCGCGCCCTTTAATCGTGCTGTCTTGTCGAACCGAAAGCCGTACCCTGCTTCCAGGTAGATGTGTCGACACTGGAAAAAGAGCGTCGACGGGATAGAGATGATTGAGATCCTTCCGAGGGATTGGCGTTTGGCCGGCGTTTCTTTCCGGGCCACGTCACAGTCGCGCAACTGCCGCAAACTCGGGCCTCGACTGCGAGCTGGGGCACGATCGCAAGCTCGGGCTCGACCACGTCATCGGGTATTTCGTCAAGGATGAGGTTCGGAGCGGCGCCGGAGGCGGTGCCGCCGCCTGATCTTCCCGTCCGCGCCGCAAGGAGTGCGGATCTCACGGACAGGATTCGAGGCTCAGGCTCGCTGGTTACCTCGCTCTCCCGAGACCTGTAGGGGCTTGAACCAATAGAACCAGCGCGGGTTTTTTCGCCGACGAGCCAGCGCTCTCCGAGCTCCCGGAAGCGAGCATCGGGACCGTCAGCGTTTGAGACGTCGTTGGTGCCTGCAAGAGCGCGCAGCGCGCGATGTCAGCGCCTCTTCGTCACCAGGCGAGAGAACGAGCGGAAAGATGACGGATCAGGGACCGACTGGATCGATGACGTCGAGCGTCGTCTGAGGAACCGGCGATCACGACCTCGTGACCGGCAAGCTCGCGCTTCAGACGTGTGAGTGCCCGCCCGTGCTTATGTTCTGGATCGATCGCGAGAACCAGCGCCACCCATCGCTCCCAACAGCCTGCGCCACTGACCGTTCGTGACCGGATACACCCTCCCCGCGCTGGCACGAGTTGGCAAGAACGCGGCTGTGGCGCCGTTCGTCGCTGACACAACGTCAAGTTGTTGGGGATGCAGCTTTGTCGCGAGTTGTCAATTCCAGCAACTTTGCGGCTATTCGCAAAGCGATGCCCCGTTTCAGCACAACGAGTCCCGTTTTCGAACTGCCGTGAAAGAACACGATGATCCAACGGTTGAAGACGCGTTGTCGATCCCGTGAAGTTTGTGCTACTCAGGGTCCATGCGACTTGCTTGAACGGATGTCCCGGATTGGGAGCGAGTCTGCGTTCGAGGTCCTCGGCTCGGCCCGAGCCCTCGGAACGGCAGGGAAGAACATCATTCATCTCGAAATCGGCGAACTCGGACTTCCTCGACACCAAAGCACGTGATCGAGGCTGGACAGCGGGCCTTGGATGAAGGCTGGACCAAGTATGGACCGACGCCGGGGTTTCTCTGAGTTTCGCCGAGATCATCGCGCACTACATCCGCAGACACGTGGCGTGAGGGCCGATGCCGAGAATGTCTGCGTGGTTCCCGGCGGAAAGCCGATCATACTTCACGATGATGGCCTCCTCGAGGAGTGGCGATGAGGTCATCTATCCCGATCCGAAGCTTTCCGATCTACGAATCCGTGATTCGTTTCCTGGGAGCGAAGCCCGTTCCGGTTCCGTCCTGGAGAGCCGAGGGTTTTCGTTCGATCTCGAGGTTCTGCGGGATCGACTGTCCGACAAGACCAAGCTCCGTGATCCTGAACTCACCGGCGAACCCAACCGGTGAGTGATGTTCGCGCGAGGACGCGTCGAACGGATCGCCGAGCTGGTGCGCGATCGCGATCTGATCAGTGTCGAGCGACGAGATCTATTCGCGAATCTGGCACTGAAACGGAGCCCACCTCGATTAACTTGGTCCGGCGACATGCTCGAGAAGACCGTCATTCTCGACGGGTTCCTCGAAGACATACTCGATGACCGGCTGGCGTCCTGGCTGCGGAGTGATGCCACGCTGGCTGGCCGACGCGGTGAACCCTGCTGACCGTGAACTCCAATTCCTGCACCGCGAGCTTCACGCAACGAGCAGGATTGCTCGCGCTCGAGGGACCGCAGGACTCGCGTCACGGCCATGGTGACAGAGTTCAGACGCCGGCGGGATGTCAGCGGTCCGAGGCTTGAACGAGATTCCAGGAATCCGCTGTTCGCTGCCGGCGGGAGCGTTCTACGCGTTTCCCAATCGTCACCGGACGGGCATGTCATCGAAAGCCCTGGCCGATCTTCTGCTCTCAACGAGGCAGGCGTCGCTTGGTCCGTGTGGGACCCGCGTTTGGCCAGCACGGCGACGGCTACTTGCGGTTCAGCTATGCGAATTCGATGCGCGAACATCCTCGAAGCGATCGAACGGATTCTGGCGTAGTTGCCGATCGTTGGGCTGACGCGAAGGTGATCAGCCAGAGACCCCCGTCCAGTCGCGCCTAATCGGCGACGGTCGCGTCTCGTCATGTCGCCTGCCGCAACGCGCAGCCATTTCGACGATTGGCCTGACTAGGTGTCGTCACCGTATCGCCGACACCTTCGCCGTTGCAGCGTGCATGTTGGCCGTCTCCCAGCCCATCGCGCGGAGGAGAGTCGCCTCCCGTCACGATCGCGGGGCATATCATCCAACTCCACTTTGGAGCAGTCGGGCGCAAGTCGACGAACGATCCACGCCTCGGCTCAGCTGAAAGAACGGATCGGATGCGCGACAGCTGTATCAACGATCTCAGAGGCGCCTCCCGATCGCAGGAGGCTGTGGCCCAACTTCGCGGCCGACGGAGCACGGGCCTTCACCTCGCGAGCGATCAGGCCGCCGTTCCACCGGGCCAGTGCGACGAATCGCTGGCGGCCAAGCGCTACCGACACCAAGCGACGCGGTGGAACGCACATGTAGGCCACCTTTCGGTTGGGCAAAGCGCTTGGATGACGTTGCGTGGTAGCCCTGAGTCCGGCGTGTTCGAGCGACTGCAGCCCTTCCCAAAAGCGCTTCGGGCGTTCGGGAATCGCTCCAGGCGACGTTGCGAAGCCACCGATGCCCTTCAGCGAGCACGATCGGCTGCCCACCACGATCGAGGTTCGCGGCATATCCGTCCTGAATCGACAGGCAGATCTCGCGCCTCGTGACCGAGAGATCGACGACTGGCCGACGCAAGCGCAGCGCGCTCGTCGCTGAGCCGGACCAGATCGCAGTGCGTGGGGCAAGGTGCACGCCCGTCGACATCGTTGATACCCCACACGAGCCTGCCTTTCACGATCGCGCCATTTACCGAAATTCTCGACACGAAGGTCGCCAATGGCGACGACAGGCGGCATCGGCGGCGCGTTGGCACACCGTGGGCCAGAGTTGCATCCAGCGCATAGAACGTGTGCCCTGCAGAAACATCGAACGGGCTCTCACCCATTCGCTTGTGCTTCAGTTTCAGGTCGCGCCCCAGGAGCCTGATCTGGAAGCGAGCCAGGCTTCGTAGTCGCGCGTGGCTGTTTTGATGTCCATTGGCCGCTGACGAACCCTGTTACTCGAATTTCAATCTTGTCCGGCGTATCGGAACAAGACTGGGCTCCTGATCGCCCGCTCTGACGCGAAATCCTTCTATCGAAGCCAGTTGTCGCACTAGCCCGCCGCGTACGTTGTTTGCCGCTTTCCGACCAGTTCTCCGCGCGTCTTTGAGCAAAGTGTATGGCACAGAAATTACCGCCGGATGTCCTCAGTGATGGTTGGGTTGGTGACCTCCCAGAACGACATGAACATTCATCACCGACTGACCTCTCAACGGCGGCCGGCCGTCATCGTCAAATGAACAAACCGTCGTCCCAGACGCCGGGCCGTGTCAGCATGGAAAAGCTGGCAGGTGGCAGTGACGGCGGGCTGTTGTGCTCATGATGGTGGCGCGAGCTCATGCTGAGTCGCCCTGACGCTCGGTCCCTCCGACGATCGTGACAACGATGCCGCGGGTGACGACGCAAATCAAGGAAACGCGCGTCTCTCCCGAGGTGGTGGCGTCCACGATGCCGAAGTGGTTCCGAGCGCGAGAGTCAGGGTGGGCGAGCGATGGTTCCAGAACCGTCACACTCGAGCTCGAGGCCGAGAACGAGGTCGCTGTTTGATGAAGCGCGTGCGCCCGGTCCTGGCGGTTCGATGCCTGGGACGGGAGACCGAGGTCTACGTCGTTACCGATTCGGCGTCGAGCATCGAGCCAACGCCCGATAAACACACCGTTCGCATCGGCTTCGACAAGCGTTGATGTCGAGCAACGCGGTGGCTCGACTCCTCCGGCCATCGGAGCTGTTTTCGCCGGACGCTGCGACGTTGGCGGGCCAGATCGCCCAGGCCGACAAGATGCGGTTCAGCTTTTCGCCGTTCAACTCGGTTCCGGTGACCGCTCAGTCTCGACGTGCACGGCTTTGCCTCTTCGCTCGAGATCGTCACCAAAACCTGCCGCAATGACGTCAGAAAGGACGCCGCCCGCCGGGACGTTCGAAAAGAAGCAAAGAGTGAAGAAGTAACAGCGAAGAAGTAGAGTCCGCTAAGATAGCCCCCGCCTGTTCACGCGTCGATTCAGATCTCGCTCGGGAGCCTTTTCTGAAATGAGCGACGCGCTCAGAAGCCGGCAGCTTGCTCGCGGCCGTCGTCGCAGCGAATGCGCTCACTCTGGCGTCAGTCGCGGGCCAGACGCCCGCGAAGCCAGCGGTGCCGACCCCACGCGCCAGACGACCGCGGGCGCGAAAGCCGCACTCGCACTGCCGTGGAGCGCCGGATCTGCAGGGAATCTGACGAGCGACGACGCCCGGAGTGTGCCGATGCAGAGGCCGCCTGAATTCGCGGGCCGCGAGCTTGACGGACGCCGAGTTCGCTGAACGCTCCAGGCGAGATGACGAAACGCGATCCTCGATACGATTGAATGCCTGCCGGCACGTTCGTGGGAGTGTCTGGGCGCAGAACGTTCCGGCAAACATCGCTTGTAGTAGACCCTCCTGACGGACGAATCCCGCCTGGCACCCAGGAGGCGCAGCGGAGAACGGCCGCGATAGCCGTGGAAAGAAGCCGGTCTGCCACTATCCTGAGGATCGCAGCATTACCGACAGGCATCACCCGAGGTGGTGTCGCGATCAGCCTCGGCCTACGGCAACGGTATTGCGATCGTCCAGAATCCGGATTACGCCGCGAATAAACCAGAGATGATTCACGAGATCGCTTGATCCCCTTGAGCAGCCATCCGCATTTGGCCCCTCGCGTCCGACTAGTGTACGTGGGTGACTCGGCGAGGGCACCGGGAAGGCGACGCTCCTTGTCATCGACATGACGAACTTTACGGACAGCGACCGCTGTCGCAGGGACGCCGACGAGCGAAGCGCTGCGCGTGGTAGAGCGCATCACGCGTGTCGGCGTCGATACGCTGCTGTATCAGGTCACGTATGACGATCCCAAGACGTGGGTCAAGCCGGACGGTCGCGGTGCTCGACGACGCAGCAGGGCTTCACGAGATTTCATTCATACGAGTGCCACGAAGGAAACTACGCGTTGAGGAATATTCTCAACGCGGCTCGAACAGAAGAGCAGGCCGTTCAGAAGGCTCTTTGAGCAGGGACTGGAACCGCCGCCGCCTTCACAATGGCAAGGCAATATGGGACTCCTGCCTGACGATCCGTCCTTCGGCTGTCGTCGCTCGATCGCGGTCCTTCGTTGCCAGCATCGACTTCATAGCCCGAGCGGCGATAGAACTCCCGCGTTCTTGCAGCGTTCCGGTCTCTGCCCGACGTCGGGAGGATGTGCATGGGCATGGCACTCAAGATGACTCTCACTCGATATCTCTGTCGCTACTACGTGCGTGCCTGGCGCTGATGTTTGCTGCGCTGAGCATCTCCCGCCTCGGCCCAGGTGAATCTCATCGGCGAATGGGCAGGCCGGTATCACGAGGACCAGATCGATCGTGCCCCAGGGCCCGATTGGGGAGATTATCTGGGGCTGCCGATCAACGAGTCCGCGCGCGTGCGTACGCCGACACCTGGGACATCTCTCGAGGGTCGCTGCTCAGAGCACCAGTGCCAGCCGTACTGCCGTTCCCACATCTATCGCGGCCCGCTCCAGCTCCGACTGTGGGAGGAAACCGAATCCGACACGCAGGAAGTGATCGCGATCAAGCAAAGCTCATCGGGCACGCTACGCAGCGGCGGACGATTTGATGGATGGCCGGCCGCGCATCCACCCGAATACGCGCCGCATACCTTCGCGGGATTTTCGACCGGCGACTGGCACGGGACGTCCTGGTGCTCGCTCGACCACTCACATCAACAAGGCCGAGCATTTCCGCCGTGACGCGGGCATTCCCCGAGCAGCGAACCGCACGACCCCGATGGAGATTGCCATGCGTCACGGGACCCTGATGACTCACGTGACGATCGCCACCGATCCCGGTGACCCCCTCACCGAGCCGTTGATCATGAGCCAGGAGTTCGTGTTGATGGACCGTCCGGAATCAGAATTGGCTCTATAACTGCGACTATGTCCCCGAGATCGCGCGGCCTAAGAACGAGGTATCGCACTTCCTGCCCGGCGCCAATCCCTTCCTCTCGGATACCGCCCGCAACTATGCGCTTCCACTGGAGCCGACCGCGGCGGCGGAAACGATGTATCCGGCATTATGACCAAACTGAAACGATGACGCCGGTGACGGCCAAGTGACGCTCATGCCTCGCTTCGGATGCTCGAGAATTCTCACGAGTGCATGTGCGTGCGTCTTTGTGGAGCAACCCCGCGGCTGCCCAACAGAATCAGGGCGACATCCAAACCTTTCCACGTGCAGGGAACGTTCACATGCTCGTTGGCGCGGGCGCCAATATCGCCGTCGCGGGCGATGATGGCGTTCTCGTCGTGGATACGGGCGTCGCGGCAACGAGCGAGAAGGTGATCGCCGCGATCCGGCGCCTGTCCGGACGGCCCCTGATTCGGTGGATCGTGAATACGAATGGAGATCCCGATCACACCGGAGGAATACGGCCATTCTCGCACGCTGGCCGCACGGTGAACGGAATTCTGCCGCCATCCACGCACACGAGGATGTCCTGACACGAATGGACAAGACTGGAGTGCCGCAGAGCTCGCGGCCGCTGAATACCTACTACGAGCCGAGCAAAGACTTCTACTTCAATGGCGAAGCGATCTTCTCAACCACGCGCGCTGCCAGGCCCACACCAGCGGCGATGCCACATCGTCCACTTCCGCCATTCGGACGCGATCGTGGCCGGCGATGTCTTCGCGACCACGACGTATCCGGTGCGGTCGGCACGAAAAATGGGGGCACTGTCGAGGGTTTGATCGATGGCATGGTGGAACCGCAATCCTCGACATCGCCAGTGCCCAAGCGGTTGCAGGAAGGTGGAACCTGCGTCATTCCTGGACACGGCCGTGTCAGCGACGAAGCCGACGTTCTCGAATATCGTGACATGCCCGTGATCGTTCGCGAATCGGATTCAGGACCTGATCAAGAAGGGCAGGACGCTCGAGCAAACCAAGGCCGCTCGTCCGACCTTGATTTCGACTCCCGTTACGGCGCGCGGCGAGCGGCCCGTGTGGACGACCGCGATGTTCATCGACGCCGCTTATCAGGATCTGAGTAAGAAGAAATAGGGCTCAGGGCTCAGGCAGGGCAGCGCGTGGAGTGCTGAAGAAATGAAACGACGATCCTGGTTGGTGTTGCTTTGGTTGCGCTCTATCGCGGCAGGCCGCGCCGGGGCGCCGTTCTGCCCAGCGACGGCGGCCTCGCCTCCAGCGCCGCAACCTGCGCGGGCGCTGGCGCCGATCGTGGATGTCGCCGGGTATTGGGTGTCGGTCGTCACCGAAGACTGGCGTTGGCGGGATGGTCACGCCGCAGAAAGGCGACTATACGAGCTCTGCCGCTCAACCCCGAGGGACGACGTGCCGCCGATCAGTGGGATCTTGTGTGAAAGACGATGCCAGCGGCAATCAGTGCAAGGCATTTGGTATTGGCGGCATCATCCGGCAGCCGGGCCGGATGCAGACATCACTCCTGGCAGGACGACGCGCCACGTTGAAGATCGAGTTCGACGCCGGGCACCCAGACGCGTCGCTCCTCTCCTTCGACAAGTCGAAACAGGCGAGCGGCGAAAAGACGGGCAGGGATACTCAGCTGCCGAATGGGAAGGCCCCCGTTGGCGGACGCGGGTTTGCCGCGAGAACGGGCGATGGTCGAGACGACGTTCTGATTGCTGCCACGTGAGGAATTGGCCCGTCGTGGTATCGGAACGGGCTTGGTGGCAGGATGCCGGGCGGCGGCGGATCCGGGCCGCGCGGCGGGCCACCCGCAGCGGAATTCGGCGGCACTCGACAGCGGAATTGTCAAGGTGGCGACAACGAATTTCCGCGAGGGCTATCTGCGGAAGAACGGGGTGCCCTACAGCGAGACCGCCAAGCAATCACGGAATACTTTCAGTGGCTGCCTCTCCGCACCCGAATGGCGATGCGTGCTGATCGTCACCACCGCGATCGACGATCCTGGAAGTACACCTGCAGCAGCCGTTTTTACACGAGCACGAACTTCGAAGCGCGAGCCCGATGCAGGGCTCGAAGTGGAGCCCGACCGCGTAAAGCAAGACCGGAGCTGCCAGCGAGAAAGTAACCTCATGAAGGCTGGTCGCACCGCTGATGTATGTCAGGCTCGCGGGTGTATCGGTTGGCGGAGCGCTCCTGACGCTCGCACTCCCCGGTCCTGACGCCGCCGCCCAGCGAGGCCGTGGCTCACCTCCCCTCTAACCACCACAATCGCCCCGCTCGCGCTGGCTCCGATCGACGTGACCGGGTATTGGGCTATGTCCGTGGTGACCGAAGAATCGGCGATGGCGCGCGGTCACGCCCCCCAGAAGGGCTGACACGTCACGAGCGTTCCGCTCAACGTGCAGAGTGGACGGCGCGTGGCAGGGCTCTGGGACTCCGGCGACAGACGATGCAGCCGGTAGTCAATGCAAAAGCCTACGGCGTGGGTGGCATCATGCGTCAGCCGGGCCGGTGGTTGCACATCACATGGCTCGACGACAACACCTCGGAGCTGGGACTTCGACGCCGTGGCACGCAGACCCTCGATCCTCTCGTTCGACAAGACGAAGCAGGCGAGCGGCGAGAAAACGTGGTAGTGGGTATTCCTTCCGAGTGCCGCCTGGGAAGGCTGCCTGGCGATCAGCCGCGGGGACGGCCCCTGAAGCCAATTTGGCATCGGCGGCGGGACGGGTTCGGTGATGTTCCCGGCGGCGGAGGCCAGGGTCTCCGAGGCATGCCGGCGCCGAGGAAGAAGTGCGCTCGATAAGCCGTCATTAAAGTTATCGAGACCACGAACTTTCGGGAAGGCTACCTTACGCAAGAATGGGGTGCCGCACAGCGAGACATCGCCATCATTACCGAGCATTTTCAATGGCTCCCCGCCTCATCCGAACGGTGATGGTTGGTTGCGGTGACCACGGCCGTCGACGATCCGAGCTTTACCTGCAGCAGCCGTTCTATACCAGCACGAACTTCGGGCGCGAGCCGAACGGCTCGAAGTGGAACCTCGTCGCCCTGCAAAACCGGACCCACCCGCGTCGAAGTAGGCTATCTCGCAGCCTCTTCCGTTTAAAGGCGGAAGCCACACGGCTTCCAGGTTTGTGTAGTTTCCGGCTTCAGCCGGAAGCCCATGCCGCTCACCGCGCTCGGCGGTTTTTCGTTCGTTTTGGGGCACGGGCCCGCGCTGCCAATCGCACTGGCCGATAGAGCGTGGCAAACGTCGCCCACGCCAGGAACATCGAGCATCGTGACGGGATTTTCAGCCAGGACAGGGGCGGGAGGCGCGTGAGCGAGGCGGCGATGAAGCCCGAACAGAGGGGCGTATATTGTGCCAATGCCTGACGCTTCGAGCCGATGCCGAGGATTTCGCCCTGCACCTGCGGCGCGACGGATCGGCTCAGGAGCCCGCTCATGTTGGCCAGCGACAAGCCATTGAACGTCGAGCCGACCGGGGCAATCACGAACAGCCACAGCGGCGCCGGCGCCAGCAGATACACGAACATGACGCTCGCCACGCCGAAGAGCGAGAGTCTCAGGACTTGAGGCTCGGAGAATCTCGCCGCCACCCGTCTGGTCGTGAAGATCTGCGTGAAGATCGCGCACACGCCGACCCACGCGAAGAAATTGCCGATCCGCGCCTCGTTGAAATTGAACCGATGGATCAGGAACAGTCCGAAGAAGGAGATGAAGAACCCGAAACCCATGTTGAAGAGAAACGTCGTCAGAAAGATCGTCCGCAGATCAGGCATCGCGTACGCCCTGGCGATATTGGCCATTCCCCTGAGCAGCTGCATCGGAACATGGCGCATGTGCGTGTTCGTCTCATCGAACTGCAGCAGCACCTGTGTGGTGTTGGCCGCCGCGAGGATCGCGGCGAACCAGAACGGCGTCGAGGCGCTGAACCATGACACGACGGACGGATCCGCCAGCAACCCTCCGAGAAACGGACCGACGATGAAGCCGACGCCGAAGGCGGCACCGATGAGACCGAAGTTCTTGGTGCGATCTTCAGGCTTGGTGACATCCGCGATCGAGGCCTGCGCGACCGAGAGGTTTCCACCGGTGATGCCGTCGAGTGCCCGGGCCAGAAACAGCAGCGGAATGCTCCTGATGACGATGCCGGTCGCGAAGAGCGCGTAGCCGAGCGACGTACCGGCCAGCGACAGCGCGAGCACGGGCTTCCGGCCGTAGCGATCCGAAAGCTGACCGAGAATCGGCGTCGCGAAAAACTGCATGATCGGATACACAGCGACAAGGAAACCGAACATGATGTAGCCCGATCCGACCGCCGCTTCCGTGCCGAGGAGATAGTGCGGCGAATTCGGGTTTCCCAGCAGTTGCGGAAGAATCGGCCCGAGGATGCCGATGCCCAGCGTATCGATGACAATCGTGAAAATGATGATCAGATGGGTTGTTTGCGCATTGTCAGCTGAAGGTCGCGCGCGGTGGCGACGGACGTTACATTGTAAAGCCAGACCGCGACCTCGGACCCGCCCAAACGGGTGATCCGGTTGATCCAGAAGTTTCAGACTGTGCCCATGGCTATGGTTTCGCCCTCGTCTGACTCTCCGCGTCACGAGCCCAACGATGAGCAGTTGCTCGACGCGTATTTCGCGCGCAGTCACCACGCTGTCGACGTCGTTGGTCCGCGGTGGTCAAGATCGACCTCTTCAGCGTGGCGAGGTCGGGCGTCATCTTCACGCCCGACGGCTTTCGCTCACGAACAGCCACGCGTGGAAAAAGCCGACCATGCAGCCAGGACCCTCCCGGACGGTCGCTCGATGCGTAGCGACTTCATTGCCCGCGACGTTCACAAACTGACCTGGCCGTGCTTCGTGTCGACGGCACCTCGCCCCGTGGGCCAGCCTGGGCGACTCACGTCAAATCCGGCCGGCCAGGTTGCGGATCGCAATCGGGAACCCGTATGGATTCCATTCAGCTCACCGCTGGGGCGGGATCAGCGCTCGGGCGATCCTCCGCTCAGATCGGGCTGGTCATCGATTATCGCCATTCAGACGGATGCGTCGCTCAACCCGGGAAATTGGCGGACTGCTCGTCACGACGCGCGGCGAAGCGACATCGGTATCAAATAACACGGCCATAGCAATACTGTAACTGAACGAAGTAC
>ERZ1370068.2365-contig-1519_pt1 | contig 58404 bp, 109 predicted proteins | sample MGYA00561227_ERZ1370068 | MGnify/ENA primary metagenome ERZ1370068 (study PRJEB38410, sample SAMEA6850437) | metagenome | study: Metagenomic assessment of the ecological functions of the soil: analysis of the soil microbiota associated with the... | reverse complement strand
ACATTGATTTCCTCGGCCCGGGCTGCAAACGACGACCGACCGTACCCCGCATGCTGACCCCCAAATGGTCCGCAATCTTGACGAGCCGATACCCATTTTCCGATAGGCCGAGAATGGATCGACCGTGCAGGAAGCGCCATGAGACAGGGGCCTACCCTCATCCTGTACGATTGCAAGACCTGAGGTGGCCCGGATTTGACAGACACCTTGCATTGTATGCGGGGTATGAACTGAAAGCAAGGGAGCAATTTGTTCACCTCGGTCTCGATTGTCATATAGAGCGACAACTATTCCGCTCACAGAGCGATTGCCCCCTCAGAGTTTCACGACGACCCATGGGCGTCAAGTGGCAATGACAATCGCTCTGGAGACAACTCTGGTGCGGGGGTGGGAACGGACTATGACTGAAACTGTGCGGCAAGCTCGTCCGGCCTGAATACGCCCCTTTCGGTAATGATGCCGGTGATCAATTCAGCCGGCGTCACATCGAACGCGGGATTGTAGACGGCAACTCCGGCTGGTGCCACGGGATGGCTGCCGTGGATGGTGGTAACTTCTACCGGATTCCGTTGTTCGATCGGAATGTCCGCTCCTGTTTTGGTCTTCAAATCAATCGTGGAATAGGGCGCGGCCACGTAGAAGGGAATCCCATGGGCTTTCGCCAGCACTGCGACTGAGTACGTACCAATCTTGTTCGCCACGTCCCCGTTGGCGGCGATCCGATCAGCCCCCACGATACAGAGGTGAATTTTCCCTGCCGCATGAGTGCGCCGGCCATATTGTCCGTGATGAGCGTCACTGGAATCTTGTCCTGCATCAACTCCCAGGCCGTGAGCCGCGCGCCTTGCAAAACCGGCCTGGTTTCGCCTGCGATGACCTGAATCTGCTTCCCCTGCTCCCAGGCCGCGCGAATGACGCCCAATGCCGTGCCATAGCCGGCTGTCGCCAAGCGCACCGGCATTGCAATGGGTCAGGACCGTTTGACCGCTCGCAATGAGTCTAGCTCCGTGCTGTCCCATCGCCTTACAGAGGGCGATATCTTCATCGAGAATAGCTTGTGACTCCTTCAGCAACGCGGCTTTGATGGACGCAAGCGGCTGCGTGCGTAATCGAGGCGAGCATGCGTTTCATCCGTTCGATGGCCCAAAACAGGTTGACCGCCGTCGGCCTGGTCGCCGCGAGATGATCGCAGATCACGAGCACCGCCTTAGCGAAGGCCTCGTAGTCGGATGCCGACGACGGTCTGGGCACCAAGTGCGACCCCCATCGCCGCAGTCACACCGATCGCCGGAGCGCCTCTGACCTTGAGGCTGCGAATTGCGTCGGCGACGGTCTGATAGTCCCGGCAGTCCAGAAACTCGACGTATTCCGGGAGCCGGCTCTGGTCGAGCAGCCGTACTGCGCCGTCTTTCCATTCAACGGTAGCGAACCATAGAGGAATCTTTGTAGCGGGAACTGGGATGCAGTGCAAGGGGGTGGCTAAAGTTTCTGGCGGCGCTCCACTCTAAAATCGTGATCATGACCACAATCAAGCAGGCTTGCACGAGCAGCAGCAGCGCCTCAGCCGTTCCGGCATCACGGAGAGCTAAGGGCCGCCAGCCCGGGCAAATCGTCGTGAGAAAGATCATCACGACACTGGCCTGGCGAGACCCCAACGCGCGCTCCAACCGGTGATGGAGATGGTCTTTGCCCACGTAGTCGAGCCATTCCTTGATGGAGCGCACTTTCCCTGTCGCCACCCGTTCCACGGTGATATGGATCATGTCGTAGATGAGCACGCCGAAGATGAGGAGCGGATTACTAAATGAGACGATCGGATTATGATCCGCCCAATTCCCTTTGACGGCGAGACAGGCCAGCGTGAAACCGAGGAAGGTCGCCCCACCGTCTCCCAGAAAATCACCGCGTGCCTACGTCCTCGAAAATTGTAGGGGAGAAATCCCACCCCTGCCCCAATGATGGCAATGGCAAGCCAACCCAATCCCGGCTGGTTTGTTTCAAATGCCACCGCCCCATGAATCCGGCTATGAGAATCGCAAGCCCCGTGGCCAGGCCATCCATACCGTCAAAAAGTTGAAGGCGTTCGTGATCCCGACGATCCAGAGCAACGTCAGCATGACGTTCCGCAACATCGCCGACTGGGCCGCTTGGAAACAGCGTCAGCACCTTGCCCGTGGCAATGACGATCCCGGCTGCCACAACCTGGGCGACCAGCTTCGAAGAAGCAGGCAATTCCCAAACGTCGTCAATGATACCGACGCATCAACAACAGCGATCCGGCCGCGAGGGCTGCGATCATCCAGTCCGGCAGGATCGAATTCAACAGCACCGAGCCAAGGAATCCAAGATAGACGGCCGCACCACCGAGCCTGGGAGTCGGGTGCACATGGATCTTACGATCAGACGGTTGATCGACCAGCCCCCACTGATGACTGAGATGCACCATGAGCGGCGTCAACGCGCCGGCGCCGAGAAACGCAAAGAGAAGGATGTAGAGCCACCGAAGACCTTCGAACACGAAGAGTTGACGAACCGCGGGGACCGCCAGGTCACCGCTCCCAGCAGGGCCCCCAGCGCAGCCGGTGTCAGCCAACGCCGGCTACTGCGCAGTCGCGAACGGTGAGACCTCGACGTCAATGGCTTTCACGATAGGACCCTGGTCAACGATTGTAGAATTTGCCGGACTTCGTCGTCTGTGAGACCGGGATAGAGTGGAATCAGCGCCGTTCGATCCGCTTCGTCACTGTTGGGGAAGCCAGACTGATCCAGATAGCGGTGGAGCGGTCGAAAAACGGGCTTGCGCGACGGTGAATCCCCCTGCTGCCCAATGTACTGATGAGGCCAAGCAAACCCTCGGGATCGGTCCGGAGATGCGGGAGTCTAATTGTAAATCGATAGTAGTATCCATGCGTCCTGCCCGGAGGCACGCTTGGACAGACGGCGTGCCTTGGAGGACAGGGCTTCCCGGATAGGCTGTCGCGAGGAAGCGGCGCCGTTCATGTGAAAGGTCGAGAGCCGTCCCAGTTGAGATAGCCCCAGCGCTGCTTGCAAGTCGGTCAGCTTGAGATTGCAGGAGGAAGGGGTCTGAGTGTCGGTGCGCCATCATATTCGCGCAGCGACCTGACTCGTTCGAGTAATCGCCCCTCATTCGAAAGGGTACCATCCCGCCTTCTCCGGCACACAACAGCTTTGTCGCATAGAAGGAACTTACACCGTGAGTCGCCCGACCAGGTACCGACAGGCCGACCCCTGTTCCGTTGCCCCAGCGTCTGCGCACAATCCTCAATCAGCGCGATCCCCAGCCGCTCGAGGTGCCGTCAGATCAGCCGGCAGGCCAGAACAGATGTGGGATAATGATCGCACGAGTCCCATTGGTCACCACTTGGCAGACTGCGAGCGGATCAAATGATGTTTGAACGGGCTCAGGTCAATGTCGACGCAGCGTGGCCTGTGCCCCGACCCGTTGCGTCGCGAAGCCATGCTGGCGCGGACAGACGTAACTCCGGCATGATGACTTCGTCACCGGCCTCAACTTCCTGAGCGCCCGCAGCGCTCAGTTCGCTGGAGCTGCCGCCAGTCCCTGAACTGACGGCCACCCCACCCCCTGCAGGCCAAAGAACCCTGCCATCCCACGTTCGAATACTGCTCCACCCTGACGGCCCTTGCGCAATCTCGCCCGGAACGAAGCACCTCGGTCGTCGCTCGGAAGCCTCCCTGGCCGATCGCAGGCCGTGAGTGGGGAATCATTGTCGCCACAGTCGTCATACGCCAATATTAATAAACAACCGCAGCGGAACAAAGCCTTCTGCGTTTTCACCCGACCTGATGCCGCGGAAATGCGCCCCGGCCCGGATCACATCCACGATACTCGGACCTTCGATGTTGGTTTTTCTCACCTGCGATGCGTGGGTCCTCGATCGATTTGACCTTCTCCTCAAGCACCTGGTCGATATCGACAAAGACGGTCGGCGAGAAGTTCTGGGTTGTCGGTCCTTCGTAGAACAACACGTTCTGGTATAGCGGGTCGCGGTGATCGTACTCATCGCCAGGTGGCGATGGTCCTGATGGTATCGTCGTGATAGTGCGAGAAAATAAAGTGCGGCTGAACCTCCTTCACCACCTCTTCAATCTCTTGAATCAATTCGCGTCCCATCGGAACCGCCGTGTCCTCATACCTCGCCCCAGAAAATCTTTTTCGGCCCGTAATTGTTTCGCCGATTCTTCCTGCTCGCGCTTGCGTACGCCGCTCGATCCACCCTTGCCACCGGCTGTCATCACCATTAGAAAATGCGATGCCCCTTTTGCGCATACTTGAGCAACGTTCCGCCGCACCCGGCCTCAATATCGTCCGGATGCGCGCCGATCGCCAGGATCCGCATCGCCACTCTACGTTCATTCGCCATCTCATCCCCTCGCTGGGTGTTAGCCCGCAATATTACGAAGGCTTCTTACCACAGCTTCGCCGATACATTGCTCGCAGAACAGCTCGCCGCTCAGTCGGTCAACATACTGTTTCAAGTATGCCTCCTTCCTTTGCGGCTCCGTGCGCCCGTCTCGCATGGCGTCTCGGCGGTTTTGTCAAGAACCCTTCGTGAATAATGCGGGCTGGCCTGCCGCGACCACGTTCTGTCCCGACCTGCATCTGCGCACCGCGTCAGCGCCTCCGGGCCGCAGCAGAACACCGATCGATTGCCGACATGGCCGGCATGAATGGTTCATAGACTTGCTGATACATCGGATGTTGGAACTGTTGAATCTCCAGCCTCCAACCCGGACGATTCAAACCGTGCGGTAATCAGATACTGCTCCCCGCCAGACCGGAGAGATATCCCGATGCCTCGCAACGGCATGGCAGAGATCGATCAATCGGTCGGTGGGCTCTTCTCGCGCGCCTCCCACTCCGATGCACAGCGAACGGCGTCGTAATGCCGCCGAAGGCTCCGAGCAGCCATCGAATCATCGCCATATTGCTTCTCGTCCAACTCGCTCCCATGACGCCTCATAGAGCGCTGCGCAACTCCGGCAGATAGCGATCGCGGAAGGCCGCCCGCGCGCATAGTGCATTTCGATGGCGCGCAGGAGCGGACTCCGCCAGGACACGGCTTCAGATTGATCTCGGGACATCGTTCAGCCAATTGGCCAAAGTGATGGAGGACCCGCGCACGGTCACTCCATTGGCTGCCCGTCTGCAGTTCTGATTCGATTGCGATTTTGCCACTCTCGTCTTCCTTGAACTGCACCGAATCCACAGGCAATGAACAGATATCCGCCTGATCGATCTCTGGTCCAGGATACCTTCAAGCCAGGGCAGAAACTGCAGGTTGACACGAATGGCAGGAGCACGGCATGCGAGCTCAAGTAAGAAGTCTGAAGGCAAAAAGGTAAAAGTTTCATGCTTATTTTGTCTTTACACTTTTTCCTTTTTACTTTTCGGCGTCAACAGACGACGAAATCGGCCCCACGAAGATCGGATTACTCAGGTGCTCGCCGCTGCCGGTGATCTCCACTCGATAGGTCATCCGTTCTGCTGCTCGGCACAGGCTGTGTCGGCCCAGTCGGCGCGGAACGGTGTCTCGGGACCTGCCAACTGGAGCGACTCTCACACCTGGCCGGAGCGAATCACCCGCAACTGGCCAGTGGATGGCGCTCGCGATCGCGGTCGCCGTGACGGGAGTAGCCGGACCATGTAGATCAGTGAGCCCCGCCTGGATCCAGATTGTCACCAACCGATGCCGATTTGGTTTCACCCGGCACAGAACTCGAAACTCATCCAGTCGAAGTTGGACGTGATGATCGCCCTCTCCCCACCGCATAGAGTGACCGACCGGAAGCGCCTCTTAGCACGCCAGCGGCTGTCCGTTCTTTTCACCCAAAGTGCGGTCGACAAGTCGATGCAGTGTCCCTACCGGCATCGCTCAATCCATGGAAACGCCAGCTCCCCGATGAGCACCGGTGTTGGCCGCGATCTCATCCGCGGGACAATTGCAGCAGCCGATCCCATAGTTCTCCCGGCTTGACGCTTGTTCGCCCATCCTGATAGAGACCGCCAAATCCGGTATACCCCGTCGTTCGCAGCAATGCCTCAGAGTGGGCTCTGTCTTTACCGTACCGGTTCCCAATGGCCCAGCAGCATATTCATGAAAGTCTCGCGCTTCAGTCATCGACCAAAAGACAAAGCCCACCCTTGTCCCCTCACATCATCGATGAGGGCCCGATAGGGGACGATACCCCAGCCGGTCGTCATACGAACTAAACGCGGGCTGACTCCAGAGGCCAGGCATTGGCCACCAGCGCCACCGCAAGGACGACCAGGATACAGGCGATAGTTCGCCGTGAGGATCGCCGATCGGTACTGCGCCTGGAGTGGCCGCCACAGCCAAACCGCGGGAACGACCGTAACAACATCGGCGGTACGCCATTCACCGCCCCCTCGCCAATCGAATGTATAGGGAGCCTCGGGCCTCCACTCGCAGGAAGGGACCGATAGTCCTCCGGATTGGTTAGGCCGAGCACCAGCAGTATCAGCGCTTGGCATTGTGCATCGTTAGCGTTTGTCTCAATAGTGAACCGGTCCAATGGCAATAGGGGGGCGACCTCCTGACGCCCGGCAGGAGGATCAGCTTCGGGTGACGGCTCTGCACTGCCGCGATCTCGTCCAAGCAACCGCCCGATCCCCCATACTCCAACACTGCGATGGAAAACGGACCTGCCGTTTCAAAAGACCAGGCAAGGGCCAGAGTCCATACTCGATAGCGGAGAGAAAAGTTGTACGCTGGTCAGAATCAGCACATCCAGCCCGGAGCAAGCTCCGCTCTCGTTCGGCCAGCGCCTCAACGGTCAATTCACTCCGGTACTGGCAGTACTATGGACGTGCACCGTGGCCAACAACTGCTGTCGATCATCCGATGCTCAGCGGCACGCAACAGAACCTAACAGGCAAGACACCACGATCGTAGATGACAGTATCAGTCGACGCGTACATTTCATCTGTTTTTTATCCGTCTCGCTTACAGATGAACACTCGAGCGCCTCGGCAAAGATTGGATCTCGATTGCGTGAACCATTGAGACCGACCCATATCGGTCGCGTCCACGCGCCACAGCTCGCTGCCAGTGCCCAACTGCAGGTTGCCCACTCCGGTCGATCAAGCGGCCCGACGCAGTGCCTCCGCCAACGCGCATCGGCATCATCGCAGGAGGCACCAGCAAACCGGCAGTTCGCTCGTGGCTGATGACGGCTGGAATTCCACCGACGCGGGAAGCAATCACCGGCAGTCCGGCTGCCATGGCTTCGCGATCAGCGCACGCCCCATCCCTTCATTGAGCGAAGGCAAGACGAACAGATCTCATCCCGGCGGAGACAGGCCTCGATGTCATCCCCTTGTGACCCAAAGAGATGTACGGCATCGCGGAGACCGGGCCAACCTGATTGCTGCAGGAGTGCGTCATGCCGATCCCCCACTACCGATGATCAATACGAGATGGAGGGAGGGAAAGTCCGGCTTCAACTTCTAGCGACGGCCTCGATCAGGTATTCATGGCCTTTAAACATCGGTGAGCCACCCGACCGATCCGACGATCAGCGCTTCCGGTGGACAGCCAAACCAATCCGGCTGCTGCGCCCCTGAACCCTCGCCCGTCCGGAACCGCCTGCCACGATCGATCCAAGGCCAGGCACGACGACGAACCGGTCGGTGGCCTCGCCAGACAGCGCGATCGAGGTGATCCTGCCGTTCCGCCTCCGTCAGCGCAATCAATCGATCCGTGAGCGCACTCAGCACCCGCTGGGTTCGATCTGGAAGAAACAGCCAGGATCGGAATGGACCGGAAATGTCCGTAGAACACATGGCCGTGCGGCGTATGGACAATGACCAGGCGCCTCTCGCGAGCCAGGCAGCCACCTCGTCCTAACACACACCGGCCTTCTCGATGTATGGGTATGGGACCAGTGCCGCGCTGCCTCGCCGGAACAGGCGAATCAATTGCCGTAGCGCCCGTGCATCCTTGATGGGATACGGACCTCACTCCGCAGCGCGGGAAGCGGCATCCAGCGGATTGCAGCTCTTCCCGCAAGTTGCCGACAACTCGAAATCCCGGTCGCTGCCTGGCCGCCTTGGGCATCCTCAACAACCTGATATCCGGCGACCACAAGCGGCCTCGAACTGCGCGCGGTCATGGCCGAGTGCGGTCAGCATCGTGTTCTGCGCTGACCCTCCAGTCGAGGCGCGTAATCACATGGACTCACCTTTCCGCGCCCTCAGGAGCCTCGTTTGTTCCTTCGACAGGCTCGCGAATAGACGAACCAGATCGGCCGCATGCGCCGCCCAGTTGCAGCGCCGTTCCACGACCTCCCGACCTTTTCTTTGAGAAGCGCTCTCGCTCACCTGGTTGATCACGAAACCGCTTCAGCAGCAATCGTAATGTCTTTGCACGAGAGACAATCCCGATCATGTCCCTTCCGTCACAGGCTTAGCGGATCGACCGTGCTCAATACTTTGAATCGCGCGCCGACCGGGGTCCCCACCACCGGCGTGCCGCAGGCAACGGCCGCCTCGACCGTCACTAGGCCAGAACCCTTCCCGAGTCGCAGCGTCGGCAACACGACCAAGTCAGAGGCCTGGTAGTATTTCGCCAGCTGATCCTCCGGCACGAATCCGAGCAACTGCACTGAGTCTTGTAATCCCCTGCTGCGAATCAGTTCCTCCAATCGAGGGCGCAGCTGGCCCTCCCCGCCAATCAGGAGCAGAAGATTCCGCTGCTCCTCCCCGAGCATCGTCACGGCCTCGAGAAGATTTTCCAACCCCATGCGGGGTACCAGATTGCGAACCGTAAACAACACCGTGCGGCTCTCCGGTAACCGAGCTCCCGTCTGATCTCGTTCCGATCGTGTGCCGGATAGAACGTGGCCTGATCGGCTGCGCCGGGAACCACGGTGATGTCCTTCGACACAATTCCGTGCGTGGCCATTACTTGTTGCTTCATGAATTCGCTCAAGACGATCACATGATGACAGCGGCGGATCACCGTTCGTTCAATCCAGCGCCGGACGCGCACGCTCAGCAGCCGCCGCCTGACCTGTTCCAGCCTCGTCGCAGCGCCGTTCTGCCCTGGTGAGGTATTCCTCATGCGCCAACGAATGACAGACAGTAGACCCAGAGGCTGACCATCCCATAGCGGAACAAGATCGGGCCCAGTCCAGCCAGTGATTGATGAATCATAGCGATATCGACAGGGCAGACCTGCCGGCGTTAGATCAAATGCCCGAAAGAGAATTCTGTACTGAAGACCAGACAAAGGCCGGCTCGCTGGTTCGCGTCACAGCGATACCGCCGTTCGGTCACGCTTCCAATCGATAGGTTGGCCTCCGCAGACTCGAAGGGAGCCCGCGCGATCACGTGCACGTAATGGCCCAGCTTGGCGAGCCCCAACGCCTGCTGGCGGAGGACTCGCCTCGGCGCCACCGATTACCCGTTCGACCGTGACTTCTGCAAACAGGACGATGTTCATGCCACGCCCACTCCCATCGTCCGGCTAGAAACAGGCTGAGCCACCTGCCGGTGCCACAGTTCCAACACCATGAGCGCACAGAGTTGATCGGTAGAAATTCCGCCGGCCACTGTCAGCGCTCTGCGAGCAGCCACTGCACATAGGCAGGATTGACATAGCCCCGCCGGCGGATCGCCTCATCGGAGAGCAAATCCCGACTCATCTCGCGCAGATCCTCTCGCAGCCATCGCCCGATTGGCAGCATCGAAGCCTCGCTTAGGGCCAGAGATAATACGTTCAGGCAATATACCTTGCAACGCTGACCTCATAAATCCCTTTAACTTCCAGCCTTGCAATCTGGTCGCTGCCGGCAATGAACAGGCGAAGGCCAGCAGATGGTGGTCGCAGAACGGGACACGCAGTTCGAGTGAGTGGACCATGCTCATCCGATCGCCCATCCGCAACAGATCGTCCGGCAAATAGGTTTGTAGATCAACGCCCATTGCGCGATCGGCTGGTTCGTGTGAAGGCCATTGGCCGAAGAGACTCCGGACACTGCGAAGCGCCGAGCTGTCGGCCACAGCGCAACGGAGTTCATCGGCAAACAGCGGCGCGTCCCATCCAGCCGGTTGAAACGTCGTCCAGCGGAGGTATTGCTCATCTAACGGGCGATAGCCATCCAGCAGAAATCGCTTGATGCGGCCACGAACGTCGCGGCCTCCTGAACCATCCGGCAGACAGGAGGCGGCAAGAGACGCAATCCATACGCGCATCGCCACAGGAAGCGCCGCATAGCGAGCCGCCGCGCGTAGCCCAAGATAGCGTGGATAGCCGCCGAAGAGTTCGTCGCCGCCAATACCGGACAGCGCAACCGTCACGGACTTTCTGGCTACCTCGGACACCAAATACGTGGGAATGGCTGAAGAATCAGCAAATGGTTCCCCATACCGGCCACCACGCGAGGAAGCAGCGAGACCGCATCGGGACGCAGCACGGCTTCCGTGTGGTCCGTCCCGAAGTGTGTCGCGAGGAGCCGGGCGGCCTTGAGCTCATTGTAAGATTGGTCTTCCGGTGCGTCGTAGCCGATCGAAAACGTTTTGATCGATCCAGGAATCGCCTCGCGCATGCAGGCCAAGATCGACGCGGAATCCAACCCACCGGACAGAAACAAGCCGAGCGGCACGTCGCTGACCAGATGCGCTTGCACGGAATCACGGAGCGTGCTCAGAAACCGCTCGCGTTGGTCGCCCTGTGGAGCCTCAAGCTGACACAGGGCCTCTTCCTCCGGACGGTAATAGCGCCAGAATTCCAACCGACCCCGTGCAATCTTTGAGGGCCTCTCTCCTGGTCGGAGCTGATAGACGCCCTCCACAATCGTATCGGGGCCCGGCACATAGAGCAGCGACAGAAAATCTGCGATGGCCCGCGGACGGATCGTCCAATCCGGCAGCCCTTCCAGCAGTGAAGGCAGTTCCGACGAAAAGAGTACAACGATGGCCGGCGCCCGCTTTCCCGGTTGGACGGAGTAGTACAGGGGTTTGATCCCCGACCGATCGCGGACCAGCAGCACCAGGTCCTGCTCTCGATCCCAGATGGCGTAGGCAAACATCCCCCGCAGCCGGTGGACCGCTTCTGGTCCCTCCTCTTCATAGAGATGCACCAGGACTTCGGTATCACAAGCGGACTGAAAACGGTGGCCTTTCTGGATCAACTCCCCGCGGAGTTCAGCGATAGTTGTAGATCTCTCCGTTCAAGACTGCCCAGACAGAGCCGGTCTCGTTCCGAACCGGTTGATGGCCGCCGGTCGGGTCAATCACCCGTAATCGCCTGCACCGCGAGGGCCACGCCTGCGTCGTGATGCGTCCCTTCGTCGTCCGGCCCGCGATGGACAAGCCGATCGAGCATCCGGTCAAGCAGGACCGGATCGTTGTCCCCCACAAGGCCGCAAATACCTGACACATGGAATGGCGACTCCAAATTAACGCGGCTACCGACTCTTCTCCGTCAAGACTCGCTCTCGCCGTTCATACTCCTCCCGCTCCTTCTGGTGGCGGGGCGGAGACCTCCTGAGGCGGCACGTCGACCGGCTCGTATCGGGTATGTTTGGCAGACCCCACCGACGGTAAACAGTGACCGCACTCCAAAGGTGGCTAATGCGGCAAGCAGGCAGAGCGCAACGATGATGCCCAATAAACCTGATTGAAGCCGCCACCGCCGGTGCCTCGAACCAATGGGATGTACTCATGACAATCCCTCACTCCGCTGGGCAATGAGCTCAAACGAGGGAGCCCAGACCATGCGCCCTCCCGTCACCTTATAGAGCACCTCCGCACAGGACCAGAACGCCGTCGCACCAATCCGCCTACTTGAGGCGACTCATCCACGGATTCGCCGAGGTGAGAGGCCCGCGACTCGGAACCGAATTATGGATCGCGATGGTGTGCAATCCGATCCCCTTCAGCAACGAGCGGAGCGCCCGAGGCGAATACAGAAAGAGGTGAAACGCTTGATCATAGCGAGACCCGACCCACCGGGCGGGTGTCCGCATCGGCAGATGAAATGCCCCATTGGTTGCTCTGATCACGACGAGACCCGATGGCGTCAGTGCGCCCGCGACCTGCCGTAAGAGGCTCGCCGGATTCGTCACCGTCTCCAATACGTTCACGAGGGTGATCACGTCGAACGGTTCGCGCTCCCCGGTTTGTTCCAACCAATCGGACGGCGAGCACCGTCAGCTGACGACGAGCCGCGCGCGCGGCTGCTTTCTTCGACAACTCCAGCCCATAACAGGTCCATCCCGCCGACTGACAGAGCGACAAGAACGCGCCGTCTCCACAGCCGACATCGAGCAGCCGACCGGGAGGCTGCCGGTACAGACCAAGACGGCGCGTGACACCTTCAAAAACCGGGTGGCGATCCGACGACGCCTCGGCCTCGCCGTAGGCCTCGTCGTAGTCTTCACGGTAAAACTCCTCGACCAGGGTTCCCAACGGACGAGGATTCAGAAACACGAGATCACAGCCAGGACAACGCACATAACGCCTGGTCGGCGTCTGAAACACATCGACCGGCAGCGCCCTGACCGCCACAGGGACAGACGATCTGTTCTGTCTCTGGCATGGCTGCCGTCCTCACGCCGCCACCCGTTTCTGGACGGGTGCTGGCACAGCCCGCGTCCTGCATCGCCGCATCAAAGATCGCCGTCGTATTCGCAACCATTTGGTCCACTGTAAACCGCTTCTGTACCACGGCTCGCCCTGCTGTTCCCATCTCCGATGCAGGGGTTGAATAGTTCAGTAGCTTCCCGAATCGCCCTCGCCAGCGCTTGGGGATCTCGCGGTGGCACGAGCAATCCTGTCTTGTGGTCTTCAATTAATTCCGGAACACCGTTGACTCGCGACGCGACCACAGGACAACCCATCGCCAACGCTTCCAACAGTACAAACGGAAAACCCTTCGGATAGGGACGGCAACACGAAGACATCCGCCGCAGCCAGAATATCGGCGATGTCCTCACGGACCCCCAGAAACCGACAGGCCCGTTCGACAGCGAGGTTCTAATCGCTATGGCGATGCAGTTAGTCACGAAGCTCGCCCTCTCCCACGAACACACAGCAGAGCTGTGGCCATGTTTTCGAGTAGGCGAGGAAGCGCCAGCAAGCAGGTAGCGATGGCCCTTCTGCTTCCGTCAATCGCGCGCAATCGTGACCAATACCGGTCCCTGTATAATTCCTAACTCCTGCTCTGAACTCTCTTGACGATCCGGCTCGGAAGGGAAAGGCCGACGGGTCCACGCCGTTGTAGACCGTCTGCGTCTTCGCCGCCGCAGCCGGGCACTCATCGAGTCAGGTCTCTACTGATTGGCATCCGAGACACAGATAATCTGATGGACAATGGGGAGCGTCAGACGCAGTAAGAACGCATAGAGGCCTCGTCTGAGCGAGACGGACCTGCGTAGTCTTTCAGCGAATTATGGACGGTCGAGATAATGACCGGCACAGCCAGCCAGACGTCCTGCGATTCGTCCATAAAAATTTGCTCCTGGCTCCGTGCGTTTGGAGAATCGTCACTCGCTCCCGCGCAAGCAATCGCGTCAAACGCCAGAGGGCAAGCGGTCGAACAGCGGCGCCAAGTGGACGAGAGGTGCGTCTCCACACCGCGCTTTTTCCATTCCACGTCTCACAAACGGACCGGGCTCCGGACAGATCAGGCAGCGCTCGATACCGAGCGCGGATCGAGATGGTCAAACAGCAGTTCCAGATACCGTTCACCCCTCCATACGCCGCCGACCCGGCCAGTTCTGCGAGGACAATCATCGCGAAGCCCTCTCAACTTTCCTTCCAAATCATCGTGCCATTGCCACGCATAGGTGGAAAAACCAGTTCGAATAACAGTCCAAGCAACACTGGAGGTAGCAAGAAGGCCGATGCCCTTAATCCCCCGCCGTTCACCTAACGAAAAGACTTCCTTGAGCCAGGCGACAACCCCACCAAACGTACTCTTCGCCCGGACCACCGAAAACGATCGTCGCTCAAAGCGCATTAGTGAGCTGAGCTACACTGAATCACATCATGCACGTGGTCATCACCGGTCCGGTGCTCTCCGAAAAATGTTGGGTGCTTCAGACCGCGACACCGCAAACCAGACTCGCTCATCGAGGCTCGGAGTATGGATGAACAGCAGCCCACCGGGACGGACCGCCTTGGACAACCGATCGAGCATGCCCTCGCAATCTTGTATATATGTTCAAGCACATCGACCGTATAAGACCAAATCATCGGCTCCGCTTCATTCCTTGAAGCGAGATCGGCCTCGAAGACAGAGAGGTTCCCGGGATGCGATCACGCCTCCTTCCTCCTGACTCAGGTGCAGAGTCCCACCGGAAAACGTACAGTCCGGATACCGCCCGCAAGCATGGCAACCATCTGCGCTTCGGCCCGCACCCCGCATCCAGGACTCGTTTATGCCCCTGTCGTAGAAACGGCGTGACCATCCACTGCAAGTAGAGCCCTTTGATCGCAAGGCCCGCGTGCAAACCTCCCAGCCAGCGATCCTGAAGCGGCCTTGTGAGCGCTCGATAGAGTTGATTGAGTACCATCACCAGGATTCACGGCCCTCGTGGGACGAGGTTGTCGAGACGACGCCGGGACACCATCGGGAGACCCGCGCTGCGCCAGGACCGCCACCGACAGGACCATAAGGCACGGGGTAGCACAGGCAGCGCATACCGGCCAGCTCTCCACTCGTGAATGGGATGTAGCCCAGCATCAGGCCGACCGGGGAATACACATAGAGCGGCAGGGAACTCCCGCCAACGAGACCGGTGGGACCAGGCACTCCACAGCGCCAGCCAGGACCAACCCGGGAATCAGCAGCAGTCGTTTTGCCACGCAGTAGGTGGCCGCCAGCCAGCCCGCGGTCCGGCGGCATCCCCATCGAAAGCCCCTCCCACAAATCCCTGATCCGAGCTCACCAGGTAGAACGAGTTCCCCGATCCAGAAATCGAACATGCGCGTCGCCGTCAACCATAGATAGTGGATAGGATGTTCGGCAATGCGAGTCGCATACCCTTCTCACGCAGAGACGATCAGTCTTTACCTCATACATCCCCATGAGGTGGAGCAAAGCAATGCCGGCGCTCTCCCCGTCTTCCTTTCCGTCTCAAGGGACATGGGCCAGCTACCCCGTGAAACCGGATCGCTCCCCATCAAAGCCTGCACCGATTCCTGCAGAGACTGGGAATGACGGCATCGAATGTCCGGTAGTTCCCAGGATCGTCCAGGGCAACACGACGACGAATAGAACGAGCACATAGACGAGTGCCCGACCGGTGAAGCTCGGACTGATTCAGCCCTCCAATAGAATAACTGGCGACCAATCCAATGCCAGGGAAGCACCACCGCCTTGCAGAGGATCCGTCAATCAGCCAATCCTCCAGCCACCACCTGCAGCAGCTCGGACCCGCTTGGAGTCGACCACAGACGACCGTCGCCCAGGCCAAGAAGCGCTCAGCAGCAGCGTCAGAAAACTTTCGCTTCTGATCCGATGGTCGTACGTCAATAGGCTGGATAGAGCACCGCATGGCCGCCGCCGCTATCGCGCCGGTCCGGGAACCGTTCCTATTCGATAGAGACAGAACTGTTCCGACATCAGGCGATACTGCGAAATACGGCACCCAGTGGGTCGGTGACCAACCGCCAGATAGAGGTCGCCAACACGGCTGGGTACAAGGGACCGACATGGGCCGACGGCGTGGCCCCATCCAATGTGAACAAACCCGGAAGCGCCAGATTCCGGCCCAACGTATCGAAAAGCTCATCGACGGCATAGTACTGCATCGGCTGATGAAGGATGAACCAGACCCGCACGCGATCAATCCAAGCGCGAGGGCCACCATCAATATCGTGGCGGGGTGCATCGTTCTGCCACACCCCCTGTCGCTTGCCTGTGTCAATGCATGCCCATCCCGATGGGTTTATATCGCGTGCCCACCCCGCCGAGATACTTTCGATATCGTCGAGTGCGATCACCTTGAGTGGCCGTCTCTGCATCCGTCGCCTTGAACCAGGTACGCTGTTCGGTGCTGAACATGGATGAAGAGCAACCCGCCGGAATCGCAAAGGCCATCACCAGGCGATCAATATGTCGGCATAATCGCGTGTGTTCTAACACGTCAATGGGATAGACCAGATCGTACGCCGAGACCTTAGTTAAACTCGCCAGGTCGGCTTCCTAAGAAGAAGATTCGCCTGGACACCGTGTGACGGGGAGAGACCGCAGCGCGCGCACACAATAGATCCCAGCCTTCGACGGAACAGGTCGGATAACGGGCGGCCAGCAAGGCCGCCAACTGGCCTTCAGGACCGCACCCAGCGTCTGGGGCTCGCCTTGTTTCCAGTCCGCAAAAGCTTTGCGACCGGAGCGGTTGAGGAGGTACAAACTTTTGACGACCAAACCGGCATACGCACGCCACCGAACCGCCGCTCGACGACCAATGTCTGCGTGACTCGTCTGTACCAGGCGGGCAGAAAAAGACCTAGCCCGATCGGGTATCAGAATCCGGCTAGCCGCCCGTTGAGATGTGGTGCCTGATGTGTTCTGCGCTCATGTCCTGACGCATCCTGCGTACACACCGCCATGGTTTGCTCAGCCGCACGCTCCCAGGCAGAATGTGGCAACTTGGCTGGAAACCCTTTGCTTAGCCAGTTCAGCCGCGCAGCCTCTCATCCCGCGATTAGCCGTTCCATACTCTCCGCCAAGCTTGTGTAAGCATAGGGTGCGTCAGTAATATCCCCGCATCCCCACAACCTCCGGCAAAGATGCCGTCTTATAGACAATCACAGGCACCCCCATGGCCATCGCTTCTAGAGGCAATCAGAACCCTTCCCGAGGGAGGGATACACAAAGAGTGCAGCGCCCGCATACAGGGCCGGTAAGTCCTGATCGGGAACATGGCCCGCCAACACCACCGCGCCGCTTCCCGGATCAGCGAACCCTGATTGCCTCAGTCAAGTCGATCGCTCCTCGCTGACGTGTCCGGCGATGACAAGTCGGAAGGATGGAAATGCTCTTAGCAGCTTCGAAAACGCCTTGAGTAGGCCCTGCCAATCTTTGCGACGATCAATAGCGCCGACACGCGAGCACATAGAACCGGTCAGCGCCTGCCGCGCTCGAACATGCCCGTATCGCTGTCTTGTGATGGTCGCCGTAAAAACAATGGATCGACCGCATGCGGAACCACGATGACCGATCGGCGGGAACACCGGACTAGCTGAGATGAGATCCTGCTTGGTCGCTTCCGGACGAGTGCGATCACCGCCGACGCGTGACAGGCGGTAAATGGAATCCATGTCGCCCAATACCACCGAGCCCGCCTGGTCGGCAGCCATTCGGGGTGCCTCGCATGAGCAGATCGTGCACGGTCATCACTAACGGCTGCGTCCGGCACAACGCGCCAGAAAAGGCCAGGAATGGATGAGATCGACGCCCCACGTAAGGCACGCCAAAGGGATTCGTCCCTGGTTCCACCAGAGCGTTGATGCGGCATGCCAGCCGGCATGGTACCGACAGGGCCATTCGAAACTCGCTGTCAGGATAGCCCCGGCGGAGTGCGGCCAGTGGGTTGCCGACATACGTTGTGAACCCATGGCGCACGCCTGCTCCGAATGCCTGACAGTCACGATACCAATTCGCATGCGTTACACCACGTTAGAACGGTGGAGATTCATGTCGTGCGCCGTGCATTGCCTGGGAGCCCGTTGAAACACCGAGGCCTCCACAAGCAACTGTGCGATATGTCCAGGGCTGCCACTTCGTGCGCTTGTTCGGTCCAATGGGCGCCATCCAAATGATAGAAGAACGGTCGATGCTGCGCGCTGGCTGCCTCTCGGAATGCGTCCGTCAAACGCAAGACGAAGCGACGCCTGACTGTGCCGCCGCCATCTCCGTGGCTAATGTCTCTCCTCGCGCCAACCCCTGTCAACGTCCGGCAACACAATCACGGCTGCTCGCTGATGATCCCGTTCGATTTCGCCGGCCCATTCGCGCAACAATGTAGCCGTGATCTCGACTCCAGGGCATCCTCTCTGACGCTACGGAGGCTTTTCCTTAAACGTCTGTCGCATCGTTTCTCTGATCCACCCTACAAGCGCATAGACTCGAAGATGCCCTTTTATCCAGGCGATCCACCCATTTTCGGTTTCTGGTCGTCTGCCATTCCATTCATCACCTGCCGGAACCGGTACATTGGCCAGTGAAGCTGTCCATCCATCAATCTGAAATACGGCTTAGCATAGGGACCTTGCGACGGCGAACCGTTTTCCCAGATATCGTTCCCGTACAAACCGATCAAGACCAAGTCTGGACAGCCCAGCCCTTTGAGTTGTCGATACAACAATAATTCCAAACCGGTGTCATAGCCTGGCACATGCGCATTATTGATCACTGCGTCGATGCCGAACTTCTGAAGCTCCTTCCGGGAGCAAATCCGAATACAAATGAGCCTTCCTCAACGCCATATCCCCACTTGATGGAGTCCCCGAGGAGCAGAATCTCAAACTGGGCTGACTGCTTGTGACGCCAATGAGCGGCATCGCGGAACCCCAGTTCGTTCAGGCTCACTTGGGTGACAAGATTCCCATCCGGCAAATGCCCCCTTGATGCTCGGACGACCACGCCATCCCAGTTCGGGATCATAGGTGGAACTGGCGGTGATTGTCGAAGGTCACTGAGGCCCCCGACCATGTAGCGCATCAACTGCGCTGAATGAAGGCGCCAGGCGCGGCCTGGACAAAACTTCAAAGCAGAGCGAGCGCAGCGATCCACGCCGATTCGATAACGCCGCTCCGGCATACCGCTCCTTATGCCGCACGCCTGTAGCGATCCCCCATGCGCGAGGTTTCCTCGACCTACCTGCAATCCTTCACGGACATCCCTTCGCGAGCATGCGATGCCGACGGTAGAGACGAATCAGAACCATCCTTGATGCGGAGGAATGGGCGATTGCAGACCATGCTGTCTTTCGCCACAGCCTCCAGCACACGAAGGCCACGTGTGTACCGAGCATGTGCTTGACGGATCTCATATAGACCATGTTCCGGAAATAGGAGACATACCAGGCGCCGGGACTCTTCGGCTCGTCCCATGACCACAATGCCGATTGTTATGTCCACCCTCGCTGTCGTAGTGGTGCGCCACTTCGCGGCTGGTTCAAAAATGACCGGGCGGCACTACCCCTCGGATTCGCAGGCAGAAATCGTTCTCAGAACCGAGGGACTGGCGTTGCCGGTAAACCGCTCATCGAATCCGTCCGGAACGATGAGGAGGTCCTTTCGGCTTTGACATGTATTCGCGCCAGGCGCTTTGTGACAAGATCTGTTTCGGTCTCCTTGGTCCCACGCGCTGCGATACCACAGCCCACAGATCGGTTCCCCTGATCCGGGGATCAGAAGCAATCGCCCTGTATGGTCTCGCAGGATTTCGCACGCGCCCAGCCACGACACCGATTGATCGATCACTGAGAAAACGGTCCGCGTGCCGGCAGAGCAGGCTGTCGGCCCTAGAATCCGATGTCGTCGTCCCAAAAATGCAAGAATCTCCCCGAGGCCGCGCCTGCTCCGACATTGCCGGCCGCCGTTCACGAACTGGGGTGATCTAATGTGACATGACGGATACGGGAAGCGACGCGCTCAAGAACTTGACCGATGTCTGGGCGATGCGTGGCCGCGGATCTGCAGTCCACCAGGATCTGCATCTCGAAGTCAGAGCCACGCCTGCATGGAGTACATCCTCCGCGCCAGCTGACAGAGGCGTTCCTCCCGGCCCATAGGTTTGGAACGATGACCGACAGCCTCGCACTGCCTGCCGGATGATGAACTGTATGCTTCGGAAATCGCCGGGCCTGTATCGGGACATACCCAAAGAAATCACGTTGGCTTGTCCATACTGAGCGATGGAAGCGCGCTCTTTGTGGTCATCAGGGTCACCCCTCTGCCCACCGGGGGAGAGAGATAGCCCGCACCGCTTCGGCGTCGCGCTCTCGGACGCACTGGGCCTCGACGAAACCAATCGTTCTGGAAGCCTCCGCGGTGGTCACTGTAAACTTGTTCGCGGACCAAGGACTGCAGCCGTGCCGTAAAAATTCGCGCAAGTGTTCCTGTTCATCGCAGTAGATCGGGCGAAACGTCAATCGATACATCTCCCAATAAATTGCTGGAAGAGTCACGCTCGGCACGCTCACCATAAGATGTCCCCGGGCTGCGGAAGGTGACGGCGCAGCTCGGTCAAACGCCTTTCTGGCGTCAAGACATGTTCCAACGTCACGGGGCCGGTCGCGGCTACGACTGACCGCCACCTCTGATTCGGCAGCGCGGCAGAAGGCTCTGCGCCAGGATCGTGCGGCAACCGTAGCGCCGCCATTTTTCCCGTCTTGCACGCTGCGGGCGTAACGCCGCGGGACTCGAACGATGCCGATGTCCGTCGAGGCATTATTCCCGCCAGCTGGCGGGGATCTGATCCGATACTGCACAGCCGATCAATCAGCAGGAGAGGACACGACGCATACCACGGGAATTGCCCAGTCCGTGAGTCGAGGAGACGGTCACCCCATCCGCCGCTTATGGTCCCCCTCATGGCCCGTACATGCTGCTCAGTCATAAATCGCCCCATGATCCTGCCGCATACAGTTGCTCGATAAAACAACGCCTACCGCGGTCCTGTCTTGTTTCCACGGTCAGACCCCCTCTCGTGCCTGTGTCGCGACGGTAGCTCATCCCGGTGGCTACCGCCCTCAGAATCCGATTTCCACCATGCGGGGATATTACCTCGCCGCTAGAGGATCTCCAAGAACGATGGCATCTTTTCACCGAGTGCCGGTTCTCGCATACCACTGTGATCTGCAATGTGCAATGCCTATGAACGAGCATGAGGCTCAAGGCCCCCGAGCGCTCCACCTGCAAACCGCATGCCATCCGTGAGCGGCACAATCGATCGAGGGCGGCATAGACCAGAAATTGCACGACTCCAACAACCCAGAGCCGTGGCATTCCACGGATGAACATATCGCTAGCAGAGCGCCCCATCACGCTTTCGGATGAAGCTGTAGGCAAGGCCCATGAACACTGCCAGAATCCGGACCGGTTCTAAGCAGCACTCCATCCACTCTTCATTTTCCCGACTATGATCTGCCGTATGATCCGCCTGGCAGCACCGGATCTCTCATGATTCAATCACGCCTAAGTGATCAGGGACCGGGGAGGATGGCCACCAGCCACCTGTCATCGAGGAACAATTCGCCCAGCCACACTGACAGGCTTTGTTCGAGAAACGCGCATACGGCGGCGCGTCTGCAACTTGGTTCATCATCATCGGCAGACGAATTCCAATCAGCACAGATGGCCAGTGGCGCGATCTGGTATAGTCCAAGCGACTCGACCCCCAACAATAAACTGATCACCAGTTCGCCACCGCTCACGGCCACCCATAATGAGTACTGACGTCAGGTTGATATACTTTCCGTACTCGATGAACTGGCCGACTCTCTTCCAATCCGCCATGACCAGAGCGGGCGAGGGGCAGCGGAGACTAGGATGCAAGGGACCCGATCGCAAATCAGCCAGCTGCCTAATCACGCAGGCCCAGGCACTGTGCAGCCAGATGGCAATGCCAAGAGTCGCCGCCGCCTCACACACTCGACGAAACGAGTCCAGCTTGACGCGACGCTTAGCAGATCAGATTCCTCAAGCACGGCAAGAGCGGGGCTTTGCGCAGACTGAATGACCAGCCCCAGACAATGCACCCGGAGAATCCATTCCAGTGAAGGGGCGTGAAAGATCTTGGCAATCGGCCCGGCGCAGGGACGAGCAGGATGCTCCCGATCGCGACGCCTCGACTAATCAGCGCTGACCCAGGCAGTCATGAGATCGTCTCGTGTGATCTTCCCGTCGTGCGATCAACGATTGCTCAAGACCGAACTCAGTGAGGGGTTGTGGTCGCCACAATGATGGAGCGGACGTCGCCCATCAGACCGAAATCGGACGGCAGCAACAGGCGTGTGGAGCACCATCAACTGCGCAGTCGCGATTAGCTTGTCGAGGACGAATCCTACCAAAACCCATCCGCCGGCCTGCACCGCGAGTCCGTAAATTCCCCCATGAGAGAAGAGGTCTGAAGTCGATCCGTCCATCACAGACGTCCTCCAGAAACTGTACGCCCTTCAACCTTCCTGAATACGACGGCATACCGGAGATAGCAGGACAGGATCGACAGCGGCAGCATTGACGATCTCGTAGAGTTCCATCGCCAATGCCCCTCGCTGTGAAGCCACTCGCGAGAACAAATGTGTGCCACATCGTATTGGCGGGCATGGCGCACATACGCGTATCCAGCGCCGGCAACGGAGCAACCGCCTGATCGTCGAACAGGAGCCCGGCCATGCCGAGGAGGAGGGTTGCTTCGAATATGATAGGTGCTTGAGAGATAGAGCGGAAGGATACACAGCCGCCCTTCAGGCGCCATGAACACGCATCCGCCTCGCGCAAGAACGCCGTGTCCCTATCCCCCTCGAAATGTTCGCGGGAACAGGTCAAGGTCATGGCATCCCGGCAAACCGTCGGGAACCGGAAGTGCGCAGGCATCGCCCCCGATTCGATCGCCGCGCATCCCGGACAGGTAGACATAATCCTGCCGATAGGCACGCACACCGCTTCAGTTCCTTGCAATTTCCGGCAAGGGAGACGTGTCGCTGGCCACATCGATGTGGGCTTCTTGGTTGGACAGTTGGAGCACCGCCAACGCCCATAATGTTCAGGTACTTTTCAGGGCATTGGGGCACGACCTGAGTCATAGTAGAGCCGGCCCGCATAGCCGGCCTTCGACTATACCCTGCAAACTCCTGGGGCGACACCGAAAACTGGCGAAGAGAAACCCGGCTTCCGCCAATTGCCTAGTAGTGAGGTCCGGATGTGCATCCGGCGGAAGATCCCTGCCGCACGAGCTTCGCCTGAATGCGCGAAGTTGATATTGCCATCGCCAGTCACGAAGACGATGCCGGATCGATGGCGGCAGTGCCAAGACAGCAGCGAGAACTGCTAAAGATGTTCGTGCCGCCATTATGTCAATCCTCGCCGATACCGGTACGTTCTTCGTCTTCGCGCGTAGGTGAGCGCCTTGGCAATCCTGGATGATCGATTCCAGCTGCTCCAGCCCTCTTCTCCCAGGTATGGTCCTTCATGACCGCCCGCACCACCCCTCGCTCCATTTGTTACGACCCTCGCTATTGCGTAAAGAGCCGAGCGTAATCTGGTGGGCAAGATCTGCATGATCGTCAGGCTTCACAGCCGCTCCACAGCCCGTCGCTTCGACGAAGTCGCCATACCCTGGCCCGGCCGTGGCGACCACCGACCTGTTGCCTGCCAAACTATTCCCACGGTTTCATGGAATCACCCGGGTAGGATCTCGTGGGTTTGTGTGCAGCACCACACAGACATCGCAGGCTGCGATCAACGAGGCACCGATTGAAACGGAACCGTCCGACGAACTGCACAGCCGACTCGATGCCCAACCTTCGGAGCCATCGCCTCAAGATCTGTTCTGGTTTCACCGTCACCGATCGAAATGAAGCGTGCTTGGGGGATCGACCGCAACGCACCAGGACGGCGTCGAACAGCTGGTCAAGATGATGCCAGGAAAAAGATCCCCGACAAATCCGACATACAGACCGGAGGCCTCAATCCCAATTGGCGTCTCGACTCCGCGCAATCGATCCGGATGGAACTCCTGAACGTCAACGCCGTTCCGTACGACCGCACTCTGCGAGCGCGGAATCCCCACTCTTTCTGCATTCGATCGGAATCTCCGGACAGATACAACGACTGCAGAGGCCCGCCAGGCTGCAATTTTGAGGACCGCTTGAGCCAGGCACGCACTGGTGCCCACTGCCAGAATCAGAGACTTCCTCATCGGGAAGACCATTCACGAAACAGGACGTAGGGGCAGCGAGTTAGCACATGGCACGGGAGTGGGGCCCATTGTCCGGGCAGAATCGGACAGACGATGACATCCGGTTTCCATCTCACAATCTGGAAGAGCAAGATACATCCAGACAACGCGAGGAACGTCAGAGGCCGCGGCCCAAGTCTTCTTAGGACCGGAACCCGGACAGGGGTCGAGCTGACTGTAAGCTGTCGTGCGATCGATTGGACTGCGGGGGCGGCGCAACAACGCTGAAGCTCATGTCCCAGACGTTTGCAGCCCAAGCGCCAGTTCTGCCGCTTGTCTGGCACCGCCTGCGGCAACGCTCAAATCTTCATCGCAGAACACGAGGATGCGCATGGTGGTATCGACGCCTGCTCGTCGGCAAGCCATTCTCTCAAGCGATTGGTGAGGTGTGTCCAGCTGAACCTCTGTTCAACAAAGCGCCGTCCAATGGATGCCATGTGGACCTGCCGGTCCGGATCGTTCAAGAGTACCAGCACCGCTCTGAGCCAATGCGGCCGGATCGTCCGGCGGAACCAAGGCGACTCCGGCCTCTTGAAGAAACGTGGCGGAGACAGAGGGGATCGCGCTGGCGATCACGGGCCTTCCGCAGGCAAGGTAATCAAAGATTTTGACCGGAGACGTTTCGCCCCGGTCCCTCGGAACGGAGCCACACAGAGCGTCATGGCACCAATCCACGTGGGAACCTCCTGATAGGGTATCCTGCCGGGCCCAGGTAATGCACGGATTCAGTGCCAAACGATCCGCCTGTTGCTTCAACTCCAGGGCGGCTTCTCCGTCACCAACCAAAAGTAGATGCACGGATGGTATGGTGCGTCTGGATGATGGCCAACGCATCCAACAAACACTGCAATCCTTGATAGCGGTAGAAACTCCCGACAAAACCGATGTAGTCCCGGTCTAGGCCCCAACCCGATTTGACGCCGACATGCCGCTGCGTCCTGAGGGATAAACAAGCCGGTGTCCGTTCCACTCGGCAGCACGGCAACTCGCTCAGCGGCAACCCGATAGCGGCGAACGACGAGATCGCGTAGTCCATCTGTCAGGACGACCACGCGATCGCAGCGGCTGAGGGCGAAGGACGCCAGCCAGTGTTTGAGTCTCTCTCTTGAGCCTGCGGTCGGTCTCCGACCAATCAGGCACCGGCTCCCCGTTCACTTCGCAGACGCACTGCGCTCCGACCAGCCTCGCGAACAACAACGGATGCGGACTGTCCATCCACCGGTAATACACGACGTCTGGTTTCGACCGACAGGCTCGCACGAGAGCGACGATACAGGAAAACCGCGTAGGAAATCGGACGTAACACAGGCCAAGGAAGGAGCGGAATCGGCGCGGTCGAGAATCCTCGCTGGAGCAACGATGGAGCGATACCGTGGAGGAAGGACTGTCACGCTGTCGCCTCGTTCGACGAGCTGGCGCGCCAAGGTCCAGAGACGGACGAGCCCTACGGGATCGGATGGAGCATCCGGCTCATACCAATAACAGAAGAGGAACCACCTCATACGAGCGCTCGCTGAGGGTAGGGTCCGTCTGCTCCGAAGTCAGGCGTGGCAAGATCATGACGAGCCCCGCGCACAGCCAGAAGGGCTCCATGATGCGGATGATAATGAAGGTGTTGGCTCCGATGCCATGCGCGAGCATGGCCACCATGCCGAGCAGCAATCCATGAGCCAATCTCCTTACAGAAGGGATCCTGTTCTGCCAGAAAGGTCTCTGTGCGCGCCGCCATAAGCGGAAAATCAGGAAGATGAACGCGACGAGGCCGGCGAGACCGGTTTCGCCGAGGATCTTGACGTATTGGGCGTCCGCCCAGGCATCAGCCAGTCACACCGCGGCCGAGCACAGGACTGTGGAGCCAATCTTTCAGCACATACTGCCAGGAACGCAGCCGCTCTGTCGTGGAGAGATCCAACCCAACGCGCCCCACTGTGATTTCGCCCCGTATTGACGTCCGAGAAATGTCTCATTGACCCGATCCTTCACATTAGCAGGCGCGGCAAAGGGAGCACGACCGCGAGCAGGAGCATGAGTGCGAGCACACCAGGTCGCCGCCATTGCGTCGCGGCGACAGCCAGCATCAAGACACCGGCAGCCAGGTAGGACGAGCGGGAGAGCGTGGCCATGAGAGCCAGACTGATGAACCCCATGAGAGCACGAGCATCACCCGAATCGGTCCGGACTTCAAGTGGAGGAAAAGGCCCATGACAATCGCCATGATAAAGACCAGGTACCCGCCGAGGGTATTGGGTTCGCCACTTTCCCTTCAAACGGCGCGCTCGCCCGTTGTCCGCTTGGGATCTGAACGATCGCATACACACTAATTACGAAACAGATCGCCAGCAACGCCGTCACCAAACTGACGACCTGTCGTTTGGTCGACACATGATTGACGACCATAAAGAACACAAAGAAGTATTCAAAATATTTCAGGATGAAAAAGAATCCCGTGAGCGGACGGACGCGACCGGCGATGACGCCATGATCAGCGTCGCGAGCACACAGATCAGCATGTAGTAGACGATGGGCCGATTGATCAGGGTCTCGCGAATGAGGGCTAGATCGCGATAGATGATCGTCTTGACCAGCCGAACTGAACCCGATGATCACGAGCAAGAGATCGTCGACACGCAAAGAGAGATTCTCGTGCGCCGACGCCTCTCCCCTCCACTCGCCCGACCGCGATTTCCGGAGAGAGCAACATGGAAAAATCAGCAGGAAGAGCGAGGCGGGAACCGACGTGAAGGCCACCAGCACAATGAGAAAACCGAAGACGACCTGTAACGCCGATCGTCGGGGCTCGCCAGCGTGAGGCCGAGTGCGAGCACGGCGGCCAACACCGAGACGATGACGGCATCTTGCGGTTTCACCATCGACGCATGCATGGGATGTCGGCTCCTACTGCCGCGTCAGCGATCATTCGTAACGGTAGACGCCGTAGTCCGGCGTGACCTCAGATTTCACGTTCGTCAAGACGATGCCCATCACATTGGCCTGCGCATGGTCCAGGAGGAACTTGGCCCGTTTGAGGGCATTCCGACCGATCCGCCCGACTTGGTAGACCAGGATCGTCCCGTCGACGCATGAGCTGAACGCCACCGCATCCGTGACCGGGAGAATGGGAGGAGTATCGAAAAGTACGAGGTCGTATTCCTCATTCATCTCACTCACGAGCATCTTGATCTTGTTCATGTTGAGGAACTCATTCGGATTGCCGACCTCCGACCCGCTGGTCAGAATATGCAGGTTGTCCAGCCCCGGCGTGCTCATCACCCGATCTGCTCCCATCGGCCCGAGCATCAGATCCGTCGCGGATCGCACGTGACTGCGCCAAGAGGTACTGCCCACCAAGGCATCCGCCAGGCCGGGGACCCGCTCGAGACCCAACCGCTGATGCACAATCGGCCTCCGAAGGTCTGCGTCGACGAGCAGTACCCGCTGCCCTTCCTGGGCGAGCATGATCGCCAGATTGGTGACACAGGTACTCTTGCCTTCGCCAAGGCCCGCGCTGGTGAAGAGGACGGATTTGACCTTCCGATCCATGCTGGCAAATTTGAATATTCGCCCGCAGCGACCGCAGACTTTCGGACAGGACAGACTTCGGATCGATTAGGCAAATGAGTTTCGAGAAATTTTCCACGGTCGACGCAGAGGCATGGGCTGGAAGCGTCGGCGCGGGCGGCTTTCTCCATTTCCTTTACCGTCAAACTGCGGGATGACGCCGAGGACCGGCACCTTGAGAAATTCTTTCGACCCCCTCGATGGTACCGATCGACGTATCGAACGATTCCCGCGCAAGGGCTACAGACAGATCCCGAGAAACACCCCCATGAGGGAGCCAACCATGAGGTTCAGCTCCATGTTGGGCGCATTGATCGGTGCACTGGGTATGATGGCCGGCGCTGCAATCGTCACCTCTTCTGATCCGTTCCGCACTCTTGATTTGCAGTTCTTGATGCTTGCCCTTGAGCGTCGCCAACAAATCAGCGTTGACTTTCACATTTCGCTCAAGGCGACTCATCTCAATCGCCGCTCGCGGGAACTGTAAATACCGGTTCCGATAGTGATCGCGCTGATCCAGAAGCGTAGTTTCTCGGTCTTGCATGGTCTTGAGCTTGGCTCGGAGCTCAAGAAGCATCTCGGCTCTGACGTTATCGATCTTCTTCTGCTGCTCCAGGACTTGCGGGTGATCCGTTGTGTAGTTGATCAGGAGGGTATTTCGTTCCTGGAGGAGATCAAGGGAGGCGCTGATTCAGGATCGTGAGCAGCGCATTCTGTTCCTCCGTGAAGATCCGACCGGTTTGTTCCCAATCACCGCATCCGGTTCGCTTGAGCACCGAGATCTGCCGTTCCCCCTCCGCCCGCTTTCGCGTCACTTCATTATGCTGCTCTTCCAGCTTGGTGAATGTCTCCAGCGCGGCGCGCGCCTCATCGGTCAGGAAGACCTGCCCTTCCCGTTCCCTAAACGCCCTCAGCGCTTCTTCCGCATTGTTCAACTGCTGTTCAAGCCCAGCCAGCTGTCCCTCGACAAACCGTTGCGACTCCATGACGAGACGGTTCCGGGTCATGATATTTTCAGCCGATACGCATTGGCCACTGAATTGGCCGTCTTCTCTGCTATCTCCGGTTGACCCGAGGTGGCCGTAATGCGGATAATGTTCGTATCGCCTTCCCGCTGCGTTTTGATTTCCTGACCGAGGTTATACACCGTGTTGAGGTAGGTGGCCGATCGCTTTTCGTCCTGCGCCACATTTGCGGGTACTAGACTCTAATTCCATCGCCACGCCGCTCCATTACGGGGAACCCCGGATAAACTCGGTCTGGGAGTTGAGGTCGTTGGCGTTGGAGTAGGACATGGTTTCCGATCAACTGTTGGGCCACGGTGCTCGTTCGGTCGAACTTCACCCGCGCAGACGCTTCATACAGCGGGCTCGGCTCGAACATTTCTGAAAACAGGAACGTGAACAACACCACGAGCCCCGCCGCCAGCAGAATGAGATACTTCCGCTTCTTGACGATCAGCCAGTAATCGATGACGTTGAGTTCGTATTGGGCCATCGGGTCAGCGTCCTTCTCTCGTGTCGATTACGACCGTCATTTCAGCAACGCGGGGACAATGAACGCCGGATAGAGCGGCATGATCGCGAGCCTGAATGATTGGCATCAATCTTTTCCAGCTTCAGTCGCATCGCCTAAATGTTCGCGCGGCACAAATACGATATCGTTTTCCTCCAGCGAAACGTTCCTGGTCATATCGCCATAGGTAAACGCGCGCGCGAGATCGGCCATGAGAATGTGCGGCTTTGCGAGGTCGCCGCCTCGAATCACCCGGACTTCCTCCATCAACGCCGTTTCTTGGTACGATGTCGGCGGCGCGCAAGCGGCTTGCAGCACAGTCATGTGTCTCGGCATGGGAACCATCCCTGGGTTTCTTCACATCCCCAAACACGAAGACGCGTTCTGACCTTCAACACTTTCTTCTTCAGCAGGACCTGCACGCGCAGCTCGCGCATATAGGGCACTGCGGCTTCCTGGACACGGGCTTCCGCCGCCGCCAGCGGTGATGCCCCGACATCCACTTCCATAAATCCGACTGAAATCTTCCCGTTCTCCCGCACGACGCTGGCGAACTTCTCCTCGCCGGCACCACGACGAATCACCACCTCGAGTGTGTCACCCGTTTCGATGGGTGTCTCCGAGGTCGGGACGGTTTCATCGGCATAGACATCTCCCTTCGGCAGCTGTGGAACCGCCGTCCCAGGGGGCTGATTGCACGACGGTGGCAAAGACGAACTGGCCGGATTGTGGCGCCCGAGAAACGCCAAAGCGAGAATCGCACCAGCACCCAGAAGACCAATGAGATATCGGGGTATTAGCTGTCGCACGGCCTCATCTCCTATTCTCCTCTCGCGGATCAACCGATGGGCACTACTTCCACAATGTGCAGGGAGGTCTCGGCTCGCAAATCCACAGTCTTCGATGCCGGTGCGTGAGCCGATACAGCCTGTTGCGAGACTTGCAAGATCGGACGCAGCGGGTACTGCCGATTCAACTGAGACACAACTCCGATCTCGCCGGTGTTCAGACGAACGGTCGTGCCTAACGGATAGATCGAGAGTTGGTCGACCAAAGCCTTCAAAAGATGATACGGAAAGACCGTCTTGCCGTTTTACGAGCAGCGCGCAGATCGCCTCGATGGGGCGACACGCCACGTCGATAGGGCCGTGGACTCATCAGGGCGTCAAAGCCGTCTGCCAGCCCGATGACGAGGGCCATCTCATCGATCTGATCACCAGTGAGCCGGTTAGGATAGCCGCTCCCATCCCGTCGCTCATGTTCCTGAAGAATTACCCTTCCCACGCATGGATAGGCTTCTCCGACATTGTTGAACAGGCGGGCCCCTGCTGTGGATGCTCCCTTACGTACTGGAGTTCTTCTTCCGTCAACGCCTCGGTCTTGTATACGCAGAGAGTCCGGCAGGACGAACATACCAAGATCGTGCAGCAATCCCGCTAAGGCAACTTGTTCGAGCTTCGCCGACTCGTATCGGAGCCCTTCTGCAATCTTCACACTCACGATTGCGACATTCACGGCATTGTTGACGAGATAGTCTCCAGCATCGTGCTGCAGGACCCTCTGAACCAGCGTGTCATTGGCTCCAAGAGAGGCCACGACGCCGGATGCGATCCGGGCTAATTCATCGAGCGTCCAAGGCTGCCTCGTCTGAACCGCACGCTTGACTCCCTGAAGCTCATGGCATGCACGCCGATACCAATCAATCTCCGCAACAGACGGTGAGGACGTGGAATGTGGAATAGGGAGGTCGGTCCGCGCAAGAAGGCGAGTGGAGCTTTTCACATCGGGACCAACGGCTTCCCTGACTCGATTGTCCTCGAATAAGATCGGTTAACCGCGTCACTTCCCCAGTCTCTCTCTCTAATGCTCAGACGTGTCACGACCGCTATCGGATATTCACTCGTTTCCCAACTGGAAAGGGCGTCACAGGCTTCTCCTCCATTTTGGCAAACTCCCGTTCCAACATGGCCCTGATGAAGCCACTAGTCGTGTATCCCTGCTGTTTTAGGTTATCGAGCTGGGTTTTGAGATCGACGGGTAACTGAATCACGATTCGTACGAGATTTGGCATACCCTCGCTCCCTTAAAAAATTAGACACACATATGCTCAGCCAGCACGAGTGAATGCACATGCTATGCCTTGCTAGCAAATGATGAAAGATAAATAAAATTGAGAGTCTTATGCTATGAAACCTTCACTGGGTGTGACAGGAGAGACGAAAATCGCCTTGCCAAGACGTGAAATGTGCGCTCTCTCACTTGCTCGAGAATCTCACCATGAAGAAATCTAGCGACTGGTGGTTGCCTGTAACCGATAGGTCAACTGTCCTAGTGCGGCCCAAACGGTGGTCAATGAAGGGTCACGCCATTGATTCCAAATCCGAGCCCAGTTCGCCTGTTCGCAGGCCCACAGGCACGAGGCGCTGTTCGTCGGCTGCCACAGCAACTCTCTCGCTCGATGCACGTGAAGCGCCGCGTCGGAGACTGCCTCCGGTAAACCACACCCCGCCGTCACGGTCGGTTCGTAACACCGTACTGCCTTCCGACCCATAGGCATCGAGAACGGCAGCGGCCGGGTGTCTGTAGGGATTATGGCGGCCTGCGGAAAATACGGCATACTGGGGATGCAACGATGCCAACCAGTCACGATTCAACGAGCTCACCGCCCCGTGATGAGGCACCTTGAGGACCTCGATCGGACCGTGAGACGGTGAGCGGGTCATCCGTGACAAGCCATCTCGCTCGACATCCGCAGCGAAGAGCATCGTATGGTTACCACAAGTCAGACGCGTCACCACTGAACGATTATTCAACACATGCCCACCCACATGGCTATCGTGGAGCGGCACATCGAGATGCTCGTCCGCTGGTGGGTTGAGGACCACCAGCCGACAGGGGCCGGATGACACGATCTCCTGTCCTTCTCTGGCCACCTGTTCTTGTAGCCCTCGATCGGCCAATGACTGCTGCAATCGTCGATAGAACAGTTCTTCGCGGGTCTCTCCCGACCCCCAGTAGTGCTTCGACGATAAAATGACGGACCACCCAGGCAAGACCTCCGACATGATCAAGTTGGAGGATGCGTGCCAATGACCTGGTCGATGGCACGGATCCCCGGTTCCAGAGAAACGGAGCCACCACCGCACGGCCCATGTCGAATCGCTCATACGCCGCCCCTCCGTCGATCAACACCACCTGTCCATCAGGCAACTCAACGACCGCGCTATCACCTTGCCCGACGTCCAGGAACGTGACTCGGAAGTGATCCCCATCAAGAAACATCCGTGGGGACCAGGCCCACCACAGCAATACCAATAGTACTCCGGCGCCTGCTGCCAACCGGAACGCCGCGCTGCCTACTCGCTGCCACAGCAATACGAGACAGCCATAAAATAACAACTATGGTGAGAGCCGAAGGGGCCGGCGACATGCCATTCCCCTCCCGGTAGCATCGACACCAGACGGATCGCAGCCACAAAGTGTTCGAGGAACCACTGATTCAGCGAAGCCAGAGGCAGCATGGTTCCCCAACCACGATCTGCCAGATTCCGGCACCAAGTCCGATCGGAACCAGCAGAATCCCCATCACGGGAACGGCCACCACATTGGTGAAAAGACCGAGCCAGGGCAATTGATTGAAATAGTACGCAACAAGAGGAAGGGTCACCACGGTGACCACCCCGCTCATGACCACAGAGTCTCTCCCCCATCGAGCGCAGGTTCTCAGGAACGACGGCTCGTTCGGCAGCTCCTCCATTTCAGCCGCGGTCGGCCAGGAGAGCCACCCGGCAATGGCGATGACGGACAAAAATGAGAGCTGAAAGGAGATATCGAATAGCGCCTGAGGATCGTGCAGCAAAATCCCCACCGCGGCGGCAGAGAGGGCATGGAACAGACGGCGCTCCTGGCCGAGCCAGATCGCACTCAGCCCCACAGTCACCATCAGCAACGACCGCATCGTAGCCAGTTCCGCCTCGGCCAGGCAGGCGTAGCCTGCGACAGGAAGGAGCGTACAGACAGCGGCCATGCGAGTCGGCGTGATTCTCCTGAGACAGCGCAAGAAGCCAATCCGGCAGGCAACAGAATCATCGCCCATCTGACGACCGCGAAGATGAGCAGCGCGACGAGGCCCAAGTGGCTCCCTGAAATAGAAAGGAGATGGACCGTTCCGGTCACCATGAACTGATCACGCAGATCCGGATCCAAATACCCTCGATCACCGATGATGATGCCCGCATAGAGTCCCAGCGCAGGCTGGGGAAGGGTTTGCAGCGCGGCGAGACGGATACTGCCTCTCCACCGATCGAATTGATTCCAGATCGCCCACCAGGCATGCGCACGCCCAGACTCAAGAAACTGCACCGCCTCGGATCCGGTCACCGTGGCGATCGCATCAATTCCTTGCCGCTCAAGATAGACCGCATAGTCGAATCCACCAGGATTCAATGACCCGCTCGGACGGCGCAACATCGCCCGAAAGCCGACCCGATCGCCTTGGAAGAATATTCGTTCAGGTGTGCGCCAGGTCAGCCGAACATGTCTGGACGCTCCCGATGCATCGATTGGATCGTCCGACCTGATGATCATGACCAGTCTGATCTGGCGCCTGTTGCACGGGTGCCACGATACGACCGGTCACCTCGATCGCCGCATCGGACGAGTGCTCGCCCATCGGGTCATGGGCAGCCAGGTTGACAGCCACCGCCCAATAGACGACTCCCACTAAGAGTGCTCCGTAAAGCCACGTCGCTTGGCGGACGGAGAACCGATTGAGTCGTTCGAGGACGAAGGTGCCTAGCGCAACGAGGAGGAGCAGGAACGAGGCGGACAGGGGAAAATAGGGAATCTGTGATCCGACGAGGAGCCCGGCGATGAAGGCAACGGTGAGGGACGGCAGCATGAGCCTCCCTCAATGGGGGCGACAACCCTAACCCAGATGAGTCTTGACGACGTCGACAAGTCGATTGGCCACTTCACGAATCTGGTCATCGCACTCACCCTCGACCATCACCCGCAAGAGCGGTTCGGTCCCGGAGTAGCGCACCAACACGCGTCCGCTGCCGTTGAGACGCTGTTCACTTTCTTGGATCGCGCGTTGGAGTTCGGGGACCGTGTCGAGGTTCGGCTTCTTCGTCACATTCACGTTGAGTAATACTTGTGGCACCGCCGTCATAGCTTGGGCCAGCTCGGACAAGGGCTTCTCCGTGCGCTTCATCAGCGACAAGACTTTGCAACGCCGAAATCAAGCCATCCCCGGTCGTATTATGATCCAGGAAAATGAAATGCACCCGACTGCTCTCCTCCAAAGTTATAGCCCTCGGCCGACATCCGTTCGAGCAGATATCTGTCACCGACGGCAGTCCGCGCGAGGGCGATACCCGCTTTCGTCATGGCAAGCTCCAATCCGAAGTTGCTCATGACGGTCCCCACCACCGTCTGCCTTCGCCAGTTGTCCCTGGCGATGAAGATCGAGCGCCAACATCGCCATAATATGATCGCCGTCCACGACGCGTCCCTGTTCGCAGACGAAGATGGCGCGATCGGCATCCCCGTCCAGCGCCACTCCGAGATGAGCCCCCTGCTCGCGGACCGCCTTCTGCAGCAGTTCGGGATGGACCGCGCCACAGCCGGCATTGATATTCATCCCGTCCGGCTTATTGCCGATCACTTCGACCTTCGCCCCGAGTTCGCGCAACACCGTTGGCGCGACCTTATAGGCCGCGCCATTGGCACAATCGACCACCATCATTGATCCCCTGAAAGTCCAGCTCCTTCGGGAGAGACCGCTTGACGAACTCGATATACCGCCCCTCGGCATCATCGATTCGATAGGCTTTCCCAATGGCATCGGCCGTCGGCCTTAGATGGGCAATCTCGTTCGAGACGATGAGGCCCTTCAATGCGAGCTTCCATCTCATCGGGCAGCTTGAACCCATCGTTGGAGAAAAACTTGATGCCGTTATCCTGGTAGGGATTGTGCGAGGCCGAGATCATCACCCCTGCATCGGCACGGAGGCTCCTCGTCAAGAATGCAATCGCCGGCGTCGGCATCGGACCGACCAGCAACACATCGACACCCATCGAGCAAATCCCAGAGGTCAACGCCGACTCCAACATATAGCCGGAGATGCGGGTGTCCTTGCCGATCACGATCTGATGGCGTCCGGCTCGGCGCATAAACAAATGTGCCGCGGCTCGCCCTAGCTGCATCGCTACTTCGCTGGTCATCGGATCGAGATTGGCGACCCTCGACCCCATCGGTACCGAACAATTTACGCATGTTGTGCTTTCATGGAAACGGTCGTCTGTCGATTAATCGCCGCTGTTACCTGCACCACATCCTTCATGGCTCTCACGTCGTGGACGCGAAGGATTCCTGCCCCACGATCCACTGCCATTGCCACCGCCGCCGCCGTACCCCACTGACGCTCCTGAACTGGACGATCCACGAGCTGCCCAAGGAACGCCTTCTGTGAGACACCGACCAGCAATGGACATTCAAACTGCTCGAAACGGCGCAATTGGGCTAACAGCGTAAGGTTATGTACCAGCAGCTTACCAAATCCGATACCTGGATCAAGAATGATTTGTCTTCGTACAATGCCATGTGCCATCGCGAAACGGATTCGTTCCTCGAAAAAATCGGAGATCTCACCGACCACATCGTCGTAGCGGGGGCCTGCTGCATCGTACGCGGCGTACCGTACATATGCATCAGGACGATTCCGGCTCCCGTTCTGGCGACCACATCGACCATGGCGGGGTCGCCTCGTAAAGCCGTGACATCGTTCACGAGAACCGCCCCCGCGTCGAGGGCCGCGCGTGCAACAGCAGCTTTTGAAGTATCGATTGAGATTGGAACGGTGACGGCTCTTGCAACTGCGGTCACAACGGGAATTGCACGACGACGCTCTTCTGCCTCATTCACGACATCGGCACCGGGACGCGTCGACTCTGCGCCGACATCCAACAGATCCGCCCCTTCTTCTACCAACCGAACGGCATGGGCCACGGCGGCTTCTGCATCCAAATAGCGGCCACCGTCGAAGAACGAATCCGGCGTCACATTCACGACGCCCATAATTAACGGTCGGTCGGGGAATTCGATCAGCCGATCTCTCGCCTGTCGTGTCAATGTCTTCGGTTCTAACACCAAACCACGGGCCTCCGTATAAGTGGATCCGCCATGCGACCCAAGACCGCCACCTATCGTGGCCGTATAGGGTACACGTCACAACACACCACTCGCGAGAAGGACTCCCTTCTCGCCTATCGTCTTTCAGATGTACTGCCCGGGACTCCAATGCCCTGAAATGGCGTCCTGGGATCAGCGATGCAGAGATTTAGGCAGGAACCGCTTGGGATGTGGACTGCATGAGAATGTGATCAATATCGGACCCGTCGAGCACTTCTTTCTCCAAAAGTGCTTCCGCCAAACGCTTCAGACTGGCCATGTTTTCTGTAAGCAACCGCTTCGCCCGCTCATAGTTTTCCGTCACAAGCCGCTTGACTTCCTGGTCGATCTCCATGGCTATTTGATCGCTGAAGTCGCGCTGGCTCCCGATCTCTCGCCCAAGAAAAACCTGTTCGTTTTGTTTGCCGAACGTCAGGGGCCCATCTTTTCGCTCATGCCCCATTCACAGACCATCTTCCTCGCGAGATCCGTCGCCCGCTCGAGATCGTTCCCCGCTCCAGTCGTCATCTCCTTCAAGACCAACTCCTCCGCCACACGCCCTCCCATGAGGATGGCGAGCTGATTGTATCAAATACACCTTCGAATAGCCGTGCCGGTCATCGATGGGGAGCTGCATCGTCACGCCCAAGGCACGGCCCCGAGGAATAATCGTCACTTTATGCACGGGATCCGTTCCAGGAATCAGCTTGGCGATCAGCGCGTGCCCGGCTTCATGATAGGCCGTCGTCCGTTTCTCCTCGTCGCTCAAGATCAGACTCTTCCGTTCAGCCCCCATCAGCACTTTGTCTTTGGCCATCTCGAAGTCGACGACTTCCACTTCTTTCTTATTGAGTCTCGCGGCCCAGAGCGCCGCTTCATTGACCAGGTTTTCCAGGTCGGCCCCTGAAAATCCAGGCGTGCCGCGTGCGATTTTTCCAGCTCCACATTCGTCGCAATCGGAACTTTCTTCGTGTGCACCTTGAGAATTTCAGTTCGGCCATGCAAGTCCGGTCGATTGACCACGACTTGCCGATCAAACCGCCCAGGTCTGAGCAAGGCAGGGTCGAGGACATCCGGCCGGTTGGTCGCAGCGACCAAGATCACACCTTCTGTCGTATCAAACCCATCCATCTCGACGAGCAATTGATTGAGTGTCTGTTCACGCTTCGTCATGACCTCCGCCCAACCCTGCTCCACGAAGCCGACCAACGGCATCGATTTCGTCGATAAAGATAATGCACGGAGCATGTTTTTCCCCTTGCTCGAAGAGATCGCGAACACGGGACGCTCCGACGCCGACAAACATTTCCACGAAATCCGATCCGCTGATACTGAAGAACGGCACACTGGCTTCACCGGCAATGGCCTTGGCCAGCAGCGTCTTCCCTGTACCGGGAGGACCGACGATCAAGACACCCTTGGGAATGCGGCCGCCGAGCTTTTGGAACTTGCGCGGATCCTTGAGAAACTCGATGATCTCGAGCACTTCGTCCTTGGCTTCATCGACACCTGCAACGTCGGAGAACATCACCTTCTTACGCTCCTCCGTCAGCATACGAGCGCGGCTCTTCCCGAATGAGAGGGCCTTATTGCCCCCATCTGCATTTGCCGCATCAAGAAGAACCACAACCCTAGGAACAGTACAAACGGCCCCCAGGTCACAAGGAACGTAATGTACCAAGGGCTTTCATCCGGTGGCTTCGCCTCAATCTGCACACCCCGATCCCGCAAGACCTGCACCAATTCAGGATATTCCACCGAGTAGGTTCGAATACGGGTCTTGTCTTTCAGGACGGCGCTGATGTGGCTGGCTTTGATGATGACCCGCTCGACCTCTCCCTTGTCGAGCTTGGTCATGAACTCGCTGAAAATCACATCTTCTTCAGGCTCATGGTGCGGCACGCTGAACAGGTTGAACAGCAAAATCATGAAGAGGCCGACGACGACCCAGAAAAGTATGTTCTTTGTCCTGGAATTCATCCAGATCTCCTTGTGGATGGCAGGCTCAAATGGTCAGAAAAACCACGAACGTGAGTGATGTTACCATAGGTACGTTCATACTGACAACCGTGCGACCAATGCCTCACTCTTGATCTCCCTCCAGATCCAACACAGCCAGATAGGGAAGATTCCGGTACTTCTGCTGGTAATCGAGCCCATACCCGACCACATACTTATTCGGAATCTTGAAACCCACATAGTCGATGGCGACATTGATGGTCCGACGATCTGGCTTGCTCAGCAAGGTGCAGACTTTAATCGACCGAGGCTTCATTTTCGCCAAGGTCTTGACCAAGTGTTGGACCGTCAGTCCGGAATCGACGATGTCTTCCACCAGCAAGACGTCTTTGCCCTTGATGTCCTCGGTCAGCTCGGTCACCACTTTAACCTTTTAGCCTGGATGTTTTTGTCCGAGACCCGTCACTCTTCACCATAAGAAAATCCACCCGCATGGGAATTCTGATTGCGCGAGCCAAATCGGCATAGAAGGCATAGGCCCCCTTCAACACTCCCACCAAGACGAAATCCTTCCCTGTGTAATCGGTCGTGATCTGTTTGCCCAACTCACGAATCCGGGCACGCATTTCTTCCTGTGTCACGATCGGCCGACCGAAGATCCGTTCCATGCTCCTCTACTCCTTCTCTGACACCCGGTTGACTCACCGAGACAACCAAACACCGTGTCGTCCCACCACGAACGACGAAGCGCTCGTCCTGCCGCATTCCCACCACCCAGAGAATTCCCTCCGGCGCCACCAATAATGGAACCGTCCCACGTGCGTGGCGAGGCAACCTTCCTATCGATAAAGAAGTCTTGTAGCTTCTTGCTCTTCCCCTTCATCCCATCGGGAGAGAATCGATCACCGGCTTGCCAAGCGCGAACCGACCAAAGGCTCCGAAAACCGGTCGGCATCGAACAATACCAGTCCTGGTGAAGGAGACCTGCCCAGCTCATCGGCAGCACGACGAGTCATGAGTTGTACATGAATTTGCTGATTCGTTCTAGCCCATGAGACCGTTGAAGGCACCGGAAGTTGCAAGAACCTCTCTCTTCTCTTGCCCTGAATCGAATCTGATGCTGCGTGATCTTCCTCCTGCGCTCTGGGCTAAATCGCACCGACCCCTGATCGAGAATCACGAGGGCCTGCTTCAAAGACAGCCGGGCTCCGCTCCTTCCCTTGAGCAATGACACGCCGAACTGACTCCACTACGCGAAGGCTGCTGGCGCGTCCCTCTTCGTCGTAGGTCCGCAAGATTGCCCGAACGAGACGCCGCTGAAGCGCAACCGGCAACTCGATGAAGGCCTGGCGATCGACTCGTTGCACGCCTCTGAATCATGGCTAACGAGTGCGCGCACCAGCTCATTTGTCATTTGTTCCAGGTATTGTTCGTCCTCGCGTAGCAAGTCCGCCTGCCGCTGCAACACACGAACGGCAGCCGGCGCCAACTCCGTGATGACAGGAAGGAGTTCCTTCCTGATCCGATTACGATGATAGAGCGGCTTCTCATTGCTCGAATCACGACGATAGGTCAGCCCTTCATGATTCAAGTATGCCACCACCTCCTCGCGGGTGGCTGCGAGAAGAGGACGAATAATCCTGTCTTCACGAGCGTACGGCATTCCGCCTAACCCAGTCATGCCCGCCCCCGCAACAGCCACATGAGTCACCGTTTCCGCCTGGTCATTGGCGGTATGACCGACCGCAATGCGGTCAGCCCCTACCTCGTGAGCCAGCTGCTTCATGAAGTCATAGCGCGCGTCGCGCGCCGCAGCTTGAAGCGATGAGCGCTGTCGTCGCTTGACCAGCATGGGTCGATGGATGACAAGAGACAGCTGTCGTTCCTGGCAGAAGGTGTTGACAAACGATTCGTCACCGTCGGACTCCGCTCCGCGCAGCCCATAGTTACAATGGACCGCTGTCAACGTGAGACGCCAGGATCGGGCCAGGCGATGGAGGAGAGACAACAACGCGACCGAGTCGGGCCCGCCCGACACCGCCACGCAATAGGTGCTGACCGGGAACGAACAGCTGTTGCTGACGCACCGTCTGAACAAGATGGGCCAACAATGCCGGTCGTGCGGCAGGACCTGATGACGGCCTCATGATCGTCGTCTCAACGGCCATGGTTACTGAACTCCCTGCGGAATACGCTGCAAGCTGATGCGCGCCTGCTCCACATCACGGGCAATCTGCTTCGACAGCTCATCGGCAGATGCAAAGGTGTGATCGCCGCGTATCCGTGCCACAAACTGCACTGGTGATCTCCTGGCCATAGAGATCGCTGGTCTGATCCAATAGATTGACTTCGATCAGCCGCTCGCCCGCTCCAAAGGTCGGCCTCGGTCCCAATGTAGGCGATCGCATCATAGGTCTGAGTACCATGGACAGTCCGCGCGGCATAGACTCCATCGGGCGGCACGACGCGATCAGCCGGGACGCGCAGATTGGCCGTAGGCCAGCCCATCGCCTGCCCCTGTTGCATCCCGTGCACCACGGTACCTCGAATCCCATAGACGCGTCCGAGCAACGTGGCAGCCCGCTCCATATTCCCTGCCTGAATAAGCTGGCGAATCCTGCTTGAACTCACCACGTCCCCCTCAATCATCACGGGAGTCACGGGATGCACGCGGAAGCCGTACTGCCCGCCGAGACGCACGAGATCATCGATACGCCCTGCCCGGCCCTTCCCAAACGCAAAATGATTGCCCACGAACAAGTTCAGACAGGGCGAGGGAGCGATGCAGGATGTCTTCGGCAAATTGATCCGGACTCATCGCCGCGAAGGCGGGGGTAAAGTCCAGGAAGACCACTTCATCGATCCCCGCGGCTTCGAGGTGCGCAAGCTTTTCCTCCGGACTGGTGAGAAAGCGAAGATCGACGCGAGGTGCGAGGATTTTTACCGGATGCGGATCGAAGGTCAGCACGAGCGCAGTCCCCTGAGCCTTCCGGGCGGTCTCGACCACCGTCTGCAGTGAGCGCTCGATGGCCCAGATGGTGGCCGTCGAAATTGCCGATCGTGGCGACCGGATAGGCACGTGGACACTGGCCGCACAGCCCACGCGTCACTTTCAGCATGGTCGTCAGCGGAGGAGCCGCGCTGCGTCTTTGGCAAAGTAGCTCAGAATGAGATCTGCTCCGGCCCGCTTAATCGAGAGCAACGATTCCATCATGGCCCGCGATTCGTCGAGCCAGCCGGCGTTGGCGGCACGCTTTGATCATGCTGTACTCCCCGCTCACTTGATAGGCCGCCACCGGCAACAATATCTGCGCTCTGGCCGCGGCAATGATATCGAGATACGGCAGCGCCGGTTTCACCATGATGATGTCGGCCCCTTCTTCGACGTCGAGGGCGATCTCTCGAAGCGCTTCCCGGCGGTTAGCGGGATCCATCTGGTAGGACTGCCGATCGCCGAATTGCGGGCTGGAAAACGCCGCATCCCGAAACGGTGCATAAAAGCAGGACGCAAATTTGGCGGCATAGGCCATGATCGGCAGCTCTGGAAAACCAGCCTGATCCAGTTCCGCCCGGATCGCCGCCACCCGCCCATCCATCATATCGGACGGGGCGACCATGTCGGCGCCGGCTTGCGCATGGGTCTTAGCCATCGCACGGAGACACTCCAACGTTTCATCGTTGAGAATGCGCCCGTCCTTGACGATACCGCAATGGCCGTGATCGGTGTATTCGTCGATGCAGACGTCGGTTACGACCATCAGCCCCGGCACCTGGTCCTTCACCGCTTTGATGGCCCGCTGCACGATGCCGTTCGGATCGAACCCCGAACTCCCGCGATCATCTTTCCGGTCAGGAATCCCAAAGAGGATGATAGCGGGAATCCCCAAGGCCGCAATCTCACTCGGCCTCTTTCACCAAGAGATCGACCGAAAGCCTGAACTGGCCCGGCATCGAGGCGATCTCCTCCCGCCGATCTCGCCCTTCGACGACGAACAGCGGATAGATCAAGTCGGACGGAGCCAGGCTCGTCTCCCGTACCATGCGACGAAAAGCCTCATGCTGCCGCAGCCGCCGGAGCCGCTGTATTGGAAAGGCCATCGACTCACTTCCTCGGGAGATTCGTCAAGAACACCACGATGTCGCGCACAGAAATCATGCCGACCAATTTTCCATCCTGAGTCACGCCGAGATGGCGGATATGCGTTTGGGCCATCAGATCATTCGCATCCAATACGGTCTTATCTCCTTCGATCAGCACGATTGGAGCGGACATAATCTGTTCGGCCGTTGTCTTGCGCATGTCAGCTCCAGTCGCGACCACGCGCCGGACCATATCGGTATCCGTGAGGATGCCGATGATCTCCTTGCCATTCGTCACGAACAGGCTGCCGATACCCCGATCGCGCATAATTCGTGCCGCTGTCTGCGCATCCGTATCCCGCTCAACGGTAACAAACTTCTCCTTCGGAATCATGAATGACTTGACTGGAACCATACAATGCCCTCCCTTGGCTAATTCATCCCACTCACTCTGCCGTTTGCAGCGACCTAGCTCCGCGTAGAAACGGCGACTCGCGCCCCTTCCTTGAAATGCCTCACGATCGCTTCTGCCAGCGCCGGCACCGTATTCTCATCCGGCATCACCGTGACCGTCAACCCATACTCTTCCGCCGTGTGTGCCGTAATGGGCCCGATGCAGGCCACCACCACCCTGCGAGGAGAGGTCTCACCACTGTCCCGCCCTCCAAAAGCTTCCACGAAATTGCGGACGGTGGAGGAACTCGTGAATGTCACCACCGCCACCTGTCCATCGTGAAGCTGTTGCGTCAAGGATGCAACGTCCACCGCCGGAGCGATCGTGCGATAGACAGGAATCACCTCGACGGTTGCCCCCAACTCACGCAACTGATCCGGCAAGATTTCGCGAGCGACTTCGGCGCGTGGGATCAATATACGGCTCCCATGGATTCCCACACGAGCCAATGCGGCGATCACACCCTCCGCCTGAAATTCGGTTGGAATGACATCTGGAGTCAGTCCATAGATCCCCAGTTCCTGCGCCGTTCTTGGTCCAATCGCACACAGACGGAGATTCGCCAACGCACGCGCATCGTTCCCCGCCGCATGAAGCCGGTCCATAAAGGGTCGCACCCCGTTCGCACTGGTAAAAATAAGCCATTGATAGGTACTGAGACGAGTCATTGCGTCATCAATGGCCTCCCAACTGGCCGGAGGCACGATCTGAATCGTCGGAACTTCAACCGGCTCCGCGCCATAGGCCGCCAGTAGCTGGGAAAATTCTCTCGCCTGCTCCTGTGCGCGGGTCAGGACAACCCGTTTGCCAAAGAGCGGCTTGGTTTCAAACCAATTCAGTTGTGCTCGTAATCGCACGACCTCACCCACGACGATTACCGTCGGCGGTTCGAGATGCGCGGCTTCCGTTTTTGCAACAATATCGCCCAATGTCCCCACGATAGTCTGTTGAGCGGCTTTAGTTCCCCAACGGATCGCCGCAACCGGCGTGTCGGGCGACCGTCCCTCCGACAGTAACTGTTTCACAATCGAAGGAAGATTCTTCATGCCCATCATGAACACGAGAGTTCCCGATGCGCTAGCCAATTTGGGCCATTCCAACAATGCCGCCGGTTTGGTAGGGTCTTCGTGACCGGTCACAAACGTCACCGTGGACGCCAACGTGCGATGGGTCACCGGAATGCCCGCATACGCAGCAACCGCAACCGCCGATGTCACACCAGGCACAAGCTCGAAATCGACCCCTGCAGCGGCCACCGCTTCTGCCTCTTCTCCACCACGGCCAAAAACAAATGGGTCGCCCCCTTTGAGCCGGATCACCACGTTCCCTTCTTTGGCGCGTTCAATGAGCAATCGATTGATATCGGCTTGCTCCTGATACTGCCCACGTCCCCGCCGACCGACATAGATTCGCTCCGCCGTGGTCGGAGCATACTGCAGTAAGACCGGATTGGCGAGATAATCGTATGCAGGACAACATCGGCCGCCTCAAGACACTCCTTCCCTTTCAGCGTCAAAAGCCCAGGATCCCCTGGTCCCGCTCCGACCAAATAGACCTTCCCCGACCGTTTCGGTTTCGTCATGTGGTTCCGTAAATCGCTTGGAGTATTCTATCGCCTCCGCGTGTGAGCAGCCGTTCCGCAAGTTGAATGCCGATCGACTCCGGATCCTCAATTGTTCCTTCAGCGGTATCACGAAGCAGCTCTTTGCCATCCACGCTGGATACCAGGCCTTCCAGTCTCACCATTGTCCCGTCGACGGTCGCGTATGCCGCGATCGGAACCTGACAACCTCCTTGAAGGCGATGGAGCAACGCACGTTCGGCAAGAACGGCTGTCATACTTTGCGCATGGTTCAAACCACTCAACAGTGAACGGATAAAGAGATCGTCTTTCCGGCCCTCAATGCCCAACGCCCCCTGGCCAATGGCAGGCAAACTAATCTGCGGCGCAAGATACTCCGTAATCTCATGCGCCCAGGCCAATCGCCGGAGCCCGGCTGCAGCAAGCACGATGGCGTCGAACTGTCCCTCTCGTAATTTCTTGAGACGGGTATCCAAGTTCCCGCGCAACATGGCAATCGTGAGGTCGGGTCTGGCATGCAGGAGCTGCGATTGCCGGCGCAGGCTGCTGGTCCCGATCCGGGCGCCACGAGGAAGGTCCATGAACGACCGCCCATCACGGCTAATCAGGGCATCCCGGGGATCTTCCCGTGGCGGCACACAGAGAATGGCCAATCCCTCGGGCAATTCCGTGGGGACATCTTTCATACTATGCACCGCCAAATCGATCTCACCGCTCAACAGCGCTTCCTCGATCTCCTTTACAAACAGTCCCTTTCCGCCAATTTGGGCCAGCGGGACGTCAAGAATCTTGTCTCCCGACGTTTGGATCTTCTGCAGCGTCACCGTCACATGCGGAGCCAGCGCGTGCAACTGTCCCTGCACCCACTCGCTCTGCTGCACCGCCAGCTTACTACCGCGCGTTCCAAGCACGACGGTTGATCGCTCATGGCCGACTTGTGGCTGGCTCCATCTCACCGGTTCACATCTGGTTCTGTCTGGTCTGTTCAGTCTGTCTGGTCTATCTGGTTGATTTGGTTCATCTGGTTAGTTTCGTTCAACCAACACACGAGACAGACCGAATAGACCAGACAGACCAAATAGACTAAATCACGGTCTTCTCACATTCACTGATGCGGCATCTTCGAGCCGGTTCTCGGAATCACCTCTTCAACATCCCGGATATCTTCTTGTGACGAATGACACGTCTCCGACTCAGTGGAGGCATGTTCATTGACATTCGAGACCGCAGAGTCGCCGAGGCTGAAAAACCGTCTCGCCGCCTCGACAAAGGCGGCCCCCTCGGAGGAATTCACCTCGGTCTTGAGCGTCACCATCGTATTGTGAATGAGCTTGTTCACGATCGACGACGCCATCGCCTCGACCAATTTACGCTCCGGCGCGGACAGATTCCCCAATCGTCCCAAGGTCTTGTCCAGCTCGGCCTGCTTGATATCGTCGACCCGCGCGCGGAGAGCCACAATAGTGGGAGTGACCTCAAGCGATTGGAGCCATTGCTGCACAATCCCGACTTCATCCACCACGATCCGCTCGGCCTTTTCAGCCTCGTTGAGACGCCCTTCGCGATTTTGTTCGACACGCGTCTTCAAATCATCGATGTCGAAGAGAAAGGCGTTGTCCACATGCCGCACCGCCGGGTCGATATTGCGCGGGACCGAGATGTCGATCAAGAACATCGGACGATTCATCCGCTGTTTGACCGAACGCTGCACGTCATCCTCACTCACGAGATAATGCGCGGCACCAGTCGACACCAAGACGATATCGGCGGAGGCCATGTCTTTCACGAAAGTCTTCGAAGGCGACCGCGGTGCCGCAAAACCGGTTCGCCAGTTCCAGCCCATGTTGTGGATTCCTGGTTGTGACCCGCACATGCCGGACACCATTGGCAATGAAATGTCTTGCCGCCAACTTGGCCATCTCCCCCGCCCCTACCAACAAGACCGTCTTCTCGCTTAAGTCAGAGAAAATCTTCTTCGCTAATTCGACTGCGGCATAACTGACCGACACTGCCATCTCGGAAATTTTCGTTTCCGTCCGCACGCGTTTCGCGACCGAAATCGCTTTCTTCACGACCTTGTTCAGAATAATGCCGGTTGCCTTATGTGTGAGTGCAATCTCGAAGGCCTCTTTGATCTGGCCCAAAATCTGTGACTCCCCGATGATCATGGAGTCGAGACTGGAGGCCTACGCGAAACAAGTGGCTGATCGCCCGATCCCCTTGGTGCCAGTACATATGCGGAGTCAGTTGCTCCGAAGACAGCGAAAGGTGAGCATCGGCCAGAAAATCCTGAATTCGTCCATACCCTGATTCGATCTCATCGACGACGGCATAGACCTCAACACGATTACATGTCGAGAGTAATATCCCTTCTCTCACCCCTGATACGAGCAGAGACGGCTCAAGGCTTCGCCCATCCGGCTCTCAGGAACCGCAAGCTTCTCGCGAATTTCGACCGGGGCGGTCTTGTGACTCAACCCGACAGCGACAATGTGCATATCAAGACACCGGTCCGTGGCTCTTCAGTACCACGCCAATGAGTGTCAGAATAACCCCGGCAAATCCGATAATCGTCAAGTACGCCGCTCGTTTAGCTCTCCAACCCACCGTCAGTCGTCCTGTCAGCACGACAAAGTAGAATACCCACGTCACTAAGGCAAAAGTTTGTTCGGGATTCCAATTCAGATACGTGCCACGAGAGAACTCGGCGGAAAGCGCACCCGTAATGATGCCGAGCGTGAGAAGCGGAAACCCCGTCACGATCGACTGTTGATTCAGATGGTCAAGAAAATCCAGGGCGGGCAACTTTGAGTAGAGGACATTGAAACGTTTGGACTTGAGAAGTCCATCCTGAATCAGATACATGACACCAGCTACAAATGCCACGGCGAATCCCACGGTACCAAGCATGCTCAGCGTGACATGGACCCACAACGTTCGAAATACCGGCGTAAGCGACGGAGCTGCTTCCGGCAGTGCGGCGGCATGAGACCAGTGAGACCAGTGCCAGGGGCACGATGAACGAACCAATCACGTGCAGACGATGGCGAAACTCCACGACAAGAAAGACCAAGATCAGCACCCAGGAAAAGAACGACAGGGCTACGTGGAATCCTGGCGTCGAGACTTCCGTTGCGCCGATCATCCCTGCGCCCAACGCGACCGTGTGCGAGGCAAACCCCGTCGCCGTCATACCCAACGAGGCGTTTGACAGGCCTTCAGAAGGCCAGAGCAGGTAGGCAAGAAAGGAAATGGTGGCCGCAAAATACAGGGCCATCGTCACCACGAAAAACATGGCGGCCATAGAGGGCTATCCTCTCAACTTTTCAGGACAAACAGACTGGTATTAAGCGAGGAATTATATCGATGGCGCGAGATGGGAGTCAACCAAACGATCCTGGAGTAAGAGGCCGGACGACCACAACTCGTCCCACCGGCACCCTCTATGTTGTCAGCATGCCGATTGGTCACCCGGATGATATTACCCTGCGGGCCCTTGCTACGCTGTGCTGCGCCACAGTTGTTGCGTCAGAGGACCCTCGCGTGACCCAAGCACTCCTGGCTCATCACGGTATTACTGCAACAATCACAAGCTACGGCCCTCTCAATCGCGACCAGAAAATACGACTGCTTCTGCATCGGCTTGCGCAGGGAGAGAATGTCGCCCTCGTCTCAGACAGCGGCACACCGGTCATCTACGACCCAGGCAGTCTCTTTGTGGCTGCTGCCCATCAAGCGCGAATCCCGGTCACGGTCATTCCTGGCCCCTCCACCATGACGGCAGCGGCAGCGATCTCTGGCTTTTCCGGTGATGCCATCATCTTTAAGGGGCATCTCCCCTCGACCAACCGTCGCCTCGACCAATATCTCTCCGGACTCCGCAAAGAACGAAGCACTCTCGTCTTCTACGTGAATCCCGGCTCCCTCAGCAGACTGCTGAAACTTCTGGCAAAGATACTCCCCACCAGACAGATCGCCATCGCCATGGATCTCACAATGTCCAGGGAAAGCCTCTCTCGCGGAAGGCCTGGTGAGTTGCTGGGTCGGATTGAACCAGTACCAAAGGATTCAGCCGTAACGGTCATCATCGAAGGATATGGGATGGGATCGCTCAGAGAATCGATGAGCCGAAGAGCGCCACGCACTACTCGTCTTCGCGGCGGCGAATGAGCACTCGGTAGGACCCTTCTACACGATCTTGCGCAAGAACAGTATGCCCTTCATTGCTCACGCTGCGGGGGACATTTCGAATCGGGTCGCCGTCGTCCAACAGGACTGAAAGAATCTGCCCTTGTGCCATTAGCTTCCAACTTCAACTTCGTTTTGACGAAGTTATACGGACAAATCACTCCGCGCAAATCCAACTCGGTATCTGGCTGACCAGTCAATGTCGTGTATTCCTCCTCGTCTCCAACCACGTCTTCTCCCTCGCCTAACCTTGACGATTCACCACACCGGGCAGGAGCCAATCCTATCAAGGAGTCGGCAGCCCTGCAAGCACCGCACACCGGACATAAGGCATGGTGGGCGCAAAAAAGGGGCAGCCTCTCGCTGCCCCTTTCAATATCCTCACGGCATGATTCTGGACTTAGTTCAGGCCTTTAACCAAATTTGGCTTGGAGTAGTCCGCCCCATAGTCTGACTTGGTTCCAGTTGCAGCATTACCCCATCCAGGCTGTGGTTCACACTGCCAGCAGGGGGCTGAACCGGTAAATTCACCGATCGAGCTGGTGATACCGGACTCAATTTTTCCTGGAAGCACAGAGCCAGCAACTCCACCGGTAATTCCGCCACGATTCGTCGAAAACGCGCGCTCATTCTCCGGATCCGGGCGTTGTCCAAGTCCACCGAACCCCTGCTTCGTTGCGTCAATGTGGACTACGTACGCCTCGAGCACAAGCTTGTTCCCTGTGCCATACGGGTGCTCAGGGGTCGTCTGTTCCCTGACTTGGATGCTGACATCGTCGCCGACGTTAATGGATTTGAGACTCTGCATATTTGAATGATCATCGATGAGTAGGGTCATGACCGTCCGTGCCCCATAGCCAGACTTGCCTTCCTGCCCTTCGTCAAATATCTTGCCCACCCCGCCTGTTTCAATCATCAGCCTATTCTGCGCCAAATCAAGCGCAAATACCCGTCCATACACTGTCTCCGGCTGGGACAATCTATCAAGGAACTGAGTCCGATCGAAGGTGGTCACACGAGTACTCGATCCAGACACATCGCCGACTCCTTCGCCCACACCCATCCCGGATTGGTTAGACTGTAAGCGCTCTTGAGCGATTGACATACTCGCAGCACCGACAAAAATAATTGCCGCTCCCAGTGCCAACACGCTACGCATGTGCTGCCTCCTTGGTGAGATTTAGTGAATGAATTGTCGTGGCGGACGCCAAGATGGGACCAATTTCATGACTGTGAAACTTCTTCATCGCGGTCAGCTGCAAACTATAGGCTACCCATCTGGACATGTCAACTGGGATATGCGGAGTTCGATTCGTTCCAGCTTCGCGCACAATCAGATCACGATCCAGAAACGGGCAAAATACATATCGCACTTGCTGACAGGCTGTGGACCGATGGTGCCCAGAGGGAGGGTCGAACTCCCACTCTCTTGCGAGAACCGGATTTTGAGTCCGGCGCGTCTGCCAGTTCCGCCATCCGGGCGTTCCACTTTTAAAAGGAATTCTTCTTAGCACGAAGCCATGTGCGGGTCAATCCACTCCCCTCTTTATCTTCGGACGAGCGCAGTGTTACAATCGTCGTCTCACACTCACCTCAACAATGTATTCGGGAGGATCCTCATACCATGGCAGATGTCCAATGCGTCACGTGTGGACAAGTCGGAGAAACTATTACAGACCCCTCTTCATGGGGAAGCTTGAAACCGAGATCAAAGCCAAGGTCTGTAAGCCCTGCTGGAAAAAGTGGGAAGGCATGCGGGTCATGGTTATCAACGAGTACCAGATTAACCTTGGCGATGAGAGCGGCAGAGAACTTGTGAAGAAACAGATGAAGGCCTTTCTCAAGCTTGGCGAGCAAACTGATACCGGAAAACTTGATCAGAACTATCGCCCACCGGCCTAGCGCAGGCAGCTCTGCACCGGGCATACAGGTCCTCGGCAAGGCTATTCATGGCCAGAACCTTCCGTGAATTTCTCCAGCGATCTCGCAGGCTTCGTTGACAGGCCAACTCTTGAAATGTTACAGTTCGTCCCTCTGATCCATCCGCCAGGATGATCAACGTCCCCTTGCAATTCTTTTACGGAGAGGGATAAGGAGTTCGTTTGTCGTGATTTCGCAGATGCATGTCAAAGGGTTGATGTTTGACCCCTACAATAACGCATATATTGTGGTGCTGCGTGACGATGAGCATTCCGACATGCTCCCCATTTGGGTCGGCAAGTCAGAGGCTGGCGCGATCAGTATGTCGCTGGAAAACGTCACGCCTCCCCGGCCGATGACGCACGATTTCATGAAGTCGCTCCTTGATGCCTATAACGCAAAAGTCATCAGCGTCGTCATTACGGACCTGTCGGAGCACACCTATTTTTCGAAAATCCATTTGATGTACGAAGACTCCGAATATACTGTCGACGCCAGGCCCAGCGATGCGATTGCCCTTGCGCTTCGAAGCAATGCGCCGGTGTTTGCAAATAATTCGGTTATCACCAAACAGAGTTCTGAAGAACTTGAACAGTGGCTGGAAAATCTTAAGCCCGAAGATTTCGGCAAACTGGACTCCTGAGTCACCAAGACGCCATATGAGCGCTGTCGATTTACCCAAAGAACAAGACCTGGTTGAATACCGGGTGGATCGCATCCTAGAAGAGGCCAACACTGACACGAGAATTGTCGTCTTAGCACGACAGGACGGCGTTCCTGATACGTTTCCGATTTGGGTTGGAGCCGCAGAAGGTAATGCCATTAAGCTAGCGCTCGATACCATGATCACGCCACGGCCAATGAGTCATGACTTGATCAAGAGTTTCGCCGAGCATTTGAACATCACGATTCAGCGCGTCGTCATTGTGGACGTCAAAAGCAGCACCTATTACGCCATGGTCCATGTCTCCAACAAAGGCGTGGATCGGACAATCGATGCCAGGCCCAGCGATGCCATCTCGCTGGCTCTCCGCGCTCCTTGCCCGATCTACGTTACCCAAGACGTGTTGAAACGACGGAGCACAACGAATCTCGACGCCTGGCTGGCAAAACTCGAGTCGAAAGATATCGGCACACCGGAAGTACAAGAAACGTGATTCACTGGATAGCGAAGGAGCGGGAAGAGCGATGTTGACCTACATGCAAAAGCCTTTGGAAGTGCAGGAAAAGTGGTATCTCGTGAATGCTGAAGGGAAAACGCTGGGCCGATTGGCCGCTCGCGTCGCCGGGATGTTGCGCGGCAAACACCGGCCCACCTTTACCCCTCATGTAGACATGGGCGACCATATTGTGATCGTGAATGCGGAAAAGATCCAACTGACCGGCAACAAAATGGCCACGAAACTCTATCGCCGGCATAGCGGCTTTCCGGGCGGGCTCAAGACCGCGACGGCGCAGCATGTGTTCCGAAAAGATCCGACCGAACTCTTGACCAAAGCCATCGAAGGCATGCTTCCCAAGAACCCGTTGGGAAATCATATGGCGAAGAAACTCCGTGTGTACGTCGGACCCACTCATCCGCATCAGGCACAACAACCGGAACTGATCACGCTATAAATGGTTATCACCGCGAACGAAGAAGGAGACGTTGGAGTATGGCAGTAGCGACTCAATATGCAACCGGACGACGAAAGTGTGCCATTGCCAGAGCCTGGGTCACCGGGAGAGCCGGCGACATTACGATCAACGAGCAACCGATCGAGAAAGCCTTCCCAAGGTTGACCTTGCGGCAGATTATTCAGTTCCCGCTCGAAATCGGCGGTGTCGTTGGGCAATACTCGATCAAGGCCACCGTACACGGCGGCGGACCGACCGGCCAAGCCGGCGCCTTGCGTCATGCAATCGCTCGCGCGTTGGTGGAGACTCAACCAACCCCTTCGGACGCCCTTGAAGAAGGAAGGCTTGCTGACACGTGACTCGCGCGTCAAAGAGCGGAAAAAGTACGGACAGAAGGGTGCAAGGAAGCGGTTCCAGTACTCAAAACGATAAACATCGGAGCCACAGTCAGAAAGGGAAGGCTCCACGCCTTCCTTTTTTGTGTCAGTGAGCACATCACAGGTGAGGCAGATGAAGAAAATACGCGTCGCAATTGCAGGGGCCAGCGGATACGCCGGAGCGGAGCTCGTTCGCCTGGCAGCCCTCCACCCGTATTTTGACCTCCACGCCGTGACATCGGAGAAATCCGCGGGAACTCCCGTGGCAGCGGTCTTTCCCAGTCTTGCAGGCCTTGTGTCTCTCTCGTTTCAAGCGCTCTCACCCGAAGCCTTGGCGGAGCAGACTGACGCGGTCTTCTTGGCGCTTCCCCACACCAAATCATTGGCGCCGGTCTCCGCCTGCCTCCAAATCGGCAAACTGGTGGTGGACCTCAGCGCCGATTATCGACTCAAGGATCCAGCGGTCTATGAACAGTGGTATCACACCCCGCATACCTACACAGGCTTGCTGAAGGACGCCGTCTACGGACTCCCAGAATTGCATCGCGCCGCGATCGCCAAGGCAAGGTTGGTTGCATCGCCCGGCTGTTACCCGACTGCAGCCATTCTGCAGTTGGCCCCGCTGTTCGCCCAGGATCTCGTGCAACCACACACCGTCGTCATCGATGCGAAATCCGGCATTTCCGGTGCAGGACGAAGTCCGGCTCTTCCCTATCATTTTCCGGAAGCCCATGAATCCTTAGAGCCTTACAAGATCGGGCAGCATCGCCACACCCCTGAAATCGAGCAAGAACTCGGTGGTTTGCTTCGATGCGCATCTACAACCGGCGGGAACGAGTCGCCGCACAGCCGATCGTGACATTCACTCCGCACCTCGTACCGATGAACCGCGGCATCTTGAGCACCGCCTACTGCAAGCTGAAGAGTCCGATGACGCTGCCGGACCTGCGCGCGCTCGTATCAAACCTTTTACAAAGGTGAGCGATTCGTCAGAGTCCAGGAAGACATCATCCCGAATCCGCGCTACATCAAGGGCTCCAACTATTGCGACATCGGGGTCTACCTTGACCCTCGCGCGGGATCAGTCATTACGGTGGCTGCGCTGGATAATCTTGTGAAAGGCGCCGCAGGCCAGGCCATTCAGGCCATGAACCTCATGCTGGGCCTCCCTGAGGAGACAGGCTTGACGGCTCCCGCTGCCTATCCCTAATCGACGATTCAGCAGGACATCTCTTTCACGAGTGATGACCAAGAAATCACCACCCGCATCTCCACGCCGCGGGATCACCGCACCGCAGGGATTCCGCGCAGCCGGCATCCATTGCGGCATCAAGAAGCCAGGCCTGCTCGACCTCGCGCTCGTCGTCTCAGAACAGAGTGGTCCCATCGCCGGGGTTTTCACACAAAATCAGGTGGTCGCGGCGCCGGTCATTCTCGATCGCCTAGCATCTGCGCCAGGGAATTGGACGGGCCATTCTCGTCAACAGCGGTAACGCGAATGCCTGTACCGGCGCCAAGGGATTGGCTGCCGCAAAAAAACCGCACGGTTGCTCGCACGACACATGGAGTATCCCTCACACCAAGTCTTCATCGGGTCCACCGGCGTGATCGGTCGTGTGTTGCCGGTCGATCGAATCATCAAGGGCATACCGCAGCTGCTCACTCAGCTCAGCGACCGTGGAGGCTCTGATGCCGCTCAGGGCGATCATGACAACCGACATCCGTCCAGAAATCCATCGCCCTTCAAGACACGATCGGCAGTCGCTTGATTACCATCGGCGGAATGGCCAAGGGCTCTGGAATGATCCATCCCAACATGGCCACGATGCTGGCCTATTTCACCACGGACGCCTCGATCACGAGGAGCGCCCTCCAGCAGGCCCTCAGCTCTGGCGGTCAATGAGTCATTCAATTGCATCTCGGTTGATGGAGACACGAGCACCAACGATACCGTCCTGTGCATGGCGAACGGGATGGCTCAGAACCGCACGATCAAAGAAGGCACGGTTGCCTTTCGTCGGTTCCTGCTGCTCCTGACAGAAGCCTGCCAGGCACTCGCGTTGGCCATTTGTCGCGATGGGGAGGGTGTCACCAAGTTGGTGAACATCGAGGTGACCGGAGCAGCCACCGTGGCGCAGGCACGGCAGGTAGCCCAAACCATTGCAACCTCGAACTTGGTCAAGACCGCCCTGTTCGGCGAGGATGCCAATTGGGGTCGTGTGATGGCGGCAATCGGACGAGCCGGTGTCCCGATTACCCCTTCGGAAGCTGAGGTCTGTGGTTTGGCGGGGTCCCGATGGTACAGCGAGGAGTTGGACTCGGACTCGCTGCTGAACGCCGAATCGCGAAGGTCTTTCGCCAGAAAGAATTTACGATCACCGTGGGGCTGGGGCAAGGTCGTCACCAGAGCCCATATGTGGACGACCGATCTGTCGTTTGACTATGTCCGCATCAACGCAAGCTATCGAAGCTAAGACATAATTCCATCATGGTGGCAGTTTGATTTTCTGCGGTGAAAGGGGCAAAATGGCCTCCCCCAAATCCATGACGCAATGACGTACCATGATCCCATGGCGCCTTTGCCAATATAAACACACAAAAATTATTGAGGAACAGAGTTGCGTCCTCCTGGTGTTCTTCGCCATGAGAACGTCGTTGTCTGTGCAGCGGTCGCTACCATTGACATGACGTCATGGACTTAATAACATCATTTGACGGATGAAACGACTGGCAACCCTTTCGGCCATGCTGACTCTGGATCGCCCACGTTCGTCCTGGCGGCGGAACATAGTGCGGGGTACGGGGAATTGGACACAGTCATCTTCCTCATCTTTATGGCCGCGATCTTGACTAGTGGCGTCTACGATAGCTTCGGTACAAGCGATGTATGGCGGCGCCGATTATTGTGGTCGGGCTCTATCTGCTGTTACCCGAGAACTAAATACTGACGACAAGAAGGACTGTCTGGCTAAACCAGACAGTCCTTCTTTTGAGTTTCGTGATAGATAATTCTTTTCCCTGCAGATGTCGCACGAGACTGGCGGGACTGGAATGGATCTGGTTCATCTGGTCTAAACTTCATTCTGTCTGGTTCAACCAAACATACGAGACAAACCAGATAAACCAAATAACAGTTTTCTTCCGCTGGCGGACTTTATCAGCAGCCTGTTAGGGTGGGAGGAGCGCGCACCTGCCGAGGACAGCTAGGTACGGCGGAGATCTTGGCGGGACTTTAGGCTTCCCAGTCAAGCTGGGCTTGCACACCATCCCGACGCTTGACCCCTTATGAACCATATTCCCTCGGGGCGTTAAGCTCCTCCCACAGGGATACGATATTCTTCCGGTGCGGACGAGTCAAGGATCGGCCTCACTATGCGTGGCCGCTGCCTTCGGCTTCTTCGTATTCGTCGATGAGCTGCTCGAGTTCATCGAATTCGGTCTGGCCCGACGTTCTGAAACGAGACACCGAATGTGTCCCCTTCAACCCATTGCACGCGCCCTTCATCGATCGAAACCGGTTCCTCCGCGCCGGGAATGACCAACCGCACACGGATCACCTTGCCGGGGTAGACTTCGATGTCGCAATCGAACCTGGCGCCACCGACCGAGAGGTCGAGAGTAACCGCTTCGATTTCATGGGAGTTCTCCAACAGAAATCCCTGCAGCTGTGCCGGCACCCGCCGTGTGTTGTCGTCGTTCCATGTTACTCCCACGGTTCCTGTTTCGCATACGATTCAGGAACGATACGGGAGAAACCAGATCTCGCGCATCGCAGGGCTCCTCCACGCAGGGCTGGAGAATTCCGTCATCGGAGCTTGAGGATTTTGCCGTCGAGTTTGGTGTCTGTCACGAACTTCTCGAAACTCTTGTTGTACAATCTGTTGAGCAACTCCTGGGCATCCTCCGGATCGAACCAGAAGACCTGGCTGGTCCCGGGCTGCTGGTGAGCGCGTCTCACGGACTTGGACTGCCGTCAGCGTGGGTTCTCTACTTGGACAAGCATCCGGTTTTTGGCGCTTATGGGTGGTCTCGTCCGATGCCGCTTGTGGGCATCCACACCGACATCGATCAGTGTGCCGGTGATGGTCATGTCTGCCCCGGCTGCTCTGTTGCCCTCGGCGACGGTTGCGTTCCAGCCCTTCCCTTGAGATAGTCGGCGAAGGCCTGTGCCGTGGCCTCGCTGAGGGTGCCGTTGGAAAGGCTGAAGTGACTCTCCCCGCCCCAGAGGTGATGTCTGGTACCGAGACGAGATCGGTCGGTGCGATGGTCCTCAAACGGCTCGAATCGCGACAGTCGGGGAACTCATCGCAACGACCTTCTCACCGGCCCCGCTCGACGATAGGGACTGTCAGATCGATGCGCTCGCCTTTGCCTGCACAGCCTGCCGCTACGATGATCCCGAAAAGTCCGATTCCAACAATGCGAACGTGATGATGCCCTCACATCATCCTCCTTCGTGATGCAGACACCGTATGGCAGATTTCCGGTTGAGACACATACGATGTTTACTTCGTCACGAAGTGTGCGCCGCCGATTCTGTTGATAACAGTCTTCGTTCTGTTGCTTGCAGAAGGGCTTCGCTTCTCCATAACTCGTAATGTGAAGCTGCGCGGCCTGCGACACCGAGGTCCAGAAGGTACTTCTTGGTGGCTCGCGCCCGTTTCTCGCCCAGAACGAGGTTGTACGCCAGAGTGCCTCGTTCATCGCAATGGCCTTCGATCAGCACGGTCGTATTCCCGTTGGCGCGAAGCCAGCCGGCATTGGCGTCCAACAACGTCATGGCATCTCTGCGGATTTGAAAACCGGTCGTAATCGAAGAACACGTCGCCCAATACACTGCTCTCGGAATCCGTGCTCGCGCGAGCGCAGGATTGACTGGTGTGCTGCCGGATGGCCGGTCAAATGAGCGCTCAGGCGGTACCATCTTGATCGCGTCAGGCTGGATCTGCTCGGTCTTGGTTTTCCCTCCCTGTGAGGCTGACATCCCCGGACGAGGAGGCAGACGGTCTTACCAGCGCATCCCGCAAACAGAAGCATGAGGCTCAGACTCAGACACAGGCTGATGACTCTTCGATCCATGGCATAGCCTCCTATTAATCGTGATCAGTGGTCGCGCCGCTTCCGTCAGGGTCAGGATAGTCTGTCTCATCATTTTGGGCAGCTCCAGTCTCCGCCCTTCGCGTGGCATGGAAGCCAGATTGTCACTCGTCACTTATAGGTACTCATCGGGCGTCCGTCAACCCAAAATCTCTCAGTTCGGCCATGACGGCGTATGGGCAAGCACAGTCCTGCTCAAGCCGGAAGTTGCATCCATCTCCGGCTTTCGCTAAGGTGCGGTTCATGACCCATTCCCTCGCGCGTTCACTCGTTCTTGCCGGCGCGAGCGGGCTGTTCCTCCCACTGAGTTTTCCAAAATCTGATATCGGATCGTTGGCCTGATCGCCCTCGTGCCGTTGCATTGGGCGTTGGACGGCAAGAGCAAAGCGCGGGCGTTTTGGATCGGCTGGCTGTCCGGCACTATTGCCTTTACTGGCATGATGGCCCGGGTGGTCACCGCCATGAACACCTACGGCAAGGTTCCGCTGGCGATCAGCTACGGCCTCATGTTGCTGCTCACGGCCTATCTCGGCCTCTATGTCGGTCTCTATTCTGCCGGGGCCGTGTGGTTTCCCGACCCCTAGATTCCTCGCTACGGTCTTTCGCGTTTCCCTGCTTATGGGTGACCCTCGAACTGATCCGGACGTATGCTCTGGAGCGGATTACCCTGAGGCCTCCTCGGCTATTCTCAATATCGCCAGATTGAGATCATTCAGATTGCAGGATCACATGGGGTGTACGGGGTCTCGTTCCTCATTGTGCTGGTGAATGTCGCGCTGGCTGAATTCTCGTATGGCTGATGCCGCTGTTCCCGAGGATTTCTCCCGGCACGGTTCCTGGAGACTCGCGGCGATGGCGGCGTTGCTGGTGACACTCTCAGCAATACGTAACTGAACGAAGCC
>ERZ1370068.7463-contig-6376_pt1 | contig 58408 bp, 91 predicted proteins | sample MGYA00561227_ERZ1370068 | MGnify/ENA primary metagenome ERZ1370068 (study PRJEB38410, sample SAMEA6850437) | metagenome | study: Metagenomic assessment of the ecological functions of the soil: analysis of the soil microbiota associated with the... | reverse complement strand
GATGCCACTTCGTTCAGTTACGTATTTGCTAAATCCTACCGGCGGCCGCTGTCCGCCACTTCAAGGAAAGTCGTTAACGCCCGTTACGCGGGACAACGCCCGCCGCGCTGGGAAAGCGCCGAGTTGTGCTACGACGCGCCTCGCGCAGTTGGAGGCCCTGTCCGGACCGCCGACGAAGCCCGTTTCAGCGGAAGCGGCAATGACAGCGCCCACCGCAACCCCGACCGCGGCGGGTCTCTCGGCGCTACTGCATCGCGCGTGCGCGACTGCATTCGAGCCACTTCGCCCCGACCATGCGCTCTGTATCGACGTTGCTGGCAAAGTGGGTCGCGGCGGGCCGCCACATTCGCTTGCGTTATGGCGTCGGCTCGCCGAAGCCCGAGCATGAGCCGACGAAGCCCGACACGGATTCGCTGCCGTGCCGCCGGCGGGTTACGCGCACCGCCCGCGCAGCGCGCGATGCTCTGACGACTCCACGCTGCAAGCCCCGGGCTTCGATCTCGGCAGGGGACTCCGGTTGCGGCCGCCGTGGCGGCGCGCAGCAAAGGCCGGGGGCGTGTCGACGTCGTCCGCGACGCCTGGCGCGGTAGCGGGCGGCCCGACGATGACCCCTGGCGAGTTGTAATCGAGCGCGCCGACGATCTGACGGTCGAGCGCATCGCGTGGCTGTTGGCATGGCTATATTGCGCGCCGTAAGTTGCATCTCATCGCGGGGCCGCGCCGGGCGTGAACAAGACAACGGCTGCCGTCGCATTCTCCGCGGCAACGCGCTGTCCGCAAGCCGGCCGCGCTGGCCTGACGCGGCTCGCGCGCGGGCGCGCGGCATCGTTGATCTGGTCCGGCGAGTGATGGCGTCGAGGACACGCTTCTCCCCCGCCTCCTTCATCGCCCACGGCGCCGACCTATCGCGCGTGTGCATTTCCTGTTTCGGCCGCGGCCGATGCCGATGGCAAGAAACGACCATTCGACCCCGCGCAAGATATGGACGAGCTCACCCGCGCGGCGTTGCGCATTGGCGACCCTGGCATTGATCGTGATCGACCCCGTGGTGCTGACCGAGCAGCGGCGACTCGAGACCACGAACGGCGACGTACGGCGCGGAGAACTGTTACCGCTGGTCACGCTGTCCGAGCTGCGCTTCGGCGCGGCCGGCCTTCGGTGTCGCTCACTTCTCGAAGAACACGGCCGGCAAACATCCGGCCGAGCGCGTCACGGGCGCGCTCGCACGCACACGCGCCGCCGCGCGCATCGCTGCTCGCTGTCGGGCGCGATGCCCGGGAATCATGGCGGCGGCCGAGCGCCGCCGGTGCGCGCCAAGTCCAACATCGGGCCCGATGGTGGTGGAACTTCGCCGCCGTCGCGCCGCCGCAGGCTGCCGGTGGCGAGACGATCCGGCTCGAACGGGGACAACCGAGTCTGCGGGATCGGCGCACGAACTGCTGCCGGCGATCGCAGCAAGCGGCCGACCCCGACGAGCGCGAGGCCGCGAACGATGCCGACAACTTCCTGCGCGCCGTGCTTCAATGATGCCGGCGGCGCGATCGAACAGCGAAGTGACGTACTCGCCTGCCCCGCGCTCACCCCGCGGCCGGCTACCTTCCCGTGGAAGCGGACCATCGAGCGCAGCGCCCGCTGCCGCGCTTGCCCGCATCGTCGTCAAGACAACGGGATTCAAAGACCGGCACAGCGTTTGGAGCCTGCCGACCGCGTAGCTGCCACGACTTCCCGTCTCAAAAACACGGCATCTACGGCAGTAACGGCAGCGCCACAGCTGAAGAAGAAGGGAGGAAGCGTAACTGCCGTTACTGACACTGCCAAAGTGTACGCGCGCGCGACAGTTACGGGCGACGAGCCGGCGACCGATGCCGTTAGCGGCTACCGGAAGGCGACGCGTTGAGGAATGACCGCTTATGCGCTCGCCGCGTTCACCGGCCTAGCCTGCCCACCCCGGGGCGGGCCAAACGAAAACGATTCGTCGACTACCTGGAAACCGCGACCGCAAGCTGAAACACTTCAATGAAAGGAAACGAAGTTGCAAAAAGTTTGCCGAAGTCGAAAGCGCGCAAGCAGCCCGGCGCCTACCCCAAGGTCGCGTCGTCGTGCCGAAGCCGGTGCGCGATATGTGGGCGCGATGCAGCGGCGAGGCGAAGTACATCGTCGACGACGAGTACGGTCGCCATCTGCCGGCGAACCGCATGCCAGCCTGGCGGCGAGCCCTACGGAGGCGCAAAAGCTGATCGCGCTGCATGGGCTGGTCGTCGAGGACCGCTGGAAACGACTGCACCCGAATCCGGCGTGCGGTCGCGCGCAGCGCGCAGTTTCGACGACGCGCTTTCGGCGCTGCGCTCCCCCCTTAATTTTGACGTTCTACCGCAAGCGGGAACCCGGGCGGCCGGCGCGTCGCGAGGATGAGACATGCCCGCTAACCAAAAACGCGCCACACGGTCGCGGCATACACCGCCGGGCACGCCCGAGGATTTGTGGCGGCGGGGTCGGTACGTCGAGGCGATGGCGCGCAATCCGCTCATCAGAATATTCATTCTGGACGCCCCAGTGCTGACGTTCGAGCAGGTGTTCCGCCGCGGCTGCGTTGCGGCTAAAAGTGGGCTGGGGCAACGAACCTCGGTGGGCGCCGACCCCCGCCGCGCCCCGCCGCTCGCATTCCCGTGAAGGTCGGCGAAGAGCAGGAAGGCGGCGCGATGAGATCGAGCGATCTCGAGTTTGTCGAGCGCCACGCCCGAGCAGGCACGAGCCTACCTGGACAACGACCCGGCTTGGCGTGACGCGAAGGCCGCAACATCGTGGGCGTCGCCTGGCTATGAGCGCCGGCGTGTGGTGAAACCCCCTGCCGCGCCGCTGTCGTCGTCCAATGGCGCGACAACGGGAGAGTGCTATGCTGCGCGAGATCCGCGACGAGCTGCGCATGCTACGGATCGCGATGGAACGGCGCGGCGCGGCGCCAAACGACGAAGCGATCGTTGCGGCTGCTGCGCGAGATCCAGCGCTGCATATCGGCAATCGTGCGTCCAGTCGTGCGCGGAAAGCTCATCGTCCATTCGCGGCTCGCGATCGCCGAGAATTTGCGCGAGCGCGATGAAGCGCGCGCAGGTCGGAACGTTGCAAAGCGCTCGGCGGTTAGGCAAAGGCTTTGGCGCGCGTCGAGGGGGCGCGACATCGCAGGGCTGCGGGTCGTCCGCATCGGTGCGGATGCGTCGGGCATCGTTTGGTCGCTTGAGAGTTTGTGAGTTTCGCAAGCTGCAATCCCCATGCACATTGCACCCCGCCGATCGGCACCGCACACGCCGTGTCCATCCGCAACAGCCAGGGTAAAAATGGAAAGGCTCGGCGATTGCCACGAGGATCGATTCTAAACACGAATCGAGGCATCGCGGCTTTACGCACCTGGCGATGGCGCTTTGCCGTGGTGCGTGGTGGTAGTGATCGCAACGCGTCATCTAACGCGATTGCGGGTCGTCGACAGGCGGCAGTGGTCCGACGCGCACGTTGTGCGCGAAATTCTTCGCGCCGCGCAGCACCTGCGCCGCTGCGCGGCGCGGTTTGGGGCGAAAAGCCGCCGCGCTCCCAGGCACTACGAGCGATAGCGCGCCTGGGCCGCTGCGCTGCTGCCGTTCCACCGCTGGCGTCGGAATTTGATCGGCCTATCTGCGGGCCCCTCACGATTTTGGGTCGATTGCAAGAGGCGTGAAGGCCAATTCGCCTTTCCCAGCGTGCACAGCTTCGCGCGCAACCGGCGGCACGAGCGCCGGTTGGACCGAGCGAGAACGAAACCCAAGCCGCTGTCGAAGATGTCGTGCCCGACGGCATTTATTTAGGCTTTAGCAAAATCTCCAGCATCGTCGCGGTTAGCAACGAACCTGGCCCGGTTTTCGCGCCCGGCGCGAAGAGCGGCGTAACTTCGCGTGACATGGTTGCGGCGATTGCCGCATTTTTTGCGGACGAGCAATTCGTCGATCCGACGATCGCGGCGGTGGCCGACACCGTCTCCGGCGAGCGAGCGTCACCAGCGGCATCACGCCGATCGCGTCAAAAGCGGCAGTGCCGTCGCTGCGATTGTTAGCGACGTTGCGAGAAGATGCTCGCCGCTGCCGGCGATGTGAGGCCTCAGCGAATGCCTCGTGGGTCATGCGCGAGCGGACGGCCGGTCTATCTCGGATCATTACTGACGACCGGCGGCGCGAGGAATGTTTCCCGGTATCGGGCCGAGAGGCGGGACATTCTCGGCCTGCCGGTAATCGCGTCGAATAATGTTCCGCTGGTGGGCAGTCCGGGCACCGCGTCCATCGTGCTGATCGCCGGCGACGAAATTTTTCTTGCCGACGATGGTGGCGGCGTCACGCTGGATGTCTCGAACGAAGCGGCGCTGCAGATGGTCGACGAAACCCAGCGACCAGGCGCTGGCGCGACGACGGAAGTTAGCTTGTGTGCAGGCGAATCTCAGCGCGTTGCGCGTCGAACGTTATTGCAATTGGCAGCGCCCGGCACGACGCGGGCGTGCAGCAAGTGCTGGCCGACGTCGCGTACTCAGGCCACGCCGATGGACCTGCCAGCGACCAACGGCGGCGCCGCGAGGCCCAACAAATTGGGTGGACAGCGAGCGACGAGGAGAAAACATGACGTGGCTCGAAAACGTTTTCCCGGGCCCGCAGGAGGCGCGCGAGAGCGAGCGAACGCATTGAATTTCGCGATGCACTGCGCTCGCTGCCGGTCGCGGATCAGCTCGTGCGGTACCTTTGATCGCAACTGTCAATCGCGTGCCAGCGCGCCGGCGTGCTCGAGATTCCCGACGTCGGTGAACTTCGAGGCGCTCCAACTCATTTGCGACGAGCAAAGGGAGATAAATCGGCGGCAAAAGCTTGACGAAATTATTTCCTCGAAGAAAAGCTTCGCGCGGCGTTGAAGCGCGAGACATTCTCGCGCACGATCGATGAGATGAGTGCGACCATGTGCAAGCTTTACATCGATGAGGCGGTCGCGCTGCTCGGAGCCGACGTCGAGTTGAAATGTCAGCGCGTCGCCGAGGCTTCAATCGCAGAGCAAAAAGCGTTGGTGGCCGCAATACGTGACCGCTGATGGCCGGTCTGCGAACGCGCGTCACCGAACTTGAGCAGCGGCTTGAGCATCCCGACTGGCTGATCGTTCGGGGCGAAACGGGAAACTGAGATGACGAATCTGCGGCGCTGGAACGTGCAATCCCTGGTGTCGCCGAAATCGCGCGAAGGTGATTGCCGACGGATTGCGCGAGGCGCGTTCCTGCGGCGGTGCGCGATCCGCATGCGAGCGCTCGAACTCACGACCGCGCGATGTGCGGGTGTGCGGGCGAGGCAACGTGCTGACCTACAGCGCCTCGCGCCACGTGAAATGGAGCACACGAGCTGCGCCAGCGAGTTGCACGGCCCTTTGTCGAGCGGGTGAATGAATGTTTGACGCCGCGGGAGAAGAGCTTGCGCGACGCCACTGCGAGCGCGATTCATAAGGCAGTCGAACCGATTGTGAGGGGATTGGTACAACGCGGTGCGTTCCACGATGCTTCCTGATCGACGCGCGGCGCGCGCTGGAAAAAGTTGAAGGTGGACCGCTGATGCTCGCGCATGCGCACCGCGAATCCGAATTTCTCGACATCGAGTGCGGTTTCCGTTTGCGAGGATTCGCAGACGATCAGCGTCTGCTTCCGGCTTCGATCCGGCGGCAATTTCTGACCGCGCGTACCTAACCGTCGGCGAGCTCTGCGCCCGCGCGTGGACCGCAGAGCTGCCGTTATTCCGAGCTTCAGCGCTGTCTTCACCGCCAAGGAAACGCTCATGCGATCCAACGGTTGTTCCCGACGCACCGCCCCGGGAAGCCACAAACCGGCGTCGCCAATGCCGGGCGCTGGACCGCAAACACCGAAACCGCCGGCCGGCAGGCCTGGCGGTCAACCGATAGCCGGGCGGACCAGAAACGGACCCGACTCTAAAGCCGCGCCCGTGATCCTGGCGCGCACCCTCGTTTGTCGGGAACGAGAGCCGGCGGGATGGGACGCATCCGCGGCCGGCGAGCTATCCCCGCGCTGCAAGCCGCATCCGCCGCGAATGGCGCAACGCATGGCCGTCGCGACCGAGCGCGCCGATCTGCGCCGAAATGCGGCTCTGCGATGCCTGCCGATGCCGAATCAGACCGCGCAGAGCCGCCGCTTTTGCGTTCCGCGGGCGCGGGAGCAGGGGTAAGACACGTCCGGCGCGTCGCGGGGCGGTTCAGCCTGAGGCGGGGACGGTTACAAAAAGAGTCCACGGGGAGTTATATTGCGCCTCTGGGGGCGCGCAGTGAGGCGTTTGGACGGGAATCCGAGATATCGGCATTGCCGCTCAGAGCATTAAGGGCCGGATGGCAATAGTGAGTGCCGTGCCCACCGTTGCCGCTCTGATCTTTGGGATCCTTGAGCAGCGCCCTTGGTCGGAAATAGTTGCTGATTGGTGACCGGGACATTGGCACTAACGGTGATGGCGATTTATTACGGCATTCGTCTATATCAAGAAGCGTCCTCTTATCTCACAAATAGGAAAGAGTAAAAGAGGATTGCCGATTTACTTGACGAGGCTCGCGACAACGGAGTTTCCGAGTTGATACGCGACAGCGGCCGCGATATGGGCCCGGAACTAGAGAGGATGCTGGATATTCTTAGGCATGTTCGGTTTAGACAGATCAAGGCTCTCATCGCCCAAGGGGAAATCAGAAATACTAGACAAGCTGGCCCTGGGAAAGGCCCGAACATTAATACGTGGATTCCGCTAAATGAGTTGCAGGATTGTTTTGCTCGGCGCGGGATTATCTCAACTCCGCGTAGAGACTAAATTAGGACTATGTGTCGGCCATCAATGCGTGGTCGTCACCGTCCGGCGTTGGAACAAGGCCGCGCCCGGTTGCCCGAGCGCGGCGATTGCGGTGCTGCGTTTTCTATGGCCGCGGGTTAGGGCCTCCGCCCTACTTGAGCACCTGAATCGCAGCGACGAACTCGGGCGTCGGTTTGATCTGCCGGCCGCAATGCGGGCATTTCGCGCTGCCTTGCTGAAGGTGCGCGATGGGCGCGTGGATCGTGCGCTGGCATCGCTCCGCAAATGATCGGGAGCGTGCTCAGCTTCACAGGCGACGCCTTCGCCATCGCGATCACTTCCGCGAACAACAGCCGCGCCGCGCCGTTCATCGCGGCGAACCGTCGCCGGCGCGCGCAATAGGTGATGTACCTGCGCAGGAACGTGAGCACGAGGAAGCGCTCGAGCTGATCCTCCATGGGCGGCGGCTCTTCCACAGGATGATCGTCATCCGGCGGCTTTTCTGGCGCCGGGTCGTCCGAGGATCTTCGATCGGCAATGGGCGGACGCGCGGCGGGAGCCTCGACGAAGGGCTAAACATGGCCGCTTGTGTTCGAGTGTGATTTCAGGCCCCCACGATTTCCCATTGTCGATAGCGATCCATGATGACGTGGATCTCGGCGCGGTAACGAGCGCGCACCCATTTGCCGCTCCACGGTTCGACGAACCGGAAGGCGTACATCAGACGAGGCGATGGGCCGAGGGCGAAGAGCATCGGCGATTGATACCCGCCGGACCTGCCAGTGTGCAACCGCTATCGCGCGGCCGACCTAGCAGCTCGGGCAATGAAGCGGCAACGTTTCGCGGTCGGATTTCATGGCCGCAATGTTATCGCTAACGGCCCTTGGGGAGAGGACTACAATTCCGCGCTAATCCCGATCAAGGGAGAAGCTTTTATGGCCGATCCTAGTGCTGGCAATCAAATCAAATTGCCGCACAAGCATTGCAGGAAAAAGCAGAACTTTATCTGCTCGGGCTAGTCTTCACATTGCTTGACTAGCAGTTGAAACCGGAAAATTCGCGACGCCGGGACAGTGGTGTCTAGAGATCGTGGGTGCGGCTTGTCTTCTGTTCTCAGGTCTATTGGGCCTGGGACGGATGCGACTAATCCGCCACTTTCCATCGGAAGTTTGCTCGAGCAGAAGGACGAACTCCTGCTTCGCGTGTGTCGAACGAGCAATGGCGCCGCCGCCGACAACTTCCGACGCGCGAATGGCGCCCGTCGTCGAGCGAGCGCCGCGCCGCCAAGCAAGAACGAATAGGCATTTTCGAGAAGTTGATCCCGAAGGCCAACAGGACCATTGGCAGACTCGGAACGGCGTCACTTTGGTTTTTCGTTGTCGGCTCGTCATTATCGCAGTCGCGAGGCTTACGCTGGCGTCCTCCTAGCGCCACACATCCAATAGGAGAATTCCGAGTGAGCCTTTCGATTCATCCTCGGAGGCAAGAAGCGCGTCGTTCACGTCCTCGATCCTACGCGGGGATCGCCGGAGAAGCAGTACTATCGATCGTGCGGCGCGTCCCGAATCACATCGCGAAGCGATATACGCCGATGGGGGTCAGATGTTCGCGGCGGCATTACCGATAAGCCGCACTGCTGTCGTCCCTCTCTTTCGCATAGGCGAAAAGACGTACGCGTACTGGCAGTTCCGGTATTGGTCGATCGCGAATGAGCAGCGCAAGGCGCGATGATCGGCAAGAACCGCGGAGCCTTAACAATGGCTATGGACGCGGCCCTCATTAATATGGACGTATCGTTGTGAACCGCAGGCCCGTAAGCCTTAACGTCCATCGTCTACCGACGCGGCCCGGCCGAGCGGACCCCGCTAAAACCCTTGCAGGAAGCCCGAATTCCGGGCCGACACGGCGTTGGACGGACCGGCTAGTACCGGCCCACAGGTGCCCCCGTCGCTCAAGGGTTCTTTTTGACGCCCGATTCTTCGGTTAATTCTTCCGGTGCGGGCTGATTCGCCGATCGACGAATCTCTATTAACTACTTGTTTTGTATGGCGTCCCCAGCGGGATTCGAACCCGCGTTACCGCCGTGAAAGGGCGGTGTCCTGGGCCTCTAGACGATAGGGACCGCGAGGCAGTCGCAACGCTTCAATAACTCGGCCGCGACCTATTCGGTGGTGGAGGTAAGCGGGATCGAACCGCTGACCTCTTGCATGCCATGCAAGCGCTCTCCCAGCTGAGCTATACCCCCACGGCGAAGGGCGAATTATAGCTTGCCCATGGGTCGCGGCAAACTCGAATCGCCATTTGCCGAACGCATACGCGTCGTTCCGCGGCCCGGAAGCATCCATTCCGCTATCATCGTTCGCGCGGCCGCCGCGTGCGTTGATGACAAGTGTCCTGACGCAGCGTCGGGCGCGACGCGCATTCCAATGTCGCTTCCCTCCCCGATCAGGAATCCGTTTTCGATTTGCGCGATCGCGTCGTCATCGTCACCGGCGCGACCGGCGGTCTCGGTCGGCCGTTGTCGATCGCCTGCGCGGCGGTCGGGCGCGACAGTGGTGTTGCATGGGCGCGTCGTCCGCAAGCTCGAAGCACTCTACGACGAGATCAAGCAGGCTGGTCATCCCGAGCCGGTGATCCTTCCGCTCGACCTCGCGAAGGCGAGCGCCGACGATTTTGCCAATGTCGCGAACGCACTTCACGCGCAGCTGCGGCGGCTCGATGCGCTCGTCCATACGGCCGCACTTCTAGGCTCGCTCGGTCCGCTCGAGCATCAGTCGTTCGATAGTTGGCTCGCGCTGCTGCGTGTAAACGTCGCCGCGCCGATGGGTCTGACCCGCGCGCTGATGCGCCTGCTCGACGCCGCAACGGATGCGTCCGTCGTTTTCACGCTCGACGATCGCGGACAGGCGCCGCGCGCGTACTGGGGCGGCTACGCCGTCACGAAAGCTGGCGGTCACCGCGCTCGCCCGCGAGCTCGCCGACGAGTGGGAGCACCGGCCGCAACTGCGCGTCAATGCGGTGGTCCCCGGGCCGATCCGTTCGCCGTTGCGCGGGCAGACGCATCCGGGCGAGGATGCGTCGCGCCTGCCCTCCCGGAATCGCTGGTGCCGCTTTACCTGTATTTGATCGCCGGCCAAAGCAAGGCCGATAGTGGTGTGCTGATCGATGCTCAGGCATGGCTCGCGAAAGATATCGCATCGACCTCGCTGCGACTATGACGCATCAATAAGCGCAGGCGGCGGAAATCGTCGGCCGGCAGCATGTCGGGCAAGATCAGGATCGACCGCGATCCATCGTCGCTCTTTGGCTCGCCAAACCAACGTCGTGACGTCGGGCCCGACATGCGAGGCCTCCCGTAGGTACCCGCGCGACGTCGCTCCCGATGCGTGAACCAACGACGAGCGACCGATCGCCGTCCAGTTTGATCTCACGCACCGCGCGCGCGGACCGCGTCGCAACGCCACGATCCAGATCCGCGTGCCGGCCCACGCCGCGAGCGCGATAAAGCATCCCACATGCGCGAGCGGGATGATGGGCAACGTCAAGATGATCGCAAACGTGCCAGTCGCCACGGCGACGATGCCGACGCACGCGATCCGGGATGAGCCCACCGCGAATTGAACCGCAGGCGCCTTGTGCATGCCGCTATTGGACCGCGCGCACGATGCATACGCGATCGTCCATTCGGATGATCTTGCGATCCTGACGAACGCCGTGCGCTAGGCGGTAACGATGACTACGTGCGGTGCCCTCGCCTACGCGGTCTTCTGCCCCGCCAGCATCAGCCACGTCTCGACCACGGTATCGGGATTGAGCGAGATGCTCTCGATCCCCTGCTCGACCAGCCAGCGCGCGAGATCGGGATGGTCGGACGGTCCCTGTCCGCAGATGCCGCAATAGCGGTTGCCTTTGCGGACACGCGGTGATCGCCATCGAGAGCAACACCTTCACTGCGGCGTCGCGCTCGTCGAACGTTGCCGCGATCTGCCCACCGGAATCGCGATCGATGCCGAGCGTTAGTTGCGTCATGTCGTTGGAGCCGATGGAAAAGCCGTCGAAGTGCTCGAGAAAGCGGTCGGCCAAAAGCGCGTTGGACGGGATCTCGCACATCATCACGACCGACAGGCCGTTCTCGCCGCGCTTCAGGTCCGTTTCTCGCAAGCAGCGCCACGACTTTTGTCGCTTCGTCGAGCGTGCGCACGAACGGCACCATCAACGCGACGTTGGTGAAGCCCATGTCGTCGCGCACGCGCGTCATCGCCTGGCACTCCAGCGCGAAGCAATCGTAGAAATCGGGCGACAAGTAACGCGATGCGCCGCGGAATCCGAGCATCGGATTTTCTTCGTGCGGCTCGTAGCGGTCACCGCCGAGTAGATTCAAGTATTCGTTCGACTTGAAGTCGGACAAGCGGACGATCACTTTCTTGGGATAAAACGCGGCGGCGATCGTCGCCACGCCCTCGGTGATCCGGCTGACGTAGTACTCGGTCGGGCTCGAATAGCCGGCGATTCGTTCCTCGATCTGCTGCTTCAGCTCCGGCGGCTGGCGATCGAACTCGATGAGCGCTTTCGGGTGGATGCCGACGGTGCGATTGATGATGAACTCGAGGCGGGCCAATCCGACGCCCTCGTTGGGCAAGCGCCGGAATTCGAATGCGAGCTCCGGATTGCCGACGTTCATCATGATCTTCGTCGGGCATGGCGGCATCTTGTCGAGCGCCACTTCGATCACTTCGACGTCGAGCCGCCCCGCATAGACATGACCGGTATCGCCTTCGGCGCATGAGACCGTCACTTCGGCCGACTCGGCAAGGACCTGCGTCGCATCGACGCAACCCACGACTGCCGGAATCCCCAGCTCGCGCGCAATGATCGCCGCATGGCAGGTACGTCCGCCGCGATTGGTGACGATCGCGCTCGCGCGTTTCATCACGGGCTCCCAATCCGGATCGGTCATGTCGGTGACGAGCACGTCGCCTTCTTGCACGCGATCCATTTCGGCCGCCGACTTGACGAGCCGCACCACTCCGACGCCGATCTTCTGGCCGATCGCACGTCCCGTGGCCAGGACCGCCGAGGTCGACTTCAGCCGATAGCGACGAAGCGCGTCGCCACGTTCCTGCGACTTGACCGTCTCCGGACGCGCTTGCAGGACGTAGAGCTTTCCGTCGTCGCCGTCGCGTCCCCACTCGATGTCCATCGCCCGGCCGTAGTGCTTTTCGATGATCACCGCGAAGCGGGCGAGCTCCTCGGCTTCGGCGTCCGAAATCGAAAAGCGCAGCCGTTCGGCCTTGGGAACTTCAACGGTCAATGTCGATCGGCCCGCCGATTGCCGCGTCGCCGAACACCATCTTCTGCGCCTTGCCGCCCACCGACTTGCGCAGCAGCGCCGGGCGTCCCGCGGCGAGGTTCGGTTTGTAGACATAGAACTCGTCGGGATTGACCGACCCTGCACGACGCTCTCGCCCAAGCCATACGACGAAGTAATGAAGACGACTTGATCGAAGCCGGATTCGGTGTCGAGCGTGAACATCACGCCGGCAGCTCCCGAGTCGCTGCGCACCATCCGCTGCACGCCGGCCGAGAGCGCGACGTCGGCGTTCGCGTATCCCTTGTGCACGCGATAGGCGATGGCGCGGTCGTTGTACAGGAGGCGAATACCTCTTCACCGCATGAAGAACGTTGTCCAATCCTTTGATATTCAGAAACGATTCTTGCTGTCCGGCGAAGGACGCGTCGGGAAGATCCTCGGCGGTGGCCGACGAGCGCACGGCGAACGAGGCGTGGTCATCCGCGCGCGTCAACTCCCGGTATCCGGCGGCGATCGCCGAGGCGAGCGGCGGCTGGAACGGCGCATCGAGAATCAACGACGAATTTCCGCGCCGACCCGCGCAAGCTCCCGGACGTCGTCGACGTCGAGCCGTCCCAGCGTCTGCTTGATTTTGTCGGCGAGGTCGTTGTGAGACCAGAATTCGCGGAACGCGGCGGCGGTCGTCGCGAATCCGCCGGGAACGCGAATCCCTGCCGGCGCCAACTGGCTGATCATTTCGCCCAACGATGCGTTCTTGCCGCCGACCTCGTCGACGTCCGCCATGCGAAGACGGTCGAAAGGGAATGACGCGGGCAGCCTCGCTCATGCTCGTCCTGATGAAATCCGGCAATTCCGCGACGCGGTGACGCGCTCGCGAAAGAAGGGAAGAAACGGGGACTAGTTTACCTTGCGTGCAGCGGTCCTCGCCGGAGGCTGCGATGCGAGGGCCCGGGCTCGCGTCGATGCACGCGGTGGCGCAGGCGGGCCGGGGCTACGCCGACCGCCGATGACGAACGTTTGGCGTACTGTTAAGGGCGATGCGAATCGCTGGTCGCGGGGACGACGGGCTCGCTGTCCCTCGATGTCGTCCGGAATGGCGCCGCCCTCTTCGCTGAACGGCGCGGTCCCGCCCGTACCCTGCTTTTGCCGGCCCTTTACGGCACGGCGCAGGCTGCGGTAGAGGTCCGGATGCGAATCCTTGAGATAGCTGATGATTTCGAAATCGACGCGCTTCACTTGCGACAAGTCGATCTGCTCGACGTGCACGAGCCGCAGCAGTTCCTGACCGGACGCGGCATCTCGCGTCCGCTCTCATAGCGCGATCCGCCGCTTTGCGTGACGCCGATCTGCGTCCAGAATTGCTCCTGGTTCAATCCCAGCCGACGCCGGATCTCACGAGGATTGAAGACGCGATCGAGGATCTTCACGGAGTCTCCCAATATTGTTCATATGACGATGTCTACGTCATAGTGGCGGGTGCAATCCCGCTGGCATATTTTTCTTCAATTGAGAGTGTAGCGCAAGCGCTGCCGACGGGCGGTGCATTTTTTGCTGCGTATCGTGTTGCGCCGTAGCCCACAGCAGGGCGCCCTAGCCGGATCGGAAAATCGGCTATGCTCGCGGAATATATGCGCGTAATCGGACCCTGGCCGACGAATAGATATATACCTGCGGCCGCGCCCGCGACGCGCCGATCCGCGGCCCCGTCATGAGAACGGCCTCTCGATGATCTGCTACGACCTCCATTGCCACTCGACCTACTCGGACGGCGTCCTTGCGCCGGCGGACGTGGTAAAGCGCGCCGCGGAGTACGGCGTCGACGTTCTGGCCTTGACCGATCACGACGAGCTCTCTGGGTTGGCGGAAGCGCGCGCCGCGGCCGCCGTGTCGGGCATCGAGTTCGTCGACGGCGCCGAAGTGTCCGTCACCTGGGGCGACCACACATTGCACGTCGTTGCGCTGCGGATCGATCCGAAAGATACGACTTTGGGAGAGGGCTTGCCGCGATCCGCACCGGGCGCGACGGGCGCGCGCGCCGAATCGCCGACTCGCTGGCAACGGCCGGGGTCCCCGACGCGCCTCGCGGGCGCGCGTAAATTCTGCACCAGCGAGCGCCTGATCTCGCGCACGCACTTCGCACGCTTCCTCGTCGAAGCGGGATACGTGCGCAACATGAAGGCCGCGTTCAAACGCTATCTGACGGCGGGGAAACCCGGCCACGTGCCGCACGCATGGGCGTCGCTGCCGCAGGCGGTCGGCTGGATCCACGGTGCAGGCGGCCAGGCCGTCCTGGCGCACCCGGGCCGCTACGGCATCTCCGCTACCCGAATGCGACAGTTGCTCGGAGAATTTCGCGATCTGGAGGGCGACGCGATCGAGGTCGTGTCGCCGTCGCACACGGCGGAGCAATACGCCGAGTACGCGACACTATGCCCGTACGTTCGGGCTCTAGGCGTCGTGCGGGTCCGATTTCCACGCGCCGGGCGAAAGCTGGATCGAGCTGGGCGACCTGCCGCCGTTGCCGGTCGGCGGTCGATCCCGTGTGGTCGGCCTGGTGAAGGCGCACTGAACGGGCGACATGCCGGTTCCACGAACGGTATTTTTTCTGTCCGATCGAACCGGCATCACCGCCGAGATGCTCGGCAACAGCCTGCTCTCGCAATTCGAGGAGGTTCAGTTCCGGCGAATCACGATTCCGTTCGTCGATTCGCCGGACAAGATCGCCGAGGCGGTGCGCCAGGTCAACGCCACAGCGAGCGGCGAAGGACGGCAGCCTGATCGTGGTGAGCTCGATCGTCGACGAGGCGATGAGCGAGATCGTCCGCGCGCGACGCGCAGGCGCTGACGCTCGACCTGTTCCAGACTTTCATCCAGCCGCTCGAAGCCGAACTGGGCGCGAAGAGCTCGCACGCGGCCGGACGCTCGCACGGCATCGCGAACAGCCACGAGTACTTCGCGCGGATGGACGCGATCAATTTCGCGCAGTCTGCACGACGACGGCGCCACGACACGCGAGCTCGGCAGGGCGCAGGTGATCCTGGTCGGCGTGTCGCGTTGCGGCAAGACGCCGACGACGCTCTATCTCGCCCTGCAGTTCGGCGTGCGGGCCGCCAACTTTCCGCTGACGCCCGACGACTTCGCCGGACCGCAAACTGCCCAAGTCGGTGCTGCCGTTTCGCGAGCAGCTTGTTCGGTCTGACGATTCTGCCCGAGCGCCTCCGCGAGATCCGCGAGGAGCGGCGGCCGGGGAGCAAGTACGCGTCGCTCGACAATTGCCGCTACGAAGTGCGCGAGGCGGAGCATCTGATGGAACGCGAGGGCATCGCCGATGCTCGATACGACAACCAAAGTCGATCGAGGAGATCGCGACGACGATCCTGCATCGCGCCAAGCTCGAGCGGCACGTCTATTGAGCGCCGGCTTCGTAAACTGAGGAATCAAACGGTGACCGCAGGATCGAATCACGCACGATTTGGCAGCGGCAAAGCGGTACGTCCGCGTCGAGGACGAAGCGTTGCTGAAGGGCGCCGGTCGATTTGCCGACGACGTCACGTTGCCGAATCAGGCGCACGCGTTTTTCTTGCGATCGCCTCACGCCCATGCCCGGATCGAATCGGTCGACACGACAGCGGCGGCAGCGATGCCGAGCGTCATCGCGATCGTCACTGGCAACGATCTCGTGCGTGACGGCGTACGGCCGATCCCGAATTCCGCCGACTTCAAGCGAGCCGATGGTGCACCGTGCGCGTCTCCGCCGCGGCATTCGCTCGCCGTCGGCAGCGTGCGCTTCGTCGGTGAAGCGATCGCCGTTGTGATCGCGGCAACGAGCGCCGAGGCACAGGACGCGGCCGAAGCGATCGACGTTCGCTATGTGCCACTGCCCGCCGTGACCGGATTCACCGCCGCGCTGGCGCCCGGTGCACCCTTGCGTGGGACGACGCGACCGGCAACATCGCCGCCGAAGCGCGCTACGGCGACGCCACCGCTGCCGCCGCTGCATTTCGCAGCGCGGCGCACGTCGTCGCGCTCGACCTCGAGAATCAACGGGTCGCGCCCTGCCCCATCGAGCCGCGCGCGCTCCTTTGCAGCTACGACGCCGCAGCGGATCGAATCACGCTGATCGTCAGCAGCCAGATGCCGACCGGGGTGCGCGACACGCTCTGCAACGATGTGTTGGGTATTCCGCCCGAACGCGTACGGGTTCGCGTCGGCGACGTCGGCGGCGGCTTTGGCATGAAGACCGGAATCTATCCGGAGGATGTCGTGCTGGCGTGGTGTGCGCCGCCGCCTGAAGCGCGCTATCAAGTGGCGCGCCGATCGTCTCGAAGAATTCCTGGCGGCGACGCACGGTCGCGATCTCTCCAGCAAGGCCGAGCTCGCGCTCGATGCCGAAGGTCGCGTGCTTGCGCTCCGCGTATCGTCGCTCGCCAATCTGGGCGCCTATGCGACACCCGCCGGCGTCGTCATCCAATTGATGATCGGGCCGTGGGTGTCGACGTCGATCTACGACATACGCACGATCGACTTGCGGATCCAGGGGGTGCTCACCCACACGTCGCCGACGGCGGCGTACCGCGGCGCGGGCCGGCCCGAAGCGATCTACATCATCGAGCGACTCATGGACGCCGCGGCGCAAAAGCTCGGACTCGATCCCGCAGAACTGCGGCGACGAAACATGATCCGTCCGGAGCAGATGCCCTACAAGAACGCGATGGACAAAACCTACGACAGCGGCAACTTCGAATCGGTCATGGATCAGGCGCTCGTCCTTGCCGATTGGCGCGGCTTTGCCGCGCGCGCGCCGACGCGGCGAAAAACGCGGCCGCTTGCGCGGCCGCGGCCTGGCGACGTTCCTCGAATGGACCGGCGCTGACGTGTTCGACGAGCGCGTCACCGTCACCGTCAGCGGCGAAGGCCACGTCGAGATATTTTCCGCCACGCAGGCGATGGGACAGGGCCTGGCGACGACGTACGCGCAATTGGCGGTCGACGTATTCGGCGTTCCGATCGAACGCATCCGGATCGTTCAGGGCGACACCGATCGCGGCACCGGATTCGGCAGCGCGGGCTCACGGTCGCTGTTCGTCGGCGGATCCGCGGTTCGCGTGGCGGCCGAACGAACGGTGATCCGCGCCACCGAGCTGCGCCGCCATCGAGCTCGAGGCGGCCGAAAGCGACATCGTATTCGCCGACGGCGAGTTCAAGCGTGACCGGCACCGATCATGCGATCGGCCTGTTCGAGCTCGCGGGAAAACAGCCGCAATCGCGGATCGTGCTCGATTCGACGAGCTCGGTCGCCGGTCCGACCTGGCCCAACGGCGCGCACATCTGCGAAGTGGAAATCGATCCGGACACCGGAGCGAGTCGACGTCGTCGCGTATGCTTCGGTCAACGACGTCGGCCGCGTCGTCAATCCGCTGATCGTCGCCGGACAGCTCGACGGCGGCGCGGCGCAAGGCATCGGCCAGGCGCTGTTCGAACGGTTCGTCTACGACGGCGATTCCGGCCAGGCATTGACCGCAAGCCTGATGGATTACGCGTTGCCGCGCGCCCGCGATCTGTGTGATTTCGACACGCGCACCGACGAGTCGACACCCTGCCTCAACAATGCGATGGGCGTCAAAGGTGTCGGTGAGCTCGGCACGATCGGCGCGACACCCGCGGTCGTCAACGCCGTGTTGGATGCGCTCACGCGCGCCGGCGCGACCACCGGAGCGCTGCAGATGCCGCTGACGGCGGAAAAGGTTTAGCGGACATTGCAGAAGCGGCCACAATAGAGACTTGTCCCGCCCGCGATTCTCGGAAATGGCCAATGAAATTATTTTCGCTGCAATTCAGCAAGGCAGGATACGTCGCCGACTCTTTGGGTTATGTCCTCTGGGTGGTTATCGTTTCCGGGCTGCTCGTGCGGTTCGGGCCGCGCCGCGAGTGGCTGGATATCGCGCTGCTGATGGGCGGCGGATTGATGATCTGGACCTTCCTCGAATACGTCCTTCACCGATTCGTCCTGCACGGCTTCAGAACCTTTCGAAGCATGCACGCCGAGCATCATGACCGGCCTCACGCCTTAATCGGAATTCCGACGCTTCTCAGTGCCGCTCTCTTCGCGGCGCTGGTATTCGCCCCTGCTGTCGCGATGATGGATTTCTGGAAAGGGACCGGATTGACGCTGGGCGTTGTCACCGGCTATCTCGCCTACGGAGGGATTCACCATGCGGCGCATCACTGGCGCCCGAGCACGCATTGGTTGAATCGTCGAAGCACCTGCACTCAATCCATCATCGCGTCAGGAATTGTCACTACGGCGTCACCACTTCCCTGTGGGATTGGGTGTTCCGCAGCAATTCTGTCAAGCAGCGGGCTCCTTAAAGCGCGTAGAACCGCCGCGCGTTTTCGCCCAGGATCGCGTCGCGCTCATTTTGCGCCAAGTGGCGCAAAGAGGACGCCGGTGGCTTCCCGCCAACGTCGATAGCCACCCGCCAGCTCAACGACCGGCCAGTCGCTGCCCCATAACATCCGACCGGCACCGAAGCATTCGAGCAGGTGGTCCACGGTAAGGACGCAACGTGTCCACGGTCCATTGCGGTCCGGCTTCGGTCACCAAACCGGAGAGTTTGCAATGAACACGCGGATGCGCCGCCGCGCGGTGCGCATCAGGCTATGCCCACGGCTCCCAGGCACCGCGCGCGATGTCCGGCTTCGCGCCGTGATCGATGACAACGTCGAGATCGGGATTACGGTCGAGCATCGAGAGCAGTACGGGAAGTTGCGCCGGCTTGACGAGTGCGTCCAAACGCACGCCAAGACCGGGCAGCAGGGAGACTGCCGTCTGCACGCTCGATTGCAGGATCCATTCCGGATCCCGCAGAGTCCTGCAACATCGGCCGTACCGACTTGAAGAGCGGATCGACGGCGAGTGACGCAAGCTCCGCCGGCGCGTCGCGCGCCGACAGGTCCACCCACCCGACAACGCCGCGAACAAAGCCACCGCTCGAGCGGGCGATGTCGAGCAGGTACTGCGTCTCCGCGAGCGTCGGCGCAGCCTGCACGAGCACCGATGACGTGATTCCCGCCGCTTGCGCGAGCGGCGCCATGTCAGCGAGCGAAAGTCGCGATAAATGGGCGCGAGCTCCGGCGTGAGCCAGCCGTAGTCACCACGCGCCAGCGACCACGTGGTAATGAGCATCGACGAAACCGCTCATGACTACACGCTCTCGACCCGTTCGCCGGGAATGGGCGCACCCGGGTCGATCAGGCGGCGCTCACGAAGCGCGCTCCAGAACGCCGCCGGGATCCGGATGGCACGCATGAGCCAAGTTGGCTTCGAGCTCGGTGGTGGTCCGCGCGCCGACCAGCACGTTGACGACCACCGGGTGCGCACGCGGAAACTGCAGCGCCGCGGCCTGCAGCGGCACGCCGTATTCCGCACATACAGCTTCGATCGCGGCCACGCGACGAATGACTTCTGGCGGCGCCGGCGCGTAGTTGAAATAGGGGCAACACCATCGCGGGGCTTTGCGCCCGTCGCAAGGATGCCTGAGTTGAATGGTCCTCCGGCGATGATGGCGACGTCGCGGCGTTCGCACAGCGGCAACAATTCAGCGAGCGCCGACTGGTCCGCGAGCGTGTAGCGCCCGGCCAGCAGGATCACGTCGACGTCGGCGACGGCGAGCGTGTCGATGCACACCTGCACGTCGTTGACGCCGAGGCCGAATGCGGCAATCACCCCTTCGCCTTTGCGCTGCGCGAGCGCGGGAATCGCGCCACGAATCGTGTCGGTGAAATGGCGCGGCTGCTCCAGACCATGGGTCACGACGTCGATATCGTGGATGAACGCGATGTCGGTGCGGTCGAAGTCCGAGGCGGCGAAAGCTGTCGTCGAGCGAGCGCAGCACGCCATCGTGCGTGTAATCGTAATGCTGGACATAGGGCAGCACATCGACGTAGCCGTGCTGGGCGGACGGCGCCGACCGATCGGGCGTCAGAAGGCGCCCCACCTTCGTGGAGAGCAGGAAATCCGCGCGCGGGATGTCGCGCAGTGCCACACCGAAGCGCATCTCGGAGCGTCCACTGCCGTAGTGCGGCGCGGTGTCGAAGTACGTGATGCCCGCGCGAACGGCGTCGCGGATCGTGCCGATTGCATCGGCGTCGCTGATCGCCCGGAACAGGTTGCCGAACGGGGCGCCGCCCAAGCCCAGTGGTGTCGCCCGGAGCACGTCCGGGTGTGAGGCGCAAGCGCCATCCCCGCTCTCTCTAAATTCGGCGTTGACAGGTCACCATGTTATCACTAACATGTCAGTGTGTTGCCGCGAACGGAGGAGCCTGCCGCGGCAGCTCGACCCCGTATCGCTGGCGTTCCACCCACTACCGTGACCGAACCCCGTCCTCGCGCCCGTCCCCGGCCAGCGCAGCGAAACGCCGCCCGACGCGCCCCGCCTGCGCTGGCAGGCATACGAGCGCTTCCAGCAGCAGCTGATCGCATCGCGCATCCGTCCGGGGCAGTTCGTCTCGCAGCGCGAGCTCGCCGCGTTGATCGACCTGCCGCTCGGCGCCATACGGGAAGTGATCCCGCGTCTCGAAGCCGAGGGCCTGCTGCGCACTGCCCCGCAGCGCGGCTTGCAGATCGCGAACGTCGACGTCAAGTTGATCCGCAATGCCTTCCAACTTCGCGCGATGATCGAGCGCGAGGCCGCGGCGCAGTTCGCGGTGACCACGACCAATGCCGAGCTCGACGCGATCGAGGCGGCGCATCGCGAAATCCTCGCGCACGCCGGACGAACGATTACGCGCTCGCTCCTCGACGCCGCGCAGGCGATCGATTGGGGTCTGCACGACCGCATGGTCGATGCGCTCGGCAACGAGATTATTTCGGACATCTATCGCGTCAACAGCCTGCGCATCCGGTTGATTCGCCTGGACCGCGTCACGCTCGACGCCGACGCGCTCGTGCCGGCGATGCAGGAGCACTTGGCGCTGATCGCGGCGTTGCGCACGCGCGACCCGCAACGCGCGATCGACGCCATCGACGAACATCTGACCAGCGCGCGCCATCGCGCGCTCGGCGTCTGAAGGAGACTTTAGAACATGATGGACCTGTCACCGATCCGCGGCCTGTGGTGCGCCACGCTGACGCCGCTCGCACCGGACGGCACGATCGATCATGCGCGCATGGCTGCGCACGTGCGATCGCTGTTCGCGCAAGGTGTCGCGGGTGTCGCTCCGTTCGGCACGACCGGTGAGGGCACGTCATTCTCGGTGGCCGAGCGCCGCGCCGGCATCGACGCGCTGCTCGCCGCGGGAACTCCGGCGTCGCAGATGGTCGTGGCGACCGGTGCGGCGGCGTTCGCCGACGCGGTCACGCTCACCCGCCACGCGATCCACGCCGGCTGCGCGCGGTGTCTCGTGCTGCCGCCGTTTTCTTCAAGGACCTCACCGACGAAGCCGTCTACCGCTACTTCGCGACGCTGATCGACGCCGTCGGCGATGCGCGGCTGTCGCTGTACCTCTATCACATCCCGCAATTCTCGGGCGTGGGCATATGGCCGGACGTCGTCGCGCGGCTCGCGTCCGCCTATCCGAATGTCGTCGCCGGCGTGAAGGACAGCAGCGGCGATTTCGCGAATACGAAGGCGCTCCTGGCGCGCGTGCCGCACCTGTCGATCCTCGTCGGCCACGAGCCACACCTGCCGCAACTGATGCGCGCCGGTGGCGCCGGCACGATCTGCGGCGTCGCGAACACGTTTCCGCAAAGTCGTCGCGCCGCTCCTCAAGCCCGACGTGACGCGCGTCGACGAGGCGCGCATTGCAGCGCTGATCGACGTCGTCTTCAAATTCCCATTCCTGCCCGCGTTCAGGTCAATCCGCGCGGCGCAGATGAACGACGCGGCTTGGCGCGCGCTGCGGCCGCCGCTGTTCGCCGCTCGACGAGAGCGATCGGTCGGCGCTGTTCGACGCGCTCGAAGATGCCGGCTTCGGCGTCGTCCGGGAGCACGCGCAATGACCATACTCACTGCCGATGATTTGAGCGGACTCACCGCGTTCGACACGCCGACCGTTTGCAACGCGCTCGAGCGCCTCGACGCGTCGACGCAGGCGCGCGGCTACACCAGTGGCACGTTCATCTGCGGGTTTCCGAGCCTGAAGCCGATCGTCGGGTACGCGCGCACCGCCACCATCCGTTCGGCCCGGCCGTCCGGCCTGTCCGCCGCCGCGCAGCGCAATTGCAGAGACGACTATTACCGCCATGTCGACGCCGGACCGCGGCCGTCGATTGTCGTGATCGAGGATCTCGACGGCGAGGCCGCCGGCCATGGCGCATTCTGGGGCGAAGTGCGGTCGGCGATCCACGCCGGGCTGGGTGCCGTCGGGCTGATCACGAATGGATCGGTGCGCGATCTCGACCAATGGGCGCCCGGCTTCCAGTTTCTCGCCGGGCGCGTGGCCGCATCGCACGCCTACGCGAAGTCCGTCGCGTCCGGCGTCGAAGTGAGCGTGTTCGGCATGACGGTGCGCGATGGCGATCTGATCCATGCCGACCGGCATGGCGCCGTCGTCATCCATCCCGAGCTCGCGCGCGGAATCGCCGCCGCCGCGCGCGAAGTCGCGGAACGCGAGGCGCGGATCCTCGCCGTGGCACGCGCGCCCGGCTGCACGGCGGAACGATTGATCGAGGTATTCCATCAACTGGACGCGATTCATTGATGCCTTCGCATTCGCTATGATGCGGACCTGACGGCCGCACGAACGACACGCGAACAAGACCGCTGCAGCGGAACCTATCGAGCGGGCGCCAACGCCCAAAAAGGAGGAGACCATGGCAGATCACGATCTCGACGCGTTGCAAGCCGCGCGTCGCAAGTTGTTGCGGGCAGGCGCCGGCGCCGCGGCGCTGGATTCGTTCCCGGTGCCGCACAAATCGCAGCGCATGCGCCAAGGCGCGTTCGACTGGAAGCGCTTCAAGGGCGAAAGATCGAGATTTTCCTGGTCAAGAGCCCGCGCGGCGACCTGTTGACCAAGTATCACAAGGAATTCGAGGACCTGACCGGCATCACGGTCGGGTCGGAAATGATCCCGGAACAGCAGCAGCGGCAGAAGGCGGTGATCGAGTTCAACTCGGGCAGCCCGAGCTTCGACGTGATCGCACTTTCGTATCACGTGCAAAAGCGGCAATTCGCCAAGAACAACTGGCTCGCCGACTTGCGGCCGATGATCAACGACAAGTCGCTGGCCGATCCGAACCTCGATTTCGGCGATTTCGCCAAAGGCGGTCTGTTCTACGCGGTCGAGCCGGACGGCCGGGTCAACAGCCTGCCGTTGAACCTCGATCCGTGGGTGGTCTATTACAACAAGGAGATTTTCGCCGCGAAGGGCATCGCCTACCCGACCACCTTCGCGGAAATGCTCGACGCGGCGGCAAAGCTCAACGATCCCGGCAAAGGCGTCGCCGGTTTTGTCGGGCGCGGGCTTAAAAACGCGAGATGTGCCGGTGTGGTCGAGCTTCCTGCTGGGTTACGGCGGCAAGTTCGTCGACGCCAACGGCAAGCTCGCGACCGATTCGCCCGAGGCCGTCGAATCGGCGAAGATGTTCCAGACGCTGATGGCCAAATACGGGCCCCAGGGCGTCGCCGGCTTCAACTGGAACGAATCGCAAAGCCTCTTCTTGCAGGGCAAGGCGGCGATGTGGCTGGACGGCATCGGCTTCGCGCAGCCGCTCGAGGATCCGACCAAATCGCGGATCGTCGGCAAGGTCGGCTACGGCGTCATGCCCGCCGGGCCGAAGCAGCAGGTGTCGGCGCTGTTCGCCGACGGCGAAGGCGTTTCGACGTACAGCAAGAAAAAGGGACCGGCGTTCTTCTACATCCAGTGGGCGTCGAACAAGGCCAACCAGACGCGCAATGCTGCAGGCGGCGGCGGGCGCGCCGGTGCGCACGTCGGCCTACGCCGCGGCGCAGGCGTCGAGCGACTTCAAGTCACCGAAGGAATGGGTCGAGTGCATGTTGAAGTCGGCGTCGATCGCGCAGCCCGGGTTGCCGGTCATCGCACCGGTGACCGAGTTCCGCGACACGTTCGGCATCGCGCTCACCAACATGATCAACGGCGCCGACCCGGCGACGGAGCTCAGAAGGCGACCGCGGAATTCCAGCCGGTGCTGGACAAGAGCGAGAAGGCCTGACGCGCGAAGGAGCTTTGACGCGCGTGGCGACATGAATGGCCACGATGAGCGACTGATGTTCTCCTCCTCGCGACCGGTTCCACGTTGGGTCGAATGACCGCCTAAGCCAGTGCCCGCCGCAACGCCGTCCGCGTTCTTCGCGCGGCGGCAGCGCAACCTCCGCTGGTTCGTGGTGCCGGCGCTCGTCGTTGTCGGCGCCGTGATTATCTTTCCGTGGCTGTTCACGGTCTGGATGAGCGCGTTCGACTGGACGATCGGATCCGTCGCGCGTTTCGTCGGCTTCGACAACTACATCAAGCTGGCGACGAACCAGCGCTTTCTCGAGTCGATCGGGCATACGGCCTACTTCACGTTGCTGGCGGTCGTGCTGCCGCTCCTGCTCGGCACCATCGCCGCGCTGATCTTTCACCGCGAATTTCCCTTTCGCGGTGCGCTTCGCGCCGTGTTCACGATGCCGATGATGGCGACGCCGGTCGCCGTAGCGCTCGTCTGGACGATGATGTTCCATCCGCAACAGGGCGTGCTCAACTACCTGCTGTCGCTCGTCGGGCTGCCACCATCGCTGTGGGTCTACTCGCCGACGCTGGTCATTCCGAGCCTGGTGCTGGTCGAAATATGGCACTGGACGCCGCTCGTGATGCTGATCGTGTTAGGCGGCCTGGCCGCGCTGCCGACCGAGCCCTACGAGTCGGCGCGGCTCGACGGCGCGACGGAGTGGCAACTCTTTCGTTTCATCACGCTACCGCTGATCGCGCCGTTCCTGGTCGTCGCGGCAGTGATCCGCACGATCGACGCGGTCAAGGCATTCGACACGATCTATGTGATCAGCCAGGGCGGTCCGGGAACCGCGTCCGAAACGATCAACCTCTACCTCTATCTGCAGGCGTTCGCGTTCTACAACATCGGCAACGCATCAGCGGTGGTCGTGGTCTTTTTCGCGATCATCCTGGCGCTCGCGCTTCTGTTGTTGTACGTGCGCCAGCGGACGAAATGGGTGAGCTAGCGATGAGTTCGACTGCCCTCGCCTCCCCGGCGCCCCGGCGCCAATCCGCACCCGGCGCAAGGATGCGGCGCCGATTGCTGGCGGTTCGGCTTCTGGTGTTCGGTCATCGTCATCGTGTCCCCCGCGATCCTCGTATTTCTTTGGATGTTGTCGCTGTCGCTGAAAAACGAGATCGAGAATTTCACCTATCCGCCGGTGTTCATCCCGGATCCTCCGACGCTCAAGAACTATGTCCACGTGTTCACCGAAAATTCGATGGGGCTGTATTTCTGGAACAGCGTCGTCGTTTCCGGCGGCGCGACGCTGATCGCGCTCTTGGTCGGCGTACCGGCCGGCTACGGCATCGCGCGTCTGAACGCCCAGAAGCTGACCGTGCTGATCCTCATCGCGCGCATGACGCCGGCGCTGTCGTACCTGATCCCGCTGTTCACCGTCTTCCAGTTCCTCGGCCTCAACAACACGCTGACCGCGCTCGTGATCACGCATTTGGTGATCACCGTTCCGATCGTCGTCTACATCATGGCCGGCTATTTCGAGACGTTGCCGAAAGAGCTCGAGGAAGCCGCGCTGATCGACGGCGGCAGTGCGTGGACGCTCTTTCGCTATGTCGCGCTGCCGCTGGCACGGCCGGGTATCGTCGTCGGCACGATCCTCGCGTTCATTTTTTCGTGGAACAATTTCGTGTTCGGCGCGGTGCTTGCCGGCCGCGCGACGCGACACGCTGCCCGCAGCCGTTTACAATGTGCTGACGTTCGAGCAGCTCGCGTGGGGACCGCTTGCGGCGGCAGCGATCGTCGTCACACTGCCGGTGCTGATCCTCACGGTGTTCATCCAGAAGGAAATCGTCGCCGGATTGACGGCAGGCGGCGTCAAAGGGCGCATAAGAAAACAACCAACATGCTGCGCGGCATCCATCCCCTGCTCGGTCCCGAGCTCCTCGCCACGCTCGCGGAGATGGGGCACGGCGACGAGCTCGCGATCGTCGACGCCAACTTTCCCGCGGCGAGCGTCGGCCGGCGCGTCATCGAGGTCCGCGGCGCGGGTTCGCCGGCGGTCCTGGCCGCCGTGCTGACCTTATTTCCGGTGGATACCTCGGTCGTCCCGGCGGTGGTGACGATGGAAGTCGTCGATGACCCGGACGCGGTACCCGAGCCGGTCGCCGATTTTGCCGCCGCCATGAGCGATCAGGGCCTGGGCGACTGCGAAATCGGGCGGCTGGAACGGCAGGCGTTCTACATTCGCGCGCAAGCCGCGTTTGCGATCGTGCGCACCGGCGAGCTGCGGCCGTACGGCAACGTCCTGCTGATCAAGGGCGTGATCAACCGCTACGAGCCCGGCACCGGTTGACGTAGCGGCCGATGATCGTTGTCTTCGGCTCGATCAATCTCGATCTCACCCGCGCGCGTCCCGCACCTGCCGCGCGCGGGAGGACACAGCACGGATTCGATTTTTCTGCGAGCGCCGGCGGCAGGGGCGCCAATCAGGCGTTGGCCGCGCGCCGCGCCGGGTCCGTGGTCGCCTTGTACGGCGCCGTGGGCCGCGACACGTTCGCTGGACCGGCGCTTGCGCTGCTTCGTCAGGACGGCGTCGACATCGACGGCGTGAAGACGCTCGATGCATCGACCGGCGTCGCGTTGATCCATGTCGACGGCGACGGGCAGAACACGATCACCGTGGTTTCGGGCGCCAACGGACTTGTCGATGCGGCCTCGGTGCCGGCATCGGCGCTCGGCCCGGCGAGCATCGTTCTTATGCAGCTCGAAACGCCGTGCACCGAAGTGACGGCGCTCGCAAAGCGTACTCGCGGCGGCGGTGGACGCGTAGTCCTCAATGCCGCGCCGGCAGAGCCGCTCGCGCCCGAGCTCCTTTCGCGAGGTCGATGTGTTGGTCGTGAACGAGAGCGAGGCCGCAACGCTCGGTCGATCGAACTCGCCGGCGGAGTTTGCAGCGGCGTTTGCCGCACGATTCGGCTCCGCGGTCGTCGTGACGCTCGGCGCGAACGGATTGATTGCCGTGTCACGCGACGCTCAATTACGTTTGCCCGCGCCGAAGGTGACGGTGGTCGACACCGTGGGCGCCGGCGACGCGCTGGTCGGCGCGTTGGCTGCGGCTCTCGACCGTGGGACAGCATGGCCACGTGCGTTGCGGGAGGGACTCGCGGCGGGATCGCTCGCCTGCACGCGCGCGGGAGCGCAAACCGCGCTGCCTTGGCGCGATGAAATCGCCGCGATCGCCGACACGATTTGATACGAAGTCCGTGGCGTTGATGAAGACTCGTCGCACCGCTGCCGGTTAAACTGCACGGGTTCGCATTCGACCGGGAATCATCATGCTTCGATCACCGTTACGCCCATCGTCGTCACTCTTCCTCCGCTTCGCGCGCGCGGCCGCGTTCGCGCTCGTCTTGTGCAGCCCGGGCACCGTGCTTGCCGCCGATTACACCGACATTTGGTGGACACCCGGCGAAGGCGGCTGGGGGATGAACGTCATCCAGTCGGAAAACTTCTTGTTCGTCACCTTCTTTATCTATGGCGTCGATCACAAGCCCACCTGGTACACCGCCGATTTATCGCTCGATAACTCGGGCGCCTACAGCGACTCGCTCTATGCAAACACCGGCACCTATTACGCGCTGCCGTGGAGCACCGGCGACGCCACGGAGCAGCAGGTGGGCACGGCGTCGTTTCGGCCGAGCACGTCGAACGCCTACCAGGCAACAATGACGTACGTCGTCAACGGCATCGGCACGGTCGTCAAATCCGTCGAGCGGCAGACGCTGACGTCGATCACCATCGGCGGCCTCTACACCGGCGGCATGTCGGCGTCGCAGATAGCTGCAACAACGCGTCCGACAACGGCTCGTATACGGGCACGTACAGCTTGCAGGTCACGCAAACCAACGCGGGCGCAGTGACGCTGTTGTTCACCTATCCGAACTACGCGTGCCAGATGACGGGAGCGCTCCGCCTTGCACGGCGGGCAATACACGATCGCTGGCGCGAGCTACGCGTGCACGCAGAGCGGCTCGACCGTGTTTTTCGGCGGCGGCCGACCTGTCCGAGTCAAGGCGACGGCGCAAGGGGATCGAGGGACGCTGGATTTCCGCGGTGGGCAATGGCTGCATCGAAGCGCGCAGTTCTCGGCGGTGCTCAACTAAGGCGTCATCCCCTGTGAAGCCCGCTAAGCCGCCAACCCGGGAACAACGAAGAAATAGGCGTTGAGCATGTAGAGCCCGGACAAGATCAACACCAAGCCGCCGGCGATCTCCAACGCTCGCTGCGAACGCCTCAAGGCCGCGCGGCCTTCGAGCCAACCCATCGCAGACGCACCTGGGGCGACCGGGATGGCGCGGCCAACACTGAACGCGAGTAACGGCAGCACGCCAAAGAGCGGCGAACCGACGCCGGCCGCAATGCCCAGCAGCACGACAAGCGCGGGCGTGCATGCCGGACAGACCGCCACCGAAAACGAGGCCCCGAGCGCCGCTGCGCCCACGTGCTGGCGTTCCGCCGCGCGCGTAAGGGTATCCGCGGAATCGGCAGCCTGATCCATCCCGGCCACGCCATCCCCATCACGATTGCCGCCGGCCCGAGCACCAGCCCCATTCGCGACCGATGAAGCGCTGGATCCAACCGCCTCCGAGACCGACGACGAGCCCGAGCAGCGCGTGCATCACGATCATGCCAGCACGAACATCGAGCCCAACACAATTGTTCGTTGCGGTGCCTGTGTCTTGGTCACGTAGGCGAGCGAAACAGGGATCGCGGCGAGCGCGACCGGATTGAAGCTGAAGAAAAACCGATCGCGAGCCCGATGGCAAGCGACGCCGGGCTCGCTTGCTCGAGCGTGTTGCGCACGGCCTCGATATCCATCAGCGCGCACCCGCGCCTTGCTTGCCGTACTCGTCGTGGCGGCGCCACCACACGCCCGTCTCGTCTCGTTGCGCCCCTTGGGTGCGCGGTCGAGCCACTGGTACATGCCCCAGAGGCCGTCCAGTCCGCGCGCGTAGGTGGAATAGGTGTGGTAGACGACGCCGTCCTCGAGCACGAACGCGCTCATGCCCGGCCTCTCGCGCGTATACGTGGCCGTGTCGGTTCCGGTGACGGCCGCGTTATCGGCGACTGGATTCCCCGTCATGCGGGTCGCAAACCCCTCGTCGGCGCGTACCTCCCACGCCGGCTCGCGTCGGTAGTTGTACTCGATGCCTCCCTCGCGCTGTTGCTGCTCGGTGAACGAGACGTTGAAGTCGGCGTTGAAGTCGCCGCCGAACGACGACGCCCAGGGAAACGTCCATCCCATCCGCCGCTTGTACGCCTGCAGCTTCGCGAGCGGCGCCCGCGACACCGCCGAAAGCGTGACGTCGTGGTTCGCCAGGTGGACGGCGAAGCCGTTGAACCCGTCCGCGATCGTCGAGCAGGTCGTACAGCCCGCCGTGTAGTCGGGCCCGAACATGAAGTGGTAGATGAGGAGCTGCGAGCGTCCTCTGAAGAGATCGGCTAGGGACGCATGGCCCTCGTCGGTCTCGAAGCGGTACTTCTTGTCGATTCGAACCCAGGGCAGTTCCTGCCGCCGCCGCGCCAGCTCGTCGCTGCGCCGCGTCAGCTCCTTCTCGGCCTTGAGCAGCTCGAGCCTGGCCGCAAGCCACTGTTCACGTGTTCCGGTTTTGTGGTCGGTCATCGTTTCTCTCTCCGTGTTGGTTGGACGTCGCACGGCGCGGACCTTTCCGCTCGGTCCGCCGCCGCAATAGAAAAGGTCCGCCCCGTCGGACTCGAGACCGCTGACCGCGGTGCCGCGCGGCATCTCGAGCCGCTCGAGCACGGCGCCGCTCTCCGGGTCGATTCGGCGGATATCGCTTTCGTCGCCTTCCCAGGTGCCGTGCCACAGCTCGCCGTCGACCCAGGTCACGCCGGTGACGAAGCGGTTGGACTCGATGGTGCGCAGAATGGCGCCCGTCTCGGGATCGATCTGGTGGATCTTGCGATCGCGGTACTGCCCCACCCACAGGCTGCCCTCGGCCCAGGCGAGGCCCGAGTCGCGGCCGTGGCCGGGCGCCGGGATCGACGCCACGACGTCGCCGGTGGCGGGATCGATCTTGTCGATGCGCGCTTCGGCGATTTGGTAGAGGTAGCGTGCCGTCGAAGGCGGTGCCGGCGTCGCCGACGCGGTCGAGCGTGCGCGCGAGCTGGCCGCTCTCGGGATCGAAGGCGATCAGCTTGGATCCGGTGGCGGCCCAGACGCGGCGGCCGTCGTAGGTGACGCCGTGGATGTGGTCGGCGCCGGCGAAGGGGCCATACTCACGCACGATCTCGGCCGCGCGCGCCGGTGCTTGCGGTTTCGTCTTGCCTGTCTTGCCTTGGGTGCTGCTCATCGACTTGCTCCTTGCGGCGCGCTTCGGAACGGCGCCGCAGGAGCAATCTACCCGAGCGGCAGCGCAGCGAGGAGTAACAAGATCGTCGTGAATCCGGCGAGCGGCGGCGACAGCCAGCGCTGTGCGCGCGCGCGCCCGATCGAGCGCACCCGTCCCGCGGCCTCCAGCTCGACGAGCGCACGCTGGACCGTACGCTGGCTTGCACCGAGGGCCAGCGCGAGAGCCGAGGTGGACCAGGCCGCGCCGTCGGCGAGCAGCGCCAGCAACGACGCCTGATCGCCATCGATGGGCGGCACCAGGACGACGACTTCGCGATCGCCCTGCGGCGTGAGCGCCGCCCCCGGCCGCCCGAAGGTGGCGCTCCTCCCTCGGGAGGTGGTCGCAGAGCGACCGGAGGGTCGATGCAATCAGCGCGAATCCGCGTGCGCTCGCGCCTCAATGTGCGCAAGCGGCGCGGCGAGCGCGCGCAAACGGCCGATCTCGACGCGCAGGCGCGCTCGATGCGACTCGTTCGGGTGGCGCGTGCGAAACGCGCGTGCGATCAGGGCGTCCCGATCGACGTCGCCGGGCCACGCCTCGGCGAGCGCGCGCGCCAACGCGAATAGCACCGGCCGGCGCGCCAGTGGCCGCCAGGTTGCCCCGGCGCGCAGACCGCGACGACAAGCGTCGACTACCAGCGCGCCCGAGGCGAGGAGCGCTTCGACCTCGTCGAAGGCGCAGCGAGTGCTCGTGGCCGGCGCGGACGCACCGCGCGGCCGGACGATCGAGCGCGGCGCGCGTTTCGGCCACTTCGGCGAGGAGCGCGGGCACGCGCGCGCGTTCGGCCGCCTCGTGCGCGCGGGCGAGCGCCGCCTGCGCGGCTGCTCGTGCGCAGCGAGCGCAGCGCCACCTCGGCCGCGGCGAGCTCGGCCACCGCCAGCAGCGACGGTGGCAGGCCGCGCGCGTCGGAAAAACGGCCCCACGCTCACTGCGTTCGCTGCCCCCGAGGGCTGTCAGTCGGCTCAGGGAGCGGCCCAGCGCCGACTAAACGGCCCCCACGCTCACTGCGTTCGGCTGCCCCCCGAGGGGCTGTCAGTCGGCTTGGGAGCGGCCCAGCGCCGACTGAGGCCAGCGCGGCTGCGGCTTCGTCGATGCGGCCGAGCAGGAGCAGCCGGCGCACCGCGATCAGACGCGCGTGCAACGCGTTGGCGCGGTCGGCGTGCGCCTCGAGCGTGGCCGACGCGGCCGCCAGCGTGCGCGGCGAGCCGCGGAGGTCGCGCATGGCGAGGGCCACCTCGGCCTCGGCGACGACACAGCGGGCGCGCGCCAGCTCCTCGTGGGCGCCGAAGCCGCGGGCGGCGCGACGGAGGAGCTCGCGGGCGCGCGGGTGCTCGCCGAGCTGGGCCATCGCGATGCCGCGAAGCGCGAGCGCCGGCGGGTCCTCGCGCAGGCTGACGCGCTTGAGGGCGCCGAGCACGTCGCCGACGACGAGGGCACGCGCGGCGGCGGCGATCAGCGAGTCCATCGCGATAGGTTACCGTGCGGATCACGAGACAGGACGGCGTGTCGCGGACTCTTTCTTTGCCACGCAACGGGACTGCGTGATACGGTCAAGATTTCCGCCCGTCAGGATATGCCATGGCCGAGGTCGTTCCCAGCGAAGAATTGCGCTCGCTTCTGTTGCGGTTGTACTCGGCAATGGAAGCGCAGGACGTCGACACGCTCAGGGAAATGTTCTCGACGGGCGACGGCAGCTTCTGACCTGCACATCGTTCTCGGATGAGGCGAACGTTTCGGCCTTTGTCGCGAAAAATGGACGGGACAGAACGCTTCCAGATCTATCGGCCCGAGGGTCCGTGAAGCCGCTACGCCGCCGGGCAAGTCCGTCGCAATGAGCCCCATCCTGTCGGTCGTCGTTGTTGCGGTACTGACTCTGATTTCGGGGTGCGCGAGCCTACCCTCGCCCGAGGGCGCGCACAACGACCGCCGCGTTCGTGGATACCGCCGGGACGCGGCTGGGCCGCGCCGTCGCGGCGGACGTCGCCGCGAATCCGGGCAAGACGGGAATCCATCCGCTTGTCCGACCCGCACGACGCTTTCGCGGCCCGCGCTGCTGCTCGCCGACGCCGCGGAAAAGTCGCTCGATGCGCAGTACTTCATCTGGCATGGAGATCAGGTCGGCTACCTGCTCGTTCGAGGCGCTGTGGCAGGCGGCCGAGCGGGGGTGCGCGTGCGCCTGTTGCTCGACGACCTACAATACGCGGGGCCTCGACGCCACCATCGCTGCGCTCGACGCGCATCCGAACATCGAGGTGCGCCTTTACAACCCGTTCGTCCAGCGCAGACGCGCCGCGCGCTCAATTTCGATGACCGACTTCACGCGCCTGAACCGGCGCATGCACAACAAGTCGTTCACCGCCGACAACCAGGTGAGCGTCGTCGGCGGACGCAACATCGGCAACGAGTACTTCGGCGCAGGTAGCGGAGTCAGGCTTCGCAGACCTCGACGTGATCGCCGTGGGCGCGGCGGTGCGCGAGGTGTCGAAGGAGTTCGATCTCTACTGGAACAGTCCGTCCGCGTATCCGGCAGTGACTCATCCTGGGCATGGCCTCGACCGCAAGCCGCGCACAATCTCGCGCGCGATGTTTGGTGCGATGCAGCGCCGACCCCGAATCGATTGCCTATCTTCAGGCGCGTGCGCGAGACACCCATCGTGCGCAACATGCTCGACCACAGACTCGAGTTCGAGTGGGTAACGGCTCGCGCTTCTCTGTATGACGACCCGGCGAAGACGCTCGACACGAATGCGGATACCGACGATTCTGTTGTTCCCGGATCTCGTGCGCGCGATGGGTCCGGTCGGGCAAGTCGCTCGACCTCGTCTCGCCGTATTTCGTTCCTGGGCAAGGTCGGCACGGCAAGCGTTGGCGCGCTGGCCGCCAGGGGCGTGAAGGTGCGTATCCTTACCAACTCTCTGTCGTCGACCGACGTCAAGGCCGTGCACGCCGGCTACGCTAAGCGTCGAGAGAAACTTCTCTGAGCGGGCGTCACGCTTTACGAACTCAAGCCGACGGCGGCGACGGAGCCGCGCGAACACGACCAGCCTTGGTTCGGGTCTGGCGCTTGTCAGCGGCTTCACGCTAAAACTCTCGCGGTGGATCGAAGCCGAGGATTTGTCGGGACGTTCAATTTCGACCCGCGTTCAGAGCTGCTGAACACCGAGATGGGCCTCGTGATCGACAGTCCGACGCTTGCCGAGCGCCCTCACTCAAACGTTTGACACCGTCGTACCATTGGTTGCTTACGAGGTCATGCTTTCGCCTGATAATCGGGGGCTGCAATGGATCGAGCGGACACGCTTCGGAAGAGGTCCAATACGATATCGAGCCAGGAACAAGCTGGGTTCTGCGCCTGGGCGTCGACATGCTGCGGTTCCTCCCGATTGATTGGCTGCTCTGATCCTGTCACGCTGCCGGTCTGCCGCTCTAGGGTCCGATGTAATACGTAATACGCCCCAACGATCTCCGCGCGGTGATCTCGCTTGAATAAGGTGACACTGCAACTGAGGACCAGGGGTGGTTCCGACCAAGCTAGATTGCTGCGGGAGCGTCGGTCACCCTATGCTCCAAGACGCTTCCTCTCTCCCTCGAAGGAGGCTTTGATCATGCGCCATGCGGGACCATCGTTTTTCCGGCACAATCATTTGCACCGCCGCAGCTTCCTCAAAATCACCGGCATCGCGAGCGCTGCCACGGTTCTCGGCGTCGGTCCCCGCTGCGCCAGGTCGTCTGTCGCTGCCGCGCTGACCAAGGTGCAGCGCGACAAACTGACGCCGGACGACATCATCGCGCTGATGAAGAAGGGCAATGAGCGCTTCCGCCTTGGAAAGGAGTCCCGCACGACTACCTCGCCCAGCAGAAGGCAAGCGCCAAGGGTCAGTATCCCGCCGCAGTGATCCTGAGCTGCATCGATTCCCGTGCGCCCGCCGAGACGATCATGGATTTGGGCATCGGCGACTGCTTCAATGCGCGCGTGGCAGGCAACATCGCCAACGACGACATCCTCGGGAGTATGGAGTTTGCGTGCAAGTTCGCCGGTGCGAAGGTCGTGCTGGTGATGGGACATACGGCGTGCGGCGCGATCAAGGGCGCGATCGACAACGCACAGCTCGGAAATCTCACCGGGCTGCTCGCCAAGATACGCCCTGCGGTGGAGCGCAACCCAGTATCAGGGCGAACGTTCGGCCACGAATTATGGTTTCGTAGACGCGGTGGCGCGCAAGAATGTCGAGTTGACGATGACCGACATCCGTCGTCGCAGCGCCGTACTGGCTGACCTCGAAACATCGGGTGCGATCAAGATCGTCGGGAGCGATGTACAACCTGGAAACGGGAGCGGTCGAATTCTTGGGTTGAGGCGGCACGACGGGCCGATTGATGCAGGCGATCGCAAGTACCTGTCGCAGCGCGCCTCACCACAACGTACGAAACCTTGATCACACCGGCGGTGTGTGGTCGAAGCTTCTTCCCGTGGCAATGACCGCCGTGATGCCGTGCGCGACATCGAGGAGGTGAACATGGACTTGAGCCTTGGCACTCCGGCGACGCTCGCTATTGCCGCCTTTGTGTTAGTCATCGGCCGTTACTTGATCGAACGCTTCGGGTTCCTGCAGAAGTATGCGATTCCCGCGCCGGTCGTTGGCGGATCTCTTTGCGGCGCTTCTCGTCGCGGCGCTGCACGCAATCGGCGTGCGACTCGCGTTCGACACGTCGATACAGCCCGGACTCATGCTGGCGTTTTTCGCAACGATCGGTCTGGGCGCCGACGCCCGAATGCTGACCAAGAGGTGGCGGTGCCCTTTTGCTCTTCACGGCTTGCGTCGTCGGTATGCGTCGTCATGGAGAACGTGGTCGGTGTGTTTGCGGCGAAGGCACTGGGTATCGATCCTTTGATTGGCTTGATCGCGGGGTCGGTCACCATGGCCGGCGGCGCACGGAACAGGCGCCGCATGGGGGCAGCGCTCGCAGACCTGTTCCGAGTTGACCGAGGCGCCAGCTGTAGGCCTTTGCCACGGCAACGTTCGGTCTCATCATAGGTGGCCTCATCGGCGGGCCCGTGGCGATGCGTCTCATCCAGCGGCTGCAGGCGCGCGGCGCTCCGCTCGGGGTTTCTTTCGCCGACTCGCTGTCGCGCATGACGAGGCGGAGGCGCAGAGGCCGTTCACCGCCGAGCGACTGGACCGTGACGATTCTCCTGGTTGCGGCGAGCGTCGCGCTGGGAGCTGCACTTTCGCGTTGGACCGAAAATCCCGTGTTCACGTTGCCGGTGTTCGTCTGGGCGCTGTTCGTGGGCGCGGTCCTGCGGAACACGCGCTCGCACTTGCGAAAGTGCACGAAATCGATGGCGAAGCGCTGTCCTTTGCCGGCACGATCGCGCTGTCGATCTTTCTCGCGATGGCGCTGATGAGCCTGCGGTTGTGGGAGCTTGCGCTGCTCGCGCTTACCTATGCTCCTGCTCTTGGCGCTTCAGCGCAATTGCCGTCGCTTTGTATACGTCGTTCATAACCTTTCGCGTGATGGGTGCGAATTACGAGGCGGCAGTGTTGGTGGCCGGCCAGTGCGGATTCGGTCTCGGGCCACGCCGACTGCGATTGCCAACTTGCAGGCGATTTGCGCACGCTATGGCGCCGCACCGAAAGCGTTCATCATCGTCCCGGTCGTCGGGGCGTTCCTGATCGACCTTGCCAACGCGATTGTCATCAGTGGGTTCACGTGTACGTGATACCGGTGCTGCGAAACTGATTCGCGAATCATGGCCATTTGGACGTGGTTTGCGCCTGCGTTATCGTTTGCTCTGCTTGTGATGGCAAGCATGACGGGCGTCGGACCCTTGGTAGCTGCGGTGTGCGGTATCGGTCTCTTCGGCGCGGTCATTGCGGCGGTCCACCACGCCGAAGTCGTAGCGCGCATCGTGTGGGCGAGCCGTTCCGGAACGTTAGTACTCGCCGTGGCCGTGACCGGGTCATTGAAGCCTCGCTCATACCTTTCAATGATGTTCGCAGGTGGCGACGACATGGCAACCTTGCCCCGCGACACGATCTATGCCGCGGTAATGATTATCTGTACCGGCGTCGTCGGACTGTGCGTGCTGGTGGGTGGCCTCGTCCACCACGAACAATCCTTTCGCGCCGAGGGCGCCGGTGCCGGGCTCGCAGCGCTGATCGTGATGACGGCGCTCACGCTCTTGTCTCCCAACCTTCACGACCAGCACCTCAGTCGGCACGCTACAGCACAACGCAACTAAGTTTTGTGGCGGTAGCCTCGGCGGTTCTTTGGGCAATCTTCGTCTTCATTCAGACGGTGCGCCATCGTGACTATTTCATTCCCTGTCGTGGGAGCGGCCGACTTGGAGATGCACGCCGAACCACCGACGATCCGCGCGGCGTGGACGAAGTTTCGGATTGCTTTTCTTTCGTTGGTGACGGTCGTGGGCTTGGCGAAGACGCTCTCGCCCACGATCGAGCACGCGGTTGCTCTGTGGCCGGCGCGCCCGAGGCGGTGGTCGGGATTGTCATCGCAATGCTGGTCTTGTTGCCTGAAGCGTGGGCTGCCGCGCGTGCTGCACGAGCGGATCGCCTTCAGACCAGCATGAATCTTGCGGTTGGCTCCGCGCTGGCGTCCTATCGGCCTCACGATTCCGGTGGTAGTCGTCGCAGCCATCGCGTTCGGCCTGCCGCTCGTCCTGGGACTAGGGCCCAAGGACCTCGCACTGCTCGCGGTCACCTTCCTCGTCAGCTCCGTGACTTTGGGTAGCGGTCGCACGCACATGATGCAAGGCGCCGGTGCATCTTTGTGCTCTTTGCGGCGTTTCTCATTCCTGGCCCTTGTCCCTTGATGCTCGAGGGCGCGAAATCCAGGTGTTAAGTGCTTTTGTGCCAAATACTTGGTACTGTTTAGCTCGAAATCATCTCACCTGCGACGGAGGGACGGTTCCGCCAGGTACTTCATCCCGCCACCGCCCATCGTCCCACACGCTGGCAGGGTGCTCATTGCGGAGGCCAGAATTAGGCTGACAAGCAATTTGAGTTTGCGCATGTCGTCCTCCTTTCGTAGGAGAGGAACAGGTCGATGGCAAGCGTCATTCCGGGGCCGGTTTACCTTGGTAGACAGGCAAGCGGTCAAATGTTCATGCTCCGTACGAACCTGACTGCAGGGAAAAAGCGCTGCGCGACGATCGGCCTCTTCCTCTCACTCGCCAGAATGGACTCGCGAGTGTATGCGTCCGCCGTGCGCACCCCAAAGCTGCTGCCTGCATCCTCATCGCTGCCGCCTTCTGGGGTTCCAGAGTCGCTGGATACCGTGCCGGCGCCGGTGCCCGACACCCAGCAGGAATCAACGAAGCCCGCGCCTGATCACTAAGCGGCCGGCGCAAAACGACGCCGCCCTGATCGAGGAACCCTTCAGTCGGTCGATACATTGCCGATAGATATCCGGCATTCGAATGGATGGCTCAAAGGGCTGAACATGGCATCACACGTCCATCGAACGCATCGCTCCGGATGGCTACGTGCGGGTGTCCTCGGGGCGAACGACGGCACTTTGTCGATATCGAGTCTGGTTTTGGGCGTTGCCGCGGCGCATGCCGATCCGCATGGGATAGTGGTCGCCGGCGTAGCTGGTCTAGTTGCTGGCGTGCTTTCGATGGGTGCGGGCGAATATGTGTCGGTCAGTTCTACAAGCCGACACCGAGCGCGCAGACCTCGAAATTGAGAAACATGCGCTTAAGCACGAGTATAGGTAACGAGCAGGCTGAACTGGCTGGAATTTATGTGCACCGCGGCCTCGACCCAGAGCTCGCAGCCCGTGTCGCCGAGCAATTGATGGCACACGACGCGCTCGGCGCGCACGCACGCGATGACATTGGGATCTCACCCACACTTTCCGCGCGACCGTTCCAAGCGGCGCTGATGTCGTCCATCAGTTTCGCCGCCGGCGGTATTGTGCCGCTAATCCCGGCGTTCGCGGTCCGAGGGCCCGCGCTGATCCCAACCACGGCAGTGGTCTCGCTCGTGTTCCAGCGATGCTCGGTGCCGGTGCTGCGCGCGTTGGTGGCGCCTCGATTATCGCGGGTGCGCTACGGGTTTTGATCTGGGGTGCGTTCGCGATGGCGATTACCTGCGTTGTTGGTGCCGCGTTCCGTGTGATCGTCTAAATATGGGCCAACCCTGACCTGAGCTCCACTGGGCTGTTGCCGGTTTCATGGACACCTTGTTAAGGGAACGCTGACGGTCATGGGACGCGGCGATACGGCGATCTTGGCACCACGCCCGCTCGAGGGAGCAACCGTCGCCGCGCTGCGTTCGATGGCCAATCGCTTCGGCAGCGTGGAGCGCTCTCGCAAGTTCGCGCTGCTTCAGCGTAGCCGCCGATGCCGCCATTTGTGACTCAGAGGTGCTGCTCGCCTACCACGATGTGCTGCTCTTCCTTGTCGCGTATCCCGAGACGGCGGCGATGCGGTCACCTCGCCTCGCGGGAACTGGCGCGGGTCGCCGCGTCGGCCCGGGACATCGGGTGCACGGGCCAGCGCGCGCACGCGCCGGCTGCGCGGCAGTGGCATTGCGTGGTCGGAAATCACTATCACCTACAGCTATCCGATCGCCCGCTGGCTGGTGTCGCGCTATCCGCGATGTGTCGACGTCGACTCGTTCGGTGAGCGTGTGTGCGCTCCTCGCGGAATGGCTGCGCCACGCATTGCCACCGGCGGAATTCGAGCTCGTGGACTCCGGCGAGGATTCGCCGGAGGCGCTGCTCGAGGAGATGGATCGACAGGATGGCGCGGCAGCCGGCTGCATGGCTGCTCGCGCAATTTGAGCGCCTACCGTGCGATCCCGCGTTGCGCGAGGCGCTCTACGACAGCATGGACCTGTTCCCTCACTCTGAACCCGCGTGACGCGCCGATCTCGCGCACCTTTGTGAATGGATTGCCTGCTCCGGTGTTTTATCACCGCGGTCCACTCTTCGCGCAGCGTCGATGCCAGCCGCCTCATCGCAACCCCCTTGCATTCGGCGCGACGCGCTTGGGCAAGACGCCTGCCAGCATCTCGTCGATGCAGGCCGGGCGGTTCTAGCAATGCTAGGTCGTGAGACCGATCCGATCACCCACGCCGACGTTGCGCGGACGCGCTATCACGACCTCGGCCGCGGCGTCGCCATCTCGCTGTACTCTGCGGTGCCAGGCGCGACGCAGCGTGCTCGATTCCACATTGGCTACGTCCTGTTCAAAGAACAGGGTCCCAATCGCATACGGCGGCGGTTGGCCGTTCCTCGGCACCTGCAAGATTGGCATCAGCATCTTTGCGCCGTTTCGCGGCGGCGAGTCGGCGTTCCTAATGGTCTCCGTCTTGCGCGTGTACGCCCAACTGTTTGCCGTGGAGCGGTTCGTGGTGGAGCCGTATCAATTCGGCGCTGGCAACCGCGAGGGCCTCGAATCGGGCGCATTCTGGTTCTATTTCCGCTTGGGCTTCCGTCCGGTCGAGCCCAAACTGCACGCGGTTGCGCTGGACGAATTCGAGCAGATGCGACGCAAACCCGGCTACCGAGACGTCGCTGTCCGTGCTTCGGCGCTTCACGCGCTCCGATCTCGAAGCGGCCTGTGGTCCCGGGAGCGCGGGCCGCGTGCGATCCAGGAGCGCTGAGTCAAGCGACGACCTCGTGGATCGTGACTCGCTTCCACGGACGACGCGACCGCGCGGAAGCCGAGGCGCTGCGCGGAGTCGGTTGCGGCGCTAGCGCTGCAGGACACTCGCGGTTGGAACGACGACGAGCGCAACGCTCTGCGTGCCATGGCACCCGTCCTTGCCCGGATCGCGGATCTGCACGTGTGGCCCGCGCGCGGAAGCGCCGTCTAATCGCGTTGATCCGCGCCAAGGGCGGGGACGAGTACCGCCTATTTCCGCGTTGATGGCAGGATTTGCGCGCCTGCGCAGCGGAGTTGAACGCGCTCTTACCGCGCTAAAGGCGTAAGCACGAGCCAGAGACGCGAGTGGTTGCGCCTGCGCCCCCGTGTGACGCGGCATCGCCAGCCGCCCGCGCCGTCGTCGTGGCTCGCCCTCATCGAAACCGCGACAATGACGAGAAGGCCAACGTCGAAAGTAGGTATGGCGGCATCAGGTGTTGCGACAAATCACCGCAATCGACCGCGTTTCAGGGAAATTCAGGACAGCGAGGGAGTCGCTGCCAAGCTCCGAGTCTGCCGCACGCATTCGAACAACGCGATTCCCGCTGCGGCCGCCGCGTTCAACGATTCGGTGCCGCCCGGCATAGGAATCGTGATGCGTTGATCCGCGGCGCGGGTGAGGTGTGCCGGCAGTCCTGTCGCCTTCGTTGCCGATCGCGAGCGCGAGCGGCCGCATGAGCTTCGCCTGGAATAGATCGGCGCCACCGCGCGCCATCAGCGCGATCACGCGCCCGTGGACAGCGCGAAACGACGCAATCCACGCCACAAGATCGACGTCCTCGACGACCGTTGTCAGAAAATGCGCGCCCTGCCCCGCCCGCAGCACCTTCGGCGACCAGGCGAACGCGCAATGCTTCGACATCAGCACCTGATCCGACGCCGGCCGCGGCGGCGCGTGCAGCAAGATCGTGCCGACGTTGCCGGGGTCCTGCAGATCTTCGAGCAGCAGGCAGAAGTCGGCCGGCAGGGGTAACGTCGGTTGCGGCGCGCGGATGACCGCGAGCACGCCGATCTCGGACGGCAGTGTCGCGATCGCGCCGAACAGCGTTGGCGGGAACGACCAGCGCATCGGAGGACGGCACGCCGCGCCAGCGCGGCGATTCCCGGTGTGGCGAGCGCGTCGTCCGCGACGATTAGCGTTTCAGGGGACCGACGCGATCACAATAAACGGTGACGAGATGCTCGCCCTCCAGAATGCAGCGCCCCGTCTTGCGCCGGTCGCGCGACGACTGGGCGAGGCGCGTCGCCTCCTTGATGCGCGGATTTTGCGACGAGGTAACGCGGTGCATCGGGCTCGCCGGCCAGGCCGGCGACGATTCAGTGCACGGGCTTCGCGGTCGCCGGGGGTGGCGCCTTCGCGCCCGAGGATTGGAGCTGGAACAGGACCTCGTCGTGCTTGATCATCCCGAGCTCGTTTCGCGCGCGCTCCTCGACTGCCTCGTAACCGGTCTTGAGATCGCGCACGTCGGCGTCCAACGCGTCGTTTCGGACCTTGAGCTTCGCGTTGGCGTCACGTTGCAGCGCGACCTGCCGGTCGTACTCGCGGACCTGCAGCCAGCCGCCTTTCCCAAGCCACATCGGGTACTGGAGCGCGACAATCAGCGCGACGAAGACGTAGGCGAGAATTCGCACGATAGCGGCAGTTTAGCGGAGGTTGAAGAACGCCGCACGGCCGGCATAGCGCGCGGCGTCGCCCAGATCCTCCTCGATCCGCAAGAGCTGGTTGTACTTGGCGATGCGCTCGGAGCGCGACAGGGATCCGGTCTTGATCTGCCCGCGTTGGTCGCCACCGCGATGTCGGCAATGATCGAGTCCTCGGTCTCTCCCGAACGGTGCGACACGACGGCCGTGTAGCCGGCGCGGTGGGCCATCGTGATCGCGGCGAACGTCTCCGACAGCGTGCCGATCTGGTTGATCTTGATCAGGACCGAATTGGCGATCCCGCGCGCGATGCCCCTGCTCGCAGGAGCTTGGTATTGGTGACGAAGATGTCGTCGCCGACGAGCTGGACGTTCTTGCCGACGCGCTCGGTCAGGTATTTCCAGCCGTCCCAGTCGTGCTCGGACATCCCGTCCTCGATGCTGATGATCGGATACTTGTCCGCCCAGGCGGCGAGGACGTCGGCGAATTGCTCCGGCATGAGCGCGCGGTTTTCCGCCTCCAGGTGATAGCGGCCGTCCTTGAAGAACTCGCTGGCGGCGCAATCGAGCGCGAGCGCGATGTCGGTGCCGGGCGTGTAGCCTGCCTGGTCGATCGCCTCGACCAGCAGCGTGCAACGCCGCCTCGTTCGACGGCAGGTCGGGCGCGAACCCGCCTTCGTCTCCGACGGTCGTCGGCATGCCGCGGCTCGTCGATCATCTTCTTGAGTCGATGAAAGACCTCCGCGCCGTAGCGGAGCGCCTCGCGAAACGTGGGCGCGCCGAAGCGGCACGATCATGAACTCCTGCAAGTCGATCTTGTTGTTGGCGTGCGCACCGCCGTTGATCACGTTCATCTGCGGGACGGGCAGCTGCATCTCGCCGGCGCCGCCGAGGTATCGATAGAGCGGTAACGACGACTCCTCGGCGCCGGCCTTGGCGACCGCGCACGGACACCGCGAGCATCGCGTTCGCGCCGAGGCGGCCCTTGTTCTCGGTGCCGTCCGAGCTCGATCAGCGTGCGGTCGATCAGGCTTTGCTCGGTGGCGTCGAGGCCGAGGATCGCTTCGCAGATTTCGGTGTTGACGTTCTCGACCGCCTTGGTCACGCCCTTGCCGCAGATAGCGCTTCGGATCGCCGTCGCGCAATTCGATCGCCTCCTTCGAACCCGTCGATGCGCCCGACGGCACCGCGGCGCGGCCGGACACGCCGGATTCGAGGACGACGTCGGCCTCGACCGTCGGATTGCCGCGTGAATCGAGAATCTCGCGCGCAATCACATCAACGATAGCGCTCATTTCAGCCCCTCAACACTCGCAACGAGGCTCACAGCACTTCTCCGGACGACGCGGTCCTGGCGCTCGTAATCGCAGATGTGCCAGTCGGCGATCTCGCGGAGCTTTGCGACGACATCCACGTGCGCCGGATGCGGCCCGTAGGCGTCCAGGTCGGCACGGGTCTTGAACGCCATGTTGGCGCCGAAATCGTAGGCGATCGGGCGGTCGGTCGTGTTCCAGCCGCATTCGAAACGCGTGATGCCGTGGACCTTGCGCTCAAGCGCCTCAAACTGCGTCTGCCACGCGCGAACGCGCGGGTCGCTGCGCGTGATGCCGGGCTTGAGCTTGATCAGCACGAGATGAACGAACATGGCTCCTCCTTATGCTTGCGTTGCCATCATCTTGTCTTCCGGAAATCCGGCGCGCTTGACCGCCGCGTCCAACGTCCTTCAGCGTCGCCAGGAGCGGCGCGCATCGGGTCGAGCGGCCACGCGTTGGGGCCGTCCGACAACGCGCGCTCGGGATCGGGATGCGTTTCCATGAACAATCCGGCGACGCCGGCCGCGATCGCCGCGCGCGCGAGCACCGGCACGAACTCGCGCTGCCCGCCCGACGACGTTCCTGGCCGCCGGGCAGCTGCACCGAATGCGTCGCGTCGAACACGACCGGGCATCCGGTGTCGCGCATGATCGCGAGCGCGCGCATGTCGGTGATCAGGTTGTGATAACCGAAAGACGCGCCGCGCTCGCACACGAGATGTTGTCGGTGCCGCTCGCTGCGCTGCGCCTTGGCGACAACCTGTTTCATGTCGTCCGGCGCGAGAAACTGCCCCTTCTTGATGTTGACGGCTTTGCCGGCTGCCGCGACCGCTTGGATGAAATCGGTCTGGCGGCACAGGAACGCTGGGGTCTGCAGCACGTCGACCACCGCGGCGGCGGCAGGAATTTCCTCGATCGCGTGGACGTCGGTCAGCACCGGGACGCCGACATGGCGCCGGACGTCGGCGAGAACGCGAAGACCTTCCGTCCATGCCGGGACCGCGAAACGATGCATGCGAGCTGCGATTCGCCTTGTCGTACGACGACTTGAAGATGAACGGAATCTCAAGGTCGGCGCAGATCGTTTTCAGTTCGCCGGCGACGTCCAGCTGAAATTGCCGCGATTCGACGACGCAAGGCCCCGCGATCAGGAAAAACGGGCGGTCGAGACCGACGTCGAAGCCGCAGAGCTTCACCGCACGTTGCCTGTTGGGGTGATCAAATCGACGCGACCAATTCGGCGACCGCGTTCGCGGCGTTGCCCTGCGCGCGCCGCCGCTCCTCGAGCGCCGCGCGGATGAAGCCGACGAACAGCGGATGGCCGCGGCGCGGGTTCGACGTGAATTCCGGGTGGAACTGGCAACCGAAAAACCACGGATGCTGCGGCAACTCGACCATCTCGCACAGGTCGCCAGCCGCTTCGCTTTTCGCCCACGCGCTGACGGTCAATCCGGCGGCCTGGATACGCGGCAGATAATGATTGTTGACTTCGTAGCGGTGCCGGTGGCGCTCGGCGACGCGCGTCGCGCCGTAGATCCGCTGCGCCAGCGTGCCCGGCACGACTTCGCACGGCTGACCGCCCAGGCGCATCGTTCCGCCCAAATCGGAGCCCACGCTTCGCCGCTCGATCGAGCCGTCGCGGTTCTGCCATTCGGTGATCAGCGCGACCACCGGATGCGGTGTGGTCGGATCGAATTCCGTGCTGTTGGCATCGGTGAGCCCCGCCACGTGGCGCGCGTATTCGATGACCGCGAGCTGCATGCCCAGACAGATGCCGAGATAGGGAATGTTGTTCTCGCGCGCATGGCGGATCGCCGCGATCTTGCCTTCGACACCGCGCTTGCCGAATCCGCCCGGCACCAGCACGGCGTCCATGCCGCGCGAGTCCGTCGATGCCGTCGCGCTCGATCGCTTCGGAATCGACGTAATGGATGCTGACCTTCGAGCGCGTATGAATGCCGGCGTGGATCAACGCCTCGGACAGCGACTTGTACGACTCCGGTCAGATCGACGTACTTGCCGACCATCGCGATGTTGACCGCATGCTCGGGATGCTCGAGCGCATCGACCAGCCGGTTCCACGTCGAAAGGTCGGCCGGCGGCGGATCGATCGCGAGCTTCTTGCAGACGATGACGTCCAGGCCTTCCGCATGCAGCGCGGCCGGAATCTTGTAGATCGAATCGGTGTCGAGCGCCGGGATCACCGCATCGGGCGCCACGTTGGTGAACAGCGCGATCTTGCGCCGGTCGCCATCGGGGATCGGCCGGTCGGCTCGGCACAGCACGACGTCGGGCTGGATGCCGATCTCGCGCAGCTCCTTGACCGAGTGCTGCGTCGGCTTGGTCTTCATCTCGCCCGCCGTCGGAATGTACGGCACGAGCGTCAAGTGGATGTAGCAGACGTTCTCGCGGCCCTGCGTGATGCCCATCTGCCGGATCGCTTCCAGGAACGGCAGCGATTCGATGTCGCCGACGGTTCCGCCCACTTCCACCACCATCACCTCCGCCTCGGATCCGTTCATGCCGGCAGCGAGTTGGATCCAGCTCTTGATCTCGTCGGTGATGTGCGGGATCACCTGCACGGTGCCGCCCAGGTAGTCGCCGCGGCGCTCCTTGCGAATCACGCTTTCGTAGATCTGCCCGGTCGTGAAATTGTTGCGCTTCGCCATCTTGACGTCGGTGAAGCGCTCGTAGTGGCCGAGGTCGAGGTCGGTCTCGGCGCCGTCGTCGGTGACGAACACCTCGCCGTGCTGGAACGGCGACATCGTGCCCGGATCGACGTTGATGTAGGGATCGAGCTTGAGATTGGTGACGCGGACGCCGCGGGAGGCGAGGATCGCGGCCAGCGACGCGGCGGCGATGCCCTTCCCGAGCGAGGAAACGACGCCGCCGGTCACGAAGACGAACTTGGTCATCGAGAGGTCCCGGAAATTCCGCATTTTACCGGAACGTCCTCCGCCGGCCAACCGCGACGGCGCGCGATGCGCACGCGTTATAGTGACAGTCCCGCCTTCATCCGCCGCGCGCGTTGTCTCGCGTCCAGCAAGCGCCAACACCGCGTCGATCGCCGGCGTCTGCCGGCTCACCCGTCGACCAGCGGCGCGCAGCGCCATCATGATCTGCGGCGGCTTCAAGCCGTGCGCGCGCGCCGCCGCCTTGATCGCCGCACCGATGCCCGTCCCGCGTCCAATCGATCGATTCGACAGGTCGCGCCCGTCAAGCGGCGTCAGCGCTGGGCCGACTGGCGTCGGTCATCGCAGCTCGGCAACTTATCGCCGGAACGTCGGTGCGCGGCGTCGCGTAGAAATAGTGCGCGGCGTCCGCCATCTCGACCAAGCGTCGCCGCACGGTCGCGCAGCAGCGCCGCCGACCGCCTCGGCACGGCGGTCCGCCGCGCCAGTCGAGACCCGCGCTGCTCGAGGAACGGCGCCAAGCGCGCGCCGAGTTCGTCGTCCGGCAGCCGCTTGATGATGCTCGTGGTTCAGCCACTTGAGCTTGTCCGGATCGAAGCGGCCCGGCGACGGCGTCAGGCCCGCCGAGGTCGAACCAGGCGACGAGCTGCTTCGCGCGAAAACACTTCGTCGTCGCCGTGCGACCAGCCGAGACGCGCGAGATAGTTGACCACGGCATCGGCGAGATAGCCGTCGTCGCGGTACTGCAGCACGCCGCGCGCGCCGTGGCGCTTCGACAGCTCGCTCGCCGTCGGGCGTCAGCACGGTCGGCAGGTGCGCGTAGACGGGCAGCGCGCGCCGAGCGCGTGCAGGATGTTGATCTGGCGCGGCGTATTGTTGACGTGGTCGTCGCCGCGGATGACGTGCGTGATCCGCATGTCGAGGTCGTCGACGACGACGCAGAAGTTGTAGGTCGGCGTGCCGTCGGAGCGCGCAATGCACGAGGTCGTCGAGCTCCGCGTTGGCGATCTCGATCCGCGCCCTTGACCGCGTCGTCCCACGCCGACGACGCCGCTCGTCCGGATTGCGAAAGCGGATCACCGGCGGCACGCCCGGCGGCGGCGTCTTCCCGCTGGCGTTCTCGGGCCGCCAGCGGCCGTCGTAGCGCGGCTTTTCGCCGCGCGCGGTCTGCGCAGCGCGCAGGCGTCAGCTCCTCGCTCGTCGACATGTAGTCGCGATACGCGAGGCCGCGCGCGAGCATGATCGGCGAGCACGGCGCGGTAGCGGTCCATCCGCTGCGTCTGGAAGTACGGCCCCTCGTCGTAGTCGAGACCGAGCCACGCCATCGCGTCGACGATCGCTCTGCACGGCTTCGGGCGTCGAGCGCTCGACGTCGGTATCCTCGATCCGCAGGATGAACGCGCCGTCGCGGCCGCGCGCGAACGCCCACGCGAACAGCGCGGAGCGGATGTTGCCGAGATGCAGAAAGCCGGTCGGGCTCGGCGCGAAAGCAGGTGCGAACCAAAGGCATCCGCCAATTCTACCGGCCCCTCACCCGCTCGACGCTTCGCGTCTCGCTCCCTCTCCCGGCCGGGAGAGGGTTGGGGTGAGTGGTGCGCCCTACGCCTGCCAGCGCAGGTCGAGCGTCGACGGCATGGCCGGGTTCGTGCGTCTCCGGATGCACGGTGACCGGCCCCGGCGAATGGCCGTGCGCCCAGAATCGCGCGGTGCGCCGCGCTTCGGCCTCGTTCGCGTTGACCGGGAAACGTCTCGTAGTTGCGCCCACCCGGATGGACGACGTGGTAGGTGCAGCCGCCGAGCGCACGCTGCGACCACGGTGTCGATCAGGTCGAACGTGAGCGGCGCCTGCACGCCGATCGTCGGATGCAGCGCCGACGGCGGATTCCAGGCGCGAAACCGCACGCCGGCGACGAACTCGCCGGGCACGCCGGTCGGCGTGAGCGGCAGCGCGCGTCCGTTGCAGGTGACTGCGTGGCGGCCGCCGATCATGCCGGTCACCTTCGCCTGCAACCGTTCGACCGACGAGTCGACGAAGCGCGACGTGCCGCCCGTGCTCGATCTCCTCGCCGAGCACATGCCACGGCTCGATCGCCTGCCGCAACTCGATCGTCACGCCGGCGTAGTTCGCGGTGCCGAAGCGCGGGAAGCGGAATTCGACGAACGGCTCGAACCAGTGCGGCGAGAACTCGTAGCCGAAGCGATTCGAGATCGATGACGACGTCGCGCATGTCGGCGGCGACGAAATGCGGCAGCAGCCAGCGGTCGTGCAGCGCGGTGCCCCACCGGATCAACGCGCCCTCGTACGGCTCGTGCCAGAAGCGCGCGACCAGCGCGCGCAACAGCAGCATCTGGACGGCGCTCATTTGCGCGTGCGGAGGCATCTCGAAGGCGCGGAATTCGAGCAGGCCCAGCCGACCGGTCGGACTGTCGGGCGAATACAGCTTGTCGATCGAGAATTCCGCGCGGTGCGTATTGCCCGTCAGATCGGTCAGCAGGTTGCGCAGCAGGCGATCGGTGAGCCAAGGCGGCGCACGCCCCGTGCGCGTCGTTCTGCTTTCGCGCGAGTTGCTGGAAACGCGATCTCGAGCTCGTAGATGCGATCGTCGCGCGCCTCGTCGACGCGCGGCGCCTGCGACGTCGGACCGACGAACATGCCGGCGAACAGATACGACAACGCCGGATGGTTTTGCCAATAAGTGATCAGGCTTCGCAGCAGGTCCGGCCGGCGCAAGCAGCGGACTGTCGGGCGGCGTACGCCGCCGCCGAGCGTGACGTGATTGCCGCCGCCCGTCCCCATGTGGCGTCCGTCGAGCATGAATTTCTCGGTCGCCGAGCCGCGTCTGCCGCGCTTCCTCGTAGAGCACGGTCGTGGTCTCGATCAGGTCGCGCCACGAGGCCGCCGGATGGATGTTGACCTCGATGACGCCGGGATCAGGCGTGACCAAGAGCGCGTTCACGCGCGCGTCGCGCGGCGGCGGGTAGCCCTCGATCGCCACGGCAACGCCGAGTGCGCGCGCGGTGTCCTCGACCTGCGCGGTCAGCTCCGCATACGACTCGATCCGCGTGAGCGGCGGCATGAACACGCGTACGTGGCCGCCGCGGACCTCGAGCGTCAGCGCGGTCTTGATCACTCGCGCGCGCCCGCGTCGATCGCGGCCCGTCCGCGGCTTTCATACGGTCGCGCGCCTTTGGAGCGGCGCGTGCGGCGCGAACGGATCGACCGGCGCTTCGCGGCTCGTCATCGTCGGGCAGCGTGTCCGGCAACGCGCCGAGCGGCAGCCGTAAGCCGAGCGGCGAATCGCCGACGGTCAAATAGAGGCGCTCGCGGCGCAACGGCCAGCGGCTCGTTTCCCAGACGATGGCGCCTCATCGTCGTTCGCAGTCGTCGCTTTGAGCGGCAGCACGAACCCAGCCGGCTTGTCGAGGCCGCCCTGGAGCAGGCGGGCGAGGCGCGCGCGCTCGTCCGATTGCGACAGGTCGGCGTCGAGCGGATCGACATTGGCGGGCAACGCCGCCTCCTGTTGCAGAAGCTGCGGCACGTCCTCGTGCGCGGTGATGACGTAGTCGGACGGCAGGCCGAGCGCCTGCGCGAGTCGATGCGCGACATCGCGAGCCGGTGGCGAGCGTCGACGTTCCGGCGACGGTCGTGTCCGCCAGCAGCGCATCGTCATGCCACAATGGCTCGCCGTCGACGCGCCAGTAGATGCCGAGCGACCAGCGCGGCAGACGGCTCGCCCGGATACCACTTGCCCTGGCCCTGATGCAGCAGGGTCCCGCAGGGCGAAGCGCTGCTGAGCCGACGCTGCAGCGTGCTCGGCAAGACTCGCGTTTCTTGGGCGACATCGCGACGTAGTTCCACTCGGCGCCCTCCATGTCGTCGATCGACACGAACGTCGGCTCGCCGCCCTGCGTCAGGCGCACGTCGTTCGCCGACGAGATCGTCGTCGACGCGCTGCGCCCAACGACTGGATGGCGCTCCATTGCGCCTCGGTGTACGGCTTGGTGACGCGCGGATCCTCGTGGATGCGCGTCACCTGCATCGCGACGTCGAACTGGGTCTCGCAGACGTCGGTGTAGCCGATCACCGGCGCAGCGTTGCCGGGATCGGCGGTGCATGCGAGCGGCAGGTGGCCCTCGCCCGCCAGCAGGCCGGACGTCGGATCGAATCCGATCCAGCCGGCGCCGGGATGTAGCGCCTCCGCCCATGCGTGCAGGTCGGTGAAATCGCGGTCGGTGCCCGCGGGTCCGTCGAGCGGCTTCACGTCGGCCTTCAGCTGAATCGAGATAGCCCGACGCGAAGCGCGCGGCAATGCCGAGGCGCGCGCAGGATCTGCACCAGCAGCCAGCCCGCAGTCGCGGCATGAGCCGCATGCGCGCTCGAGCGTCTCCTCGGGCGTCTGCACGCCGGGCTCCATCCGCACGAGATAGCGGACTTCGCGCTGCAGCTGCCTGGTTCAGCCGCACCATCATGTTGACGCGTCGATTCGTCCGGCCGGATCGTCGCGCGGAACGCGCTCGATCCACGCGGGCGAACCGCGGCGTCAGCGGCGACGGTCTCCAGGAACGGGATCAGCTCCTTCGCGAGCGCGCGCGCGAATAGGCGAACGGATACTCCTCGGCGTACGGCTCGACGAAGAAGTCGAACGGATTGGTGACGGTCATGTCCGCCGTCAGGTCGACGGTGACGGCGAGCTTGTCGGTCCGCTCCGGAAACACCAGCCGCGCGAGCCAGTTGCCGTACGGATCCTGCTGCCAGTTGACGAAGTGGTTCTCCGGCTCGACCGACAGCGAGATAGCCGAGCACCGGCGTGCGGCAATGCGGCGCGGGCCGCAGCCGGATCTCGTGCGGCGACAAGGTTGACCAGCCGATCGAACCGGTACGTCGACCGGTGCAGCGAGCGCGACGCGGATCGCCATCAGCGGATCAGCCTCCCGCCGGGCCGCCCAAGGGAGGCTTGCTCCCTCTGGGGGTGACGCGCGGGAATTCGCAGAGCACCGCTCTGCGCCCGCGACACGGGCCGGCCGTGACGAGCCCGGCCCTCCGCCGTACCACCGTGAGCGTGGGGACCGGCTCACCCAGGTCCAATCCGGGTCAGGGCAGCTGCGCGAACACGCGCCGCAACCCCTCGCCCCACTGCGAATGGACCATCTGGAAATACGGGTCCGATTCCGTCGACGCGCCGCTGCAGTTGATCTTGAGCGAGTCCGCCTCGTAGGCGAGCAGGTCGATCGGCAAGCCCACCGAGATATTCGATCGCATCGTCGAATCGAACGAGACGATCGTGCACTTCGTGGCATCGACCAGCGACGTGCGGCGGTTGACCACGCGGTCGATCACCGGCTTGCCGTATTTCGACTCGCCGATCTGGAAGTAGCAGGTATCCGGCGGTCGCCTCGATGAAGTTGCCTTCGCTGTAGACCTCTGAACAGCCGGTGCGGCTCGCCGCGAATCTGGCCGCCGACGATGAAATTCGCCGACGCGTCGATGTTGTTCTGCGTCAGGTAGGGTCCGTCGCGCGTCTTGACCTCGCGCAGCGCGTCGCCCAGCAGCCCGGCGACGTCGAACATCGACTTCGGCGTTCCACATGTTCGGCACCTTGTCGCCGCTTCGCGCGCCGCTGCTCGAGCATGTTGATGGCGTTCTGCGTGATCGACAGGTTGCCCGACGACAGCGTCACGATCACGCGGTCGCCGTCGCGATGGAACACCCGCATCTTCGAAAAGCGGGCGATCTGGTCGACGCCCGGCGTTCGTGCGCGAATCCGACGCGAAGATCATTCCGGCGTCGAGCGACATGGCAACGCAATAGGTCATGGCGATAGTGGCGTGGGACGTGATGCCGCCCGCGCGAAAGGGATCGATTCTACCGGAACGGCCATCGTCAGCATCTGGCTCGCAATCAGTAGGTGGGAACGAGGAACACGCGGCTGATCTCGCCGCCCAGCGCCGGCGATCCGCTCGAGGAAGTCCACCAGGTACTCGTGCAGGCCCGAAGTCGATGATGTTCGTCGGTGCGGCCGTAATGCAGCCGCGCGTGCAGCTCGCCGGCCTGGCGCGACAGCTCGCGGCTGTGCTCGTCGCACAGGATGTCCAGCGTCTCGTAGATGAAGTTCATGCAGCTGTGCAGCGAGCGCGGCATGTCGTCGCGCAGCACCAGGAGCTCGGCCACCCGGCGCGGCGAGATGACGTCGCTGTAGATCTTGCGGTACGACCTCGAACCCGGACACCGACGTCAGCAGCGACTGCCACTGGTAGTAAGTCGACGGCGCCGCCGACGTCCGTCGACCGACGGCAGCAGGATGTGGTACTTGGTGTCGAGGATGCGCGCGGTGTTGTCGGCGCGCTCGATGGTGCGTGCCGAGCCGGATGAAGTGGTACGGCCTCGTCGCGCAGCATCGTGCCGAACGTCACGCCGCGGAAGAGGTGCGAGCGCATCTTGACCCAGTCGAGAAAGTCGGAGACGCCGCCGGCCTCGATCCGCTCGTAGTCGTAGCCGCGCATCTCGATCCAGCGCGGAGTTCAGGTCCTCGTACATCTCCGAGGTGATCGCGCCGCGGACCGACGCGGGCCGATTCGCGCGGCCGCGCGCAGGCAGCAGAAGATCGACGACGGATTGCGTGCTGTCCAGGATCATGTAGCGCAGCACGTTCTCCGCCGTCACGCTCGGAATAGCGCTCGTAGTAAGGCGTGGCGAGCCCGGACGTGATGAGCGGCACCGCCCACGGCTCGGCCCACGCCAGTGCCGGACTCGTCGCACTTGGTAGGGCAGGAGCGACGTCCGATAGGTGACGTCGAGCAGCCGCGCGGTGTTTTCCGCGCGCTCGATGTGGCGCGCCATCCAGTAGAGCTCGTTGCGCGGTGCGGCAGAGCATGGCGCGTCTCCGGCGTAGTCTGCGTCTATTCGGCGAGGACCCAGGTGTCCTTGGTGCCGCCGCCCTGCGACGAGTTGACGACCAGCGAGCCTTCGCGCAGCGCGACGCGCGTCAGGCCGCCGGGAACGAGGTCGATGTCGGTGCCCGACAGCACGTAGGGCCGCAGGTCGATGTGGCGCGGCGCGAGCCCGGCCTCGACGAAGCGTCGGGCAGGTCGACAGCGCGAGCGTCGGCTGCGCGATGTACTTCTCCGGCGCGGCGACGATCCGCTGCGCGGAACGCCTCGCATCTCGGCTTCGATGCTGCCGGGCCCGATCAGCATGCCGTAGCCGCCGGCGCCGTGCACTTCCCTTCACGACCAGCTCTCGACAGGTGCGCGAGCGCATGGTCGCGATCCTCGTCGGCTTGTAGCAGCATGTAGGTCGGCACGTTGTTGAGGATCGGCTCCTCGGTCGAGGTAGAAGCCGGATCATCGTCGGGCACGTACGGATAGATCGACTTGTCGTCGGCCACGCCGGTGCCGATCGCGTTGGCGAGCGTCACCCGGCCCGCGCGATAGGCGCGAACAGCCCCGGCACGCCGAGCATCGAGTCCGCGCGGAACGCGAGCGGGTCGAGGTAGTCGTCGTCGACGCGGCGATAGATCACGTGCACGCGCTGCGGTCCGCGCGTCGTGCGCATGTAGACCGTGTCGTTCTGGACGAACAGGTCGATGCCCTCGACCAGCTCGACGCCCATCTGCTGGCGCGAGAAACGCGTGCTCGAAGTAGCGCCGAGTTGTACGCGCCCGGCGTCAGCACGGCGACCGTCGGGCCGCTCTTCGCCGGCCGGCGCCACGCGCGCGCAGGTTCTCGAGCAGCAGGTCCGGATAGTGCTGGACCGGCCGGATCAGAGCGCGTCGCGAACAGCTCGGGAAAGAGCCGCATCATCATCTTGCGGTTCTCGAGCATGTAGCGACACGCCGGACGGGACGCGCAGGTTGTCTTCCAGCACGTAGTACTCGCCGGCGCCGGCGCGCACGACGTCGACGCCGGCGACGTGCGCGTAGATGCCGCCGGGCACGTCCATGCCCGCCATCTCGCGCCGGTATTGCGCGTTGCCGAGCACGCGTCTCGGCGGCACGCACGCCGGCCTTGAGGATCGCCTGATCGTGGTAGATGTCGTGCAGGAACAGGTTCAGCGCGCGCACGCGCTGCTGCAGATCCGGCTTCGAGCGTCGCGCCATTCGCTCGCGGAATGATGCGCGGCACGATGATCGAACGGAATCAGGCGCTCGGTGCCGCGAGTCCTCGCCGTACACCGCGAACGTGATGCCGACGCGATGAAACGCGCGCTCCGCTTCGCCCGCTTCTGCGCGATGCGATCCGGCTGTCGTCCGGTCGAGCCAGTCGGCAAACGCCCGGTAGTGGGTCCGGACAGCGCCGTCCGGGCTGCGCATTTCGTCGTAGGGCAGGGGGAACATGCGAGATTTGTGCGTCGCGATTGGTACGGTCAAGCAAGGCGGCAAGCCATCGCCGGAAGTCCTTTGGGCGGCAGCGGTTAGGCCAATGCTGGCTCGCTTGCCGGTCCACTGCGACGCCGAGTCATACGAGGGCGACATGCACCAACTGGTGCAAACGTGTCCTGGACAGGCTCTACAGGCACGTCCTGATCGCGTTTGCCGCGCCCTCGTCGCTGTGGTTAAATCGCGGCTCCTGTCTGGGTTCGCGGGGCGGTTAGCTCAGTGGTAGAGCACTGCCTTCACACGGCAGGGGTCACTGGTTCGAACCCAGTATCGCCCACCAATGAACCAAGGGGTTACGCGCAAGCGTAACCCCCTTTTTTATGCCGCGATGCGCGTTGCGCGTGCGTCGCAATCCGCTCAAGCGCTTTCACTCTGGCAGGCTCCATCGATGATCGCCGCTTTGTTTTCGACGCCTACGGCACGCTTGCTGACGTGCATTCCGTCGCCGACGCTCGCCGAAGCGCTCGCGCCAGCGTAACGGCAGCTGCGCTGTCGCGCCTGTGGCGGACGAAGCAGCTCGAATACACGTGGCTGCAGTCATTGATGGCGTCGCCCGATTCCGCGCGAGGACTTCGCTGCGATCACCGCGCATGCGCTCGGACTACGCGAACGCCGCGCTCGTGCTGCCGCTCGATGCCAACGCCGCGGACCGGCTTGCCGACGCCTATACTGCGTCTGCCGCCGTTTCTCGGACGCGCTTGCGGCGCTTGCGCGCGCTGGCGCCGCGATCCGCGGTGGATCCTGTCGAACGGCACGCGCGCGCATGCTGGAGCCGCTGGTTCGCGACGACGGCGCCTGGACGCGGTGCTCGACGGCGTCCTTTCGGTCGACGAGGCGGGCGTGTACAAGCCGAGTCCGCGCGTCTATCGCGCTCGCGGCTGCGATCGTCTCGGCGTTGCCGCCGGCGCAACGATTGCGTTCGTGTCGTCGAACGGATGGGATGCCGCCGGCGCGCAAGGCGTTCGGCTTCACCACGTTCTGGATCAACCGCGATGGCCAACCGACTGAGCGCCACGCGCCGGCGCCGGACTACACGCTCGGCATCGCTGTCGGACCTCCTGCGCTTCGCCGGTTGCCCGCGGCGTGCGCGCATGCTGGCACGCATGGCCGGTCACGCTCGCGCGCGTGCGCGGCCGCGCCTTCGCCGCGACACGGCGACGGCGTCGCGAATCGCGGCGATCGCCGCCGGGCCGCGGAAAGCTCTTGCGATGCGCGAGCGCGACGCGCCGCGCGCGGCGACGGCTGCGTGAACGGCACCGGCACGACCAGCCGGCTGCGGTACTCGGCGTCGAGCGTCGCGCGGCAGCACCGAGACGCCGAGCCCCGACGCGACCATGTTGCGCACCGTCTCGAGCGAGTTCGTTGCGCGTCACCTGCGCGTCGGCGCGATTGAGCTCCGGACAGGCGTCGAGCACCTGGTCGCGAAAGCAGTGGCCGACGTTCGAGCAGGATCGTGTGCTCCGCCGGGCAGCTCGTCCGGCGACACCGACTTGCGCTTCGCCCACTTGTGGCCCAGCGGCACGACGATCTGGAACGGCTCCTCGTAGAGGAACTCGGTCGACCACGCCCCGGCGGCGCGAACGGCAGCGCGACGATCGCGCGCGTCGATGCGGCCCGGTCTTGAGCCCGGCCTCCAGCGTTCTCGGTCACGTTCTCCTCGATGTCGAGCGGCATCTGCGGCGCGACCTGCGTGCAGCGCCGGGATCAGGTCGGGCAGCAGATACGGACCGACCGTGTAGATGACGCCCGAGGCTGCAGCGACGCCGACCAGCTGGTTGCGCCCGGCCTGCGCGATCTCGCGGATGCGTGCCGTTTCCTCGAGCACTTTCTGCGCCTGCTCGACGATGCGCTCGCCGACCGGCGTGATCGTGACCTCGCTCTTGCCGCGCTCGAACAGCGGCGCGCCGAGCTCCTCCTCCAGCTTCTGGATCGCCACCGACAACGCCGGCTGGCTCGACGAAGCACTTCGCCGCCGCGCGGCCGAAGCTGCGCTCCTGCGCGACCGCGACGATGTAGCGCAGCTCGTTCAGCGTCACCGCTGCGTGCGTCCGGCCAGGAACTTCGGCGAAGCCCGTCGCCCGACCTCGGGCGTGCTTCAGGCCGTAGTCGACGGTCGCCTCGAGGTAGCCGAGCTTGCTGCCGCAGTCGTAGCGGCGGCCCTCGAACGCGATACGACAGCACGCGTCTCCTCCGCGAGCAGCCGCGCGATGCCGTCGGTCAGCTGGATCTCGCCGCCGGCGCCCGGCGGCATCGTGCGCAGGTGATGGAAGATGCTCGACGACAGCACGTAGCGGCCCACCACCGCTTGCGTCGACGGTAGCCGAGCCGGGCTTGGCTTTTCGACGATGCGCGCGATGCGGCCGATCCGCTTGCCGGCCGGCTCGGGCGCCGCTTCGACGATGCCGTAGCTGCCGATGTCCGCCGGCCGGCACGTCCATGACGGCGATCACCGACGCGTTCTCGCGCGCTGCGCCACGTCGACCATCTGCTTGATCACCGGCACCGCGCGCGTCGATCAGGTCGTCGGCGAGCAGCACGGCGAACGGCTCGTCGTTGACGACCGGCGCCGCGCACAGCACCGCGTGGCCGAGGCCGAGCGCCTCGGTCTGGCGGATGTAGATGCAGTTGATTCCGGGCGGCGTCGCCGCCTGCACCGCTTCGAGCAGCGCCGTCTTGTTGCGCAGCGCGAGCTCGGTCTCGAGCTCGTAGGCCTTGTCGAAATGGTCCTCGATCGCGCGCTTGTTGCGGCCGGTGATGAAGATCATGTCGGTGATGCCGGCCGCGGCCGCCTCCTCGACGGCGTACTGGATCAGCGGCTTGTCGACGATCGGCAGCATCTCCTTCGGGCTCGCCTTGGTGACGGGCAGGAAAGCGGCTGCCGAGGCCCGGCGACCGGGAAGACGGCTTTGGTGATCTTTTTCATGGGAGCTCCTGCCTTGTCCGGCAGGTTTGCGGCTGCGGCAGCAGCGCCTGCAGGCCGGGTTCGTCGATCACTGGCACGCCGAGCGCTTGCGCGCGCGTCGAGCTTGCTGCCGGCGTCGGCGCCGGCGACAACATAGCTCGTCTTTTTCGACACGCTGCCGGCCACCTTGCCGCCGGCCTCTTCGATCATCGCCCTCGCATCGTCGCGCGCCAGCGTCGGCAGCGTGCCGGTCAGTACGCAACGTCAGGCCGGCCAGCGGACGCCGGCGGGCGCGCTTCGGCGCACCCTCCGGCCACGTGACGCCGGCCGCGCGCAGCTGCTCGATCACTTCGCGATTGTGCGGCTCGGCGAAGAATCGCGCGATGGCTTCGGCGAGCACCGGCCCGACGTCGCTGACCTCCGAGCGAACGCGGCCTCGTCCGCCTCCATCAACGGATCGAGCGCGCCGGAAGTGGCGCCGCGAGGTCCTTCGCCGTCGCCTCGCCGACGTGGCGGATGCCGAGCGCGAAGATGAACCGCGCGAGCGTGGTCTCTCTTGCTCTTCCCGATCGCGGCGACCACGTTCGCCGCGCTCTTGTCGGCCATGCCGATTGCAGCCGCAGCGAGGTTGGCGAGGCCGAGCTTGTAGAGGTCCGCCGGGCGTGCGGACGATGCCGCCGTCGACCAGCTGGTCGACGAGCTTGTCGCCGAGCCCCCCGATGTCCATGCGCGCGCCGGCCGGCGAAGTGCAGCAGCGCTCTCGCTTGCAGCTGCGCCGGACAGAACAGATCCGCCGCTGCAGCGCGCGATCGCCTCGTCCGGTGCAATCGCCGATCCGCATTAGCAATACGCACCGAACTGGGCGGCTACC
>ERZ1370068.7346-contig-6269_pt1 | contig 58446 bp, 76 predicted proteins | sample MGYA00561227_ERZ1370068 | MGnify/ENA primary metagenome ERZ1370068 (study PRJEB38410, sample SAMEA6850437) | metagenome | study: Metagenomic assessment of the ecological functions of the soil: analysis of the soil microbiota associated with the... | reverse complement strand
GCCCGACACCCTCATGCCCTACCCTCGAGGGCGGCGCGCCTTCCTCGACCTCTTCGCGGTGCGGGCGGCGCGGGCATCGAGGCCCTGTCACGGGGCGCGCCCGCCGCGGTGTTCGTGGAGCAGGACGTCATGGCGCGCTGCGCGCCCATTCGCGACAATGTCGAGCGTCTGGGTCTCCGCGACCGGGCGCTGCGTGCTGCCCGACGACGCCGCCGCCCGCGGTGGAGCGCCTCGGCGGTGCTGGCGAGCGATTCGCGGTGGTCCCGCGGACCCGCCCTACGACTCGCCACGCGCCGCCCCCGCGCTGGCCGCTCTCGCGGACGGCAGGCGATGCTGCGCTCGCCAGCGCTGGTGGTGGTCCAGCACGGCACCAAGACGCCGCCGCCCGCTTCGCCGGGCGTAGCTGACCACCTGGAAGAGCGCGATCGCTCTTTCGGGGAGACCACAACTCGACTTTCCTTCTCGCGCCCCTGACTAAACTCAGCCAGGCTTTTTCCACACTTGCGGCGCTACTCGACCGGGGTTCTCCGTGGGCAAGCGGGCAGTGTACCCGGGCATGTTCGATCCGATGCACAATGGCCACTCTCGATCTGATCGAGCGAAGCCTGCGCGCATCTTCGACGAGCTGATCGTCGCGGTCGTCGCCAACCCGTCCAAGGAGCCGCTGTTCAGCGTCAAGGAGCGGCTGGAGCTCATCGACGAGGCGCACCACGGCCTCTACCACGCATGCGCATCACCTCGTTCGACGGTCTGCCTCATCGACCTCGTCGCATCGCGCAGGCCGACTGCATCGTGCGCGGCATCCGCGCCGTCTCCGGACTTCGAATACGAGTTCCAGATGGCGCTCATGAACCGCAAAGCCTCGCGCGCACCGTGGAGACGGTGTTCATCGATGCCGCACGAGCGCTATACGCTACATCTCCTCCCGCCTCAGCAGGGAAGTCGCCTGCTGGCGCGGCCGGTCACCGGCATGGTTCCACCCGGTCGGTGGAGGCGGCGCTTGACCAGAACGTCAATCCGATTGAAAGTAGTCCATGCTCGCCGACCGCCATGAAGACTCTGCGTCGCTCCGCCGACCCTGGCCATGGCATGCCAAGCGCTACGCGCCATGCGCGCTCAGGGCATCGACGTCATCTCCGTTCGGCGTGGGCGAGCCCGACTTCGACACCCCGAACCACATCAAGGACGCGCGCGGTGCGCGCGCTGGAGAGGCGGGCCAGACGAAGCGACACCGAGGTCGGCGGCATCCCCGAGCTTCGCGCCGCCGTCTGCCACAAGCTCAAGCGCGACCACGGGCTCGAGTACGCGCCCGACGAGGTCACCGTCTCCCTGCGGCGCCAAGCACACCCTCTACAACATCGTCATGGCGCTGGTGAATCCCGGCGATGAAGTGCTCGATCCCCAGCCCTACTGGGTCTCGTATCCGGAGCAGGTGCGCCTCCTGGGCGGCGTGCCGGTGGCGTGTGCCGACGCATGGAGTCCACCGGCTTCGACCTCGATCCCGGCGGCGGCGCGCGCGGTCACGCCGCGCACCAAAGCTCGTCATCCTCGACAGCCCCGGCAATCCGACCGGCGCGGTCTTCTCCCGCGGCGCTGGCCGCGGTGGCGCAAGCTCGCGCTCGAGCACGGACTCTGGGTGGTGTCCGACGAGTGCTACGAGGCCCGCTCACCTACGAGGGGCGCCACGTCTCCATCGCCTCGCTGTCTCCGGAGATCAAGGCCCGCACGCTCGTCGTCAATACCTGCTCAAGGCCTACGCGATGACGGGCTGGCGTATCGGCTACGCGGCCGGCCCCGAGACGATCATCCGAGCGCGATGACGGACATCCAGAGCCAGGTCACGTCGAACCCGGCGTCCATCGCGCAGTGGGCCGCCGTGGAGGCGCTCGACCGGCCCCGGGACGAGATCGCCAAGATGGTGGGCGAGTTCGACCGGCGGCGCCGCTTCATCATCGAGGCGCTGAACGCCGTTGCCGGGCGTGCGCTGCACCAATGCCGAAGGGCGCCTTCTACACGCGTTCCCCAACGTCTCGGGCCTCTTCGGCAAGCGCTGGAAGGGCGGCGTGATCCGAGGAGCTCGGCCGACGTCTGCGCATTCCTCCTGGAAGACGCGCGCATCGCCTCGCGTGGCCGGCGTGGACTTCGGCTCCGACGATCACATCCGCATCTCCGTACGCCACCGGGCTGGAGACGATTCGCGAGGGCATGCGCCGCATGGACGCGTCCGTGCGAGGGCTGGCGAATTCATGAAGATCGAGGGCGCGAACGAGATCCCCGCCGCGCGGGACAGCGGTGTGGGCCGCCTTCCTGGACCCGCCACGCTGGCGCAAGGCCATCCCGGGCTGCGAAGGCCTCGAGGAGATCAGGGCCGGGCGAGTACAAGGCGATCATGAAAGTCGGCGTGGCCGCCATCAAGGGCACCTTCGAGGGGCAAGGTCAAGCTCATGGATCTCGAGCCGCCCAGCCGGTGCCGGATGTTGGTGGAAGGCAAGGGTGGCCCCGGCTTCGTCAAGGGCGAGGCGGCGCATGTCACGCTGGCGGCGAGTCGACCACGGACCACGCGGGTGAGCTACGACGCGCCGACGTGCAGGTGGGAGGGCTCATCGCCAGCGTCGGGCAGCGCATGCTGGGCGGGGTCTCGGAAGATGATGCTCGATCAGTTCTTCACCCAGGATGTCCGAGCTCCTGGCCGAGGAAGAAGTGAGGCAGGCCCGCGATTAATCCTCTCCGGCTCGGGCTCGTCGTGGCGGCCACGCTCCTGTCCGTGAGCGCGGCCGGGGCGGCGGATCGCGCGCGCGGGAGAGTGCGCAGGGGCCGGGGGCGATGGCCCCTCGCGATGCCTCTATCGCTCGGCTCCTGCCCAGCGCCGGAATCGTCGCCAGTGTGCGAGACGGACACGCGCTGTCGTGTCGGCGCCTATCACGGGCCGCCGGAGACGCCGACCTGGTTCGCCCCGCCGGCCGGGCGAGCCATGCTTCCCGGCCGACGGTGCGGTGGCATTCCGCGACGCTCGGGGAGGCGCGCTTCGACGTGGGCCGGCGGGCACGCTCAGCTACTTCTTCGAGGCGCGGCGCCAGCGCATCTCCGGCGCGCGCGGCCGCCGTCCTCGAGGTGGACGTCCGGCGCTCGCTCTATGCGGCGGCAGAGCTGGGCGCCTGGTGGTGCGCCAGATCTTCAGCGGTCGTCCGGTGACGCGCATCGAGCGGCCCTGGGCGCCCGGCCTCGATGTCCGCGCCGCGGTGACCGGAGTTGCGCTTCGATCCGGACGGGCGTCTGAGCTTCACCTGGCTCGCGGGATCCGAGCACCGGACGGTGTCCGAGCGGGTCTCGGTGCCCTCTGGTAGCCGCGCCCGGCTAGAGCGGGGCTGGTGACGGTGAGCGGCGTGCGAAGGGCGAGGGTCAGCGGCAGGGTGGTGAAGACGATGGACGCCGATGGTGGCCAGGGTGCACGGGCACCCCGCGCCAGTCGCTGAGCAGGCCGTACACGAAGGGGACAGCGCGGAGGCGCTGATCCCCACCGTGTAGAAGAGCGCGTAGCTGCGCGCCCGCCGGTCACTGGATACCAGATCCGCCACCGACCCGTAGAGCACGGATGACGTACCGTTGAGCGCGATGCCCAGCGGCGGCAGGAGCAGCAGGCAGGCATTGAGCGGGAGCGCGAGCAGGAGCAGGATCCCGATCCCGGTGGCGGTCTCGGTGAGGACCACGGTCCGGATCACCCGCCAGCCGCTCCGGCGAGCGCCCCGCAGGCGAGCTCGCCCGCCGCGCCGCCGGCGAAGACGAGCATGAGCGCCACGCCCACCGCCTGCACCGACGAGCCCTTGGCGATGAGGAGAAAGGGGAGAAACGTGAGAAACGCGGTGCGGGTGGAATTGTCGATGACGTGGAGGGCGGAGCAGCGCGCGTGAAGCCGCGCGGGTCCCGGATGCCCCAGCCGGGCGGAGCGCGCACGGTCGTCGGCGCCGGGCTCCGGCGTCACCGCGCCGCCCACCCGCAGCGCGCGAGCGCGATGAACGAGGAGCATCGGCGGCGACCAGGCCGACCAGCGCGTAGCCGCGCGTGGCTTCCCGCCAGCCCACCCAGGTGGTGGCCAGCGCCACCGACGCGAGGCACCACCACCTTGCCCAGGTCGCCCGAGAAGTTGTACGTCCGAGGGCCATGCGGCGCGCGCCGCCCCTCGTAGGCCTTCCGAGACGAGCGACGAGGAGAGCGGATGCTGCACCGAGGACCCGAGGCCTCCGAGCAGGAGGCAGGCGAGGAGCGCGGCGAAGCCCCCCGCCATCCCCGCCACGATGAAGCCGAGCGCGGTGATGGCGGTGCCGGCCGCGAGCAGACGCGCCTCGCCCCAGCGCTCGGCGAGCATTCCCGCCGGGATCTGGAAGGACGCCATCCCGCCCGTGTAGCAGGTCCGCAAGAGCCCGACCTGCGCGAAGCTGAGCCCGAACTCAGGCTCCAGATGGGCAGGAGCACGTAGATGATGTCGGCGAAGCCGTCGTGGACGAAGTGGGTGGCGGATGCCGTTCGCCAGCACGGCCCGAGCCCGACGGATCATGTCGGCGATTGTGGCACGGGCCTCACGCCCGTGACAAATCGTTCTCAGCCGTCGACGCGGGCCAGGAAGTCAGGACTCGCTCGGTTGAACGCCTCCGGCTGGTCGCGGTTGGCGAAGTGCCCGGCCGGCGAGAGCAGCTCGAACCGCGCGTGCTTGATCTTCTCCGCCATCACGCGCATCGGCCCGAGCGAGGGGTCCTCGTCGCCGCAGACGAGGAGCGTCGGGCGCGGCGATCTCCGGCAGGCGCTCGGTGATGTAGTCCATCTGGAGCGAGGCGCGGCAGGGCGTTGGCGTAGCCGACCGGCGTGAGCATCCGGTAGTATCGCGAAGACCTCCTCGCGGGCCCGGGGTCCAGCTTGAGCCGGCCCGCCACGTTCGGGTTGGAGGCGATGGCGAACTCGGCCATGGCGTCCATCCCGCCCTCGAGCGTCACCTCGATGCTCCGCGCCCGCATCACCACGTTGTCCACGCTGAGCGGAAGCCCGGCCGCCGAGGACGAGTCCACCACGATCAGGGCCCGCACCCGCTCCGGGTGCGCCAGCGCGAAGCGGGTGGCGATGCCCGCCGCCGAGCGGAGAGCCCGCCCACCACCGCGCGCGTCGAGCGCCAGATGGTCGATGAGATCGTGGAGGTCCAGCGACCCAGTGGCCGAAGGTGACCTGCGTCGGATCGGTCGGGGCTGTCCGAGCGCGCGTGGCCGCGCGGCTCCCAGAGGACGAGCCGGTGCCGCGCGGACAGCGCCGCCGACGTTGGGCTCGCCACATGCCGCGCGTTGCCGCCGATGCCGTAGGCGAGCAGGCAGGCCGGCCGCCGCTGCCGTGCTCCTCGTAGTAGATCCGGACGCCGTCGGTGGTCGTGAAGTGAGCCATGATGTCTCCGCCGTCCGGAGGCCCGGGGCGCTGGCCTGTGGTAAAGAGAGCCCTATGGAACGGTCGTTCGCCGCCAGAAGTCAAGCAGCTCGCGCTCGGCAGGGGCAGGTCCTGCGCGGGGAGGGCATCCTCGCCATCACCAAGGCGCTGCTGCAGTCCGGCGTCTCCTATGTCGGCGGCTATCCGGGCGCGCCGCGTCTCGCATCTGCTCGACGTGCATGGCCGACGCGAACGAGACCCTGCTCAAGCCCATGGGCGTCTACCTGGACGCCTCCGCCAACGAGGCTGCGGCGGCCGCGCTCCTCGGCGCCTCCATCAACTACCCCATGCGCGGCGCCGTGACCTGGAAGTCCGTCGTGGGCACCAATGTCGCGGCGGACGCGCTCTCGAACCTGGCCTCCGCCGGCGTCATCGGCGGCGCGCTGATCGTGGTCGGCGAGGACTACGGCGCGGGCGCGAGCGTCATCCAGGAGCGCACGCATGCCTTCGCGCTCAAGTCCTCGCTGCTGTCTCTTCGATCCGCGCCCGACGCCTGCAGAACCTGGCGCGCATGGTCGAGGAAGGCTTCGGCATGTCGGAGGCCTCGAGCCTGCCCGCGCGTGATCAGCCTGCGGATCCGCGCCGCGCACATGCGCGGCGCCATGGTCTGCAGGACAACGTCCGGCCCGGCCATCAGCATGCGCGACCGGCTGCAGCGGCCTTCGTTCGACTACGGCGCGGCTCAGCCATCCGCCGTCCACGTACGCGCAGGAGGCGCAGAAGTTCGAGCGCCGGCTGCCCGCCGCGCGCGCGCTACGTCATCGGAGCGCGGGCTCAACGAGATCGTCGCCGGGCGAGCGAGAAGGAGCATCGGCATCATCCTGCAGGGTGGGCTGACGCCGACCGCGCTCCGCGCGCTCGCGCTGCTGGGCCAGGCCGATGCGCTACGGCCGGAGCCGCATCCCGCTGCTCGTGCTGAACGTGATCCACCCGCTCGTGCCGGAGCAGCTCCTCGGCTTCCTCGAGGGCAAGCGCGCGCGTGCTCGTGCATCGAGGAAGGGATGCCCAACTTCATCGAGCAGGAGCTCAAGGCTCTGGCCTACGACCGCGGCCTCAGCGTCACGCATCCACGGCAAGGACACGGTGGCCGCGCCGGGCGAGTACGTGCCCGAGGTCGTGCTCGCGGCGCGTGGCGCGCTTCCTCGGCGGCGACGCCGAGACGCGGCGGCGCCGCGCTCGCCGCGTCACGTGGGGCGCGGCAGAGCAGATCCTGCGCGACGCCGCTGCCCAAGCGGCCGCCCGCCTTCTGCACGGGCTGCCCGGAGCGGCCGCGTGTTCAGCGCGCTCAAGATCGCGCAGCGCAGAGCTGGGCGAGACCACGTGGCGCGCCGACATCGGCTGCCACGCCTTCGCCACGCTGCCGCCGTTCAACATGGGCAACACCATCCTCGGCTACGGGATGGGACTGGCCTCGTCGGGCGCGGTGGCGCCCGCACTTCGGCAAGCGCGTGATCTCGATCCTGGGCGACGGCGGCTTCTGGCACTCCGGGGCTGACCGACGGGCGTGGCGAACGCGGTCTTCAACAAGCAGGACTCGGTGCTCGTGATCCTGGAGAACTTCTACACCTCGGCCACGGGCCAGCAGGTCCAATCCCTCGACGGGCAAGAACCCGCGCGGGCAGACCGTGCGCATGTCCATCGCCGAGACCATCCGGAGCCTCGGCGTGTCGCTGGATCGCGCGTGGTCAACCCGTACAAGGTCGGACAGGACGCTCAAGACCGGTTCGCGAGGCGATGACGACCGCCGCGGGCGGGCTCAAGGTCATCATCGCCCGAGGCAGAGTGCCAGCTCGAGCGCCAGCGTCGCGTCGAAGCCCCAGATCGGCGGCCCGGCTCAAGGCGGGCGGACGCGTCGAAGTCGCCGCGCTTCGGCGTGGACTCCGACGTGTGCACCGGGGACAAGTCCTGCATGCGCGCTCAACGGATGCCCGTCGCTCACGCTCGGCGGACAGCGGCGACCCGCTGCGCGACCGACCCGGTCGCCCGCGTGGACCAGAGCTGCGTCGGCTGCGGGCTCTGCGGCGAGGTCGCGCACGCCGCCGTGCTCTGCCCGTCGTTCTACGAGGCGCGCGTGGTGCACAACGCGCGCGCCTGGGAGCGCGCGCGCTCAGCCGCAGTGCGGGCCCGGGTGATCGGCTGGCTCCAGGCGGCCTGAGGTCGCGCGCCTCATGCGCCGCCGCCCGCGTCGATCCGATCCTGATCGCCGCGCTGGGCGGCCAGGGCGGCGGCGTGCTCACCGGACTGGATCGTCGGCCGCCGCCGAGCACGCGGGGCTGGCCGCGCCAGGCGACCTCCATCCCCGGCGTGGCCCAGCGCACCGGCGCGACGACCTACTACCTCGAGGTCTTTCCCGCTCCGGCGGCGCCGGGCGGCGCGATCGCCGGTCTTCTCCCTCTATCCGACGCCGGGCGACGTGGACGTGATCATCGCCTCCGAGCTATCTCGAGGCCGGGCGCACGCTCGAGCTGGACTATGCCTCGCCCGACCGGACCACCCTGGTCGCGAGCACCCACCGCCTCTTCGCGATCGCGGAGAGCGCACGGTGTCGGGCGACGGCGTCTTTCCCGCGCGAGCGGCTGGGGGAGGCGGTCGCGCGCGCTGACCCGGCGGGCCATCACCTTCGATGCGCTCGCCGTGGCGCGGGCCGCGGGCTCGCGAGGTCAACGCGGTGCTGCTGGGCGCGCTCGCCGGCCGGCGGCGTGCTCCCGCTTCCGCGACTCCGACTTCGAGGACGGCCATTCGCGAGGGCGGCGTCGCGGTCGAGCGCAACCTCGCCGGCTTCAAGGCGGGCCGCGACGTGGCCGCCGGCGCGACGCGCCCGGACGGCGCTCCGTCGTGCGCCCGTGGGCGGAGCTGCAAGGCCGAGCGCGCGGCCGCGCCTGGGGCGGCGGCGGCGCCGACTTCCTGGCCGTCTGCGCGCACGGCGGAGGCCGAGTTTCCGGCGGCGCTGCACCGACCGCTGGGCGAAGCGGCTGGCGCGCCTGATCGGACTACCAGGACGCGGGATACGCCGCGCGATTCCTCCGAGCGCGTGCGCTCGGTGCGCGCATGGATCCGGGCACGCGGCTCACCGACGCGCTTCGCGCGGCGCCTCGCGGTGTGGATGAGCTACGAGGACGCCATCCGCGTCGCCGACCTCAAGACGCGGCGCAGCCGCTTCGAGCGCATCCGCGCGAGCAGGGCGCGCGAGCGGGCGCACCGCTGATCGTCACCGACTATCTCAAGCCCGACCTCGACGAGATCTACGGCATCCTGCCCGCGGCGATCGGCGCGGCCCATCGCCCGCTGGGCCGAGCGGCGCTGGCCCCGCAGCGCGGCCCACGCTCGGCCAGCACGTCCGCACCACAGCGGTGCTCGGCTTCCTCCGCGTGTGGCTCCTGGGCCGGCTGCGCGTGGCTCCGCCCTCGCTCGCTGCGCTTCGAGCGGGAGTGGGCGCTCATCGACCGCTGGCGTGAGGCGGTGCTGGACTGCGCGGCGCTGGATCCACGAGCTCGCGGTGGAGGTGGCGGAGACCGCGCGCGCTCGTCCGCGGCTATGGCGAGGTCCGCCGCCGACTCTCCGCGCGCCTTCGTGCGCTTCCTCGACGAGGTGCTGGCGCCGGCGGTGGCGCGCGATCGCGCGGCGGGCGCTGACTTCGCGCGCCCGCGGCGGCTCGATGGCCGAGGGACACCGGCGGCTCCTGGAAGACGAGAAGGCCGATCCCGACCCTGCGGCGCTGCTGGCCGCCGCCGCCTGAGGGCTCCCATGGCCGACAACGTCACGCTCACGCGCAAGGGCGTCAGTCGCGACCGTCACCCTGACGCGCCCCGACCGCCGCAACTCCTCAGCGACGCGATGCTGACCGACCTCGGCGCCGCGCTTCGCCGAGCTCCGCGACGACGCCTCCACGCGGGTGGTCATCGTGACGGGGGCGCCGCCGGTGTTCTCCGCCGGGCGCCGACGCGCCCTTCAAGAAGGGGATGTCCGAGGAGGAGCGCCGGCAGATGTTCACCTCGCGCAAGAGCCAGTTCCGCCGGCTCTTCGAGCGCGCGCAACACGCTGCTCGAGGGACTGGAGCAGGTGACGATCGCGGCGGTGAACGGCCACGCGGTCGGAGGCGGCTGGGGCCTGACGCTGGCCTGCGACTTCCGGCTTCGCCGCCGCGGAGGCGCAGTTCTGGATCCCGGAGGTGGACCTGGGCGTGCCGCTCGGCGTGGCGTACCACCACGCGCTTCGTGCGCTTCGTGGGCGCCGCGCGTGCCAAGGAGATCATCATCGGGTGGCGGCGCTACCCGGCGGCGGAGGCCCTCGCGCTCGGGCTCGTCAACGAGGTGCATCCGGGCGCGCGGCTGGCCGAGGCCACTCGCCTATGCCGAGCGCCTCGCCGCCGAAGCCCTTCCGTCCGCATGGCGGAGATGAAGGCGCGCATCAACGCGCATCGCCCGCACCGGCGTCCCCGAGGTCAACGCGATGACGGAAGGCTTCCTCGACCGTGCGTGAAACTGGCATGGACGGCGAAGCGCGTCGCTAGCCTCGTCGCCCCCGAAGCTCCCCGTAGATATTCCGGCCGCGCGTCTCCTTCACGAAGACGCTGATCAGCACCGCGGCGGCGAGAAAGCCCGCGCACACCGCGAAGGCCGCGCGGTACGCCTCCGCCGGATAGACGCGCGCGCCGCCCACCAGCACGCCCGCCCACCGCGCGTCGAGCACGGCGCCGATGGGCCCCTGGGTGAGCGCGGCGCCGACGAAGCCGCCCAGGTTCACCACCGCCACCGCGCTGCCCGCCAGGTGGGGGATTCACCTCGCGCCCGATGGGCCAGGTGAGCACGAAGGCGCTGCCCACCGCGCCCATGCCGAAGAGCAGCCCGAAGCACCGCCGTGAGCGGCAGGGTGCCCGCCGTCGCCGCGAGCACGCACCAGTGCGCGAAGAGCGCGACCGACAGCACGACATAGGGAAGCTTGCGCCGTCCAAGGGCGGTATCCGAGACCCAGCCGGTGAGAGGACCCGAGACGAGCAGCGCGAGGGGCGTGGCCGTCGCGTACATCGCGGCCTGGGTCATGGTGAGCCCGTACACGTCGCGCAGGAAGGGCACCACCCAGAGCATGAGATTTCCCAAGGCCGAGTAGAGGAAGAAGAACGAGAGGAAGGGCGGCCACGTGTGGGGATTCTTCAGCACCGACGCCGTGCCGGCGAGGACCTCGCGCATTCCGGGGGCGCGGCCCCGCCGTGCCGCGCCCCGTCGGGGAGTCCCGGACCACGGCCAGGCAGAGCGCGGCCCCCAGCAGCGTGACCACGCCGATGATCCAGAAGGCTCCGCGCCAGCCTACCCACACCACCAGCGCCGCCAGGGGCGCATTGGCGATGAGGGAGCCGAGCACGCCCACCGTGGCCGTGAGCGCGGAGATGGTCCCGAAGCGCTCGGGCGGGAACCAGGCGGCCCCGAGCTTCATCGCGCCGATGAAGGTGACGGTGGCCCCGGCGCCGATGACGAAGCGGCCCGTGAAGAGCACCGCCGAGGTCTCCGCCACCGCCATCGCCAGCGTGCCCAGCCCCATCACCGCGCTTCCCGCCGCGACCACGCGGCGCGCTCCCAGCGCGTCGATGAGAGCCCGCCCGGCAGCATGAAGCCGGAGTAGCTGTAGAAGTAGGTGGCGGAGAGGAGTCCCACCAGCGTGCCGGTGGCGCCGAAGGCCTGCATGAGGTCCTTCGCGATCACGCCCGGCGCCACGCGGTGGACAAAGGCGAGCAGGAAGAGAAAGGCCGGGATGCCCCACATCAGCCACCGCCGCCGGGCCGCTCGGCGATGGTGGGCTCAACGGGTCCAGAACCCTTCCCGGTCGCAGTCGCGGACCACCGCGAGCTCGTCGGCGGTGGGCGTGGGCGTGTCTCGCGCACATCGGGCGCCACCCGGAGATCCCAGCCGGTGGCCGCGCGGACCGTCTCCACGCTCTGCCCCGGGTGATAGGACGCCAGCACCATCTCCGCGGTGGCGGGATCGAAGCGGAACACCGCCAGCGTGGTGATCACCGCGGCGGGACCGCCTCCGGCGAGACCCACGCGCGCGCGCCAGCCCGGACCGTCGCCGAAGCCGGGGAGGTGATGAAGTCCACACGCTCGCGGAAGCGATGCTTCTCCTGCGGCATGATGACGACGAAGCGCTTGGACAGGCTCGCGATATCGCTGCCGCCGCCGGAGCCGGGCAGCCGGACCTTCGGCCGCCGCCAGTCGCCCACGTAGTTGGTGTTGAGATTCCCGTGGCGGTCGATCTCGGCGCCGCCGATGAAGCCCATGTCCACCAGGCCCTGCTGGAGCAGCCCCATGATCTCCCGCGTGCCGGTGGACCACACCGCTCCCGGGAGATTGGGCGTGTCGCTCATGGTCATGAGCGTCGCGGGCGCAGGACGGTCGCGGACGATCCCGTTCTCGAAGAGCCCCAGCGCGCCGGGCGCATGGGTCCGCGCTGGCGAAGGCGAACGCGACGAGCGGGAGGCGCATGCCCACGAAGACGACGTCCCCGTCGCGGATCTCGCGGCCGGCGGCGATGACCATCAGCTCGCGCTCGGTGAATCCGGCCGGAACGGGCCGGATGGGCAGGCTCATGCGCCGAGGTCCACCGCGAGCGCCGGCGCGGGAGTCTTCACGCGAACCGCCTCGAGCCGCTCCGCGCCGAGCCGGCTCCGGAATCCCTCCCCATCCTTCACCCCGAGCACCCAGCGCTCGAGCCAGGCCCGGAAGCCCTCCACCGTCCGCGACTCCTCGTGGTAGCGGTGGTAGAACTCGTGGTCGCGGGCATAGAAGCCCTGCAGGGGCGACGGGAAGGCGCCGTAGGGCTCGTGCACGACCGCGGCGACCTTCATCGGCGGCGCGAGGACCAGATTGGGATCGCTCAGGATCTCCTCGGTGGTCCGGATCTCCTCCGCCACCACGATGACCCGGCGGGCGGCCAGGGCGGCGTCGCGGGTGACGCCGAGCGTGCCCCAGGCATGCGTGCCCCGCGGCGTCGGCGCGCTGGACGTGCAGGATGGCGACCTCGGGTGTCAGCGCGGGCACCAGGACCACCGGGCGGCCGGACCAGGGATCCTCGGCAGGCCGGAAGCCGGGATTCGACTCGAGGAGTCCGGTGCCCAGCACCGAGCGCGTGGGAATGTACGGCGCGCCGATGGCGCCGGCCAGGAGCGCCACCGCGAGAGTCAGGTTGGTGTGGTCCTCGACGGCGAGGAGGCGGGGATTCCCTGCTCGCAGGCGCGCCGATAGTTGTGGCCGAGCCCCGCGCTCACGTTGCCCGCCCAGGCGGCCACGATGCGCGCGACGCATCCGGCGCCCACCAGCTGGTCGAAGAGGATGTCCGAGATGGGGCCGATCAGGGTCAGGTTCCGTCGGCGCTGGCGAATCAGCTCATGGCCGGCGGTGAAGGGGATGGCCGCCTCGAGCGCGGTGCCGAGGCAGACCACGCTGCCATCGGGGACGAAGCGTGACACCGCCTCCCGCATGGACATGAGCTTGGTCTCGGGCACCCGGCCATCTTACTCCGGACCGGCGCGTGGCGTGACGCCGCGATGGTACTGTTCTCGTACGTGAAGCGACTGTTACCGTGGCTGGTCGCCGTGGCCTTCTTCATGGAATCGCTCGACACGACGATTCTGAACACCGCCGTTCCCGCCATCGCGAGCGCGCTCGGCGTCGCCCCGCTCAGCATGAAGGCGGTGCTGTCGAGCTACACGCTGAGCCTGGCGGTGTTCATCCCGATCAGCGGCTGGATGGCCGATCGCTTCGGCACGCGCCGGGTGTTCGCATCGGCGATCGGCCTCTTCACGCTCTGGGATCGTTTCTCTGCGGCGTCTCGAGCGACATCCACGTGCTCGTCGCCTGCCGCATCCTGCAGGGCTGCGGCGGCGCCATGATGCTGCCGGTGGGCCGGCCTCACCATGGTGCGGGCGTTCGCCAAGTCGGAGCTCATCCGCGCCATGAGCTTCGTGGCCATCCCCGGGTTGATCGGCCCCATGCTCGGGCCCATCGCCGGCGGCCTGATCGTCGGGTACTTCCACTGGCGGGTCATCTTCTTCGTCAACATGCCGATCGGCCTGCTCGGGTTGTACCTGGTCTATCGCCATCTCCCCGACTATCGCGAGGAACACTCCCGCCCGCTCGATCTGGTCGGTCTCATCCTGTTCGGCGCGCGGGATCGCGCTGCTCTCGTATGTGCTGGAGGTGTTTGGCGAGCACACGCTGAGCGGCCGCGCCATGCTGGGGCTGGTGGTGATCGCCTCCGCGTGCCTCGCCGGATACGGGCTGCGGTCGACCCGCACCACGTTTCCCTTGCTCCGGCTCGCCGCTGTTCCGCATCCGGACCTTTCGCGCGTCGGTCGAGCGGGAGCTTCGTCACGCGCCTGGGCATCGGCGGAATCCCGTTCCTGTTCCCGCTCCTCTACCAGGTGGGACTCGGCTTCACGCCGATTCAGTCGGGCCTCCTCATGATGCCCCAGGCGGTGGCGGCGATGAGCCTCAAGATGACCATGCCGGGCATTCTGAGGCGGCTTCGGGTACCGCCGCGTCCTGATCTCCAACACCGTGATCCTCGGCCTCCTCATCGGCCTGTTCGCAACCATCGGCGAGCGGACCCCGGTGTGGCTGATCGTCGCGCAGGCGTTCGTGTTCGGGTTCTTCACCTCGCTGCAATACACGAGCATGAACACGCTCGCCTACGCCGACGTCACCGAGGAGCAGACCAGCAGCGCCAGCACCATCGCCAGCACGATGCAGCAGATGTCGATCAGCTTCGGCGTGGCGACGGCGTCGCTGGTCACGGCCTTCTTCATTCCGGACCGCTTTGCACTCCACCGCGCCGGAGATGATTCACGGCATCCATGGGGCGTTCCTCGTCCTGGGGGCGTTGACCGTCCTGTCCGCGATGGTGTTCCACGAGCTGAAGGACGATGACGGGAGCGCCGTCAGCCAGCACCACGTCTTTCACGACGGGAGTGACGATCGGCTCTTGACAGGCCTCCCGGAAGTTTAGTACTACTTAATCGTGCTTTCGATATCCAGAAAGCGCCCATGAAGACCCTGTTGTCGCTCACCGTCAATGGCGAGTCGCGGGACGTCGTCGTCGCGCCGAGCAAGACCCTCCTGGAAGTGCTCCGCGAGGATCTCGCGCTCACCGGCACCAAGCACGGGTGCGAGCTGGGCGAGTGCGGAACCTGCACGGTGCTCGCTCGACGGCGTGCCCGTCCTCTCGTGCCTGGCGCTGCCCGTGGAGTGCCAGGGGCGCCGAGATCACCACGGTGGAAGGCATGGCCGAAGGCGGCCGGCTCCACCCGCTGCAGCAGGCGTTCGCCGAGCTGGGGGCGGCCCAGTGCGGCTACTGCACGCCGGGCATTCTCCTCACCGCCCAGGCGCTCCTCGCCGAGAACCCGGACCGACCCGCGGACGAGATTCGCCACGCGCTGGCCGGCAACCTCTGCCGGTGCACGGGCTACACCAAGATTCTCGAAGCGGTCGAGCTGGCCGCCCTGCGCATGAGTGGAGCGCGCGCGGGCCGGCCGGAAGGAGGCGCGAAGGTGACCAAGCGCTTCTCGGTGATCGGCAAGTCGCTGCCCAAGATCGACGCGTGGGCCAAGGTGACCGGCGACACCAAGTTCGCCGACGACCTGGTCCTCCCGCGGATGGCGTCACGGCAAGATCCTGCGGAGCCCGCACCCGCACGCGCGGATCAAGTCGATCGATACCACCCGGGCGGCCGCGCTGCCGGGAGTCTACGCGGTCATCACTGGGCGCGATCTGCCCCGCGTCAAGTTCGGCATCCTGCCCGTCTCCCAGGACGAGGAAGCCCTGTGCGTGGACAAGGTGCGCATGGTGGGGGATCCGGTGGCGGCGGTGGCGGCGGTGGACGAGGAGACCGCCGAGCGCGCCACCGAGCTCATCGCCGTCGACTACGAGCCCCTGCGCTCCCTGATGTCCATCGAGGATTCGCTCGCGCATCCCGAGGTGCGCATCCACGAGTACGGCGACGCGCCGAACGTCCACAAGGCGGTGTCGCTCCAGTTCGGCGACGTGGAGGCCGCGCTCGCGGCCGCGGATCTCGTGCGCGAGGACGTCTTCTACTTCGAGGGCAACACGCACCTGCCCATGGAGCAGCACGCGGCGGTGGCGCAGTGGGGCCCCGACGGCAAGCTCACGCTGTGGTCCTCCACCCAGACGCCCCACTACGTGCACCGCGCTGCTGGGCAAGATTCTCGGACATGCCCCGGGCTCACATCCGCGTGATCGCGGCGCCGGTGGGCGGCGGCTTCGGCGGCAAGCTCGACCCGTTCGCCCACGAGATCGTCGCCTGCAAGCTCTCCCAGCTCACGCGGCCGGCCGGTGAAGATCACCCTCACCCGCGAGGAGGTCTTCTACGTGCACCGCGGGCGGCATCCCGGTACTCATGTGGATCAAGACCGGCTTGCAGAAGGACGGCGGCGATCACCGGCATGCACTTCCGCTCGTGGCTCGACGGCGGCGCCTACGGCTCATACGGGTGGCCTCCACCTTCTACACCGGCGCGCTCCAGACCGTCACCTACAAGATCCCGCCTACAAGTTCGAGGGCGCCGCGTCTTCACCAACAAGCCGCCCTGCGGGCCCAAGCGCGGGCACGGCACGCCGCAGCCGCGCTTCGCCATGGAGTGCCAGATCGACAAGGCGGCCGAGCAGCTGGGCTCGATCCCGCGGACATGCGGCGGCGCAACCTCGCCGAGCCCTTCACCAAGACCGCCAACCATCTGACCGTGACGCACCATCGGCCTAGGCGAGTGCATCGACCGCGTGGTCGAGGCCTCCGGCTGGCGGCAGAAGCGCGAAGGCGCCCGCCGCCGGGCAGGGGCATCGGCATCGCCTGCTCGTCCTATCTCACCGGCGCCGGGACCGCGATCTACTGGAACGACATGCCGCACTCGGGCGTCGTCGTCCGCGCCGACCGGAGCGGGCTGGCGTCGCCGTACTCTGCGGCGCCACCGACATCGGGCAGGGCTCGGACTCGATCCTGGCCTACCTGGTGGCGGAGGTGCTCGGCATCGCGCCCAAGGATATCCGTGTGCACCGGCGGACACCGACCTGACGCCGGTGGATCTGGGCTCCTACTCGTCGCGGGTGACGCTCATGGCGGGCAATGCCGCCATCCAGGCGGCGGAGCGGCTGCGGGCGAGATCTTCGACGCGGTGGCCACGAAGCTCGAGGTCGAGCCGGAGCGTCTGCCGCGCGGGACGCGCCGCGTTTTCGTGACGGACGACGAAGACCGCGGCGTGACCTTCGCGGAGGCAGTGGTGCTGGCCGAGAGCCGGCTCGGCGTGCTGGCGTTCCCGGGTTCCTACGCTCCGCCAAAGCGGGCCGGGCAAGTACAAAGGCGGCGGCGTCGGGCCCTCGCCGTGCTATTCCTACTCGGCGTGCGTGGTCGAGGTGGACGTGGACGCGGACACCGGCGAGGTCAAGCCGACCGAGATCTGGATCGCCCACGACGTCGGCCGCGCGCTCAACCCGCTGCTGGTCGAGGGCCAGGTGGAGGGCTCGATCTACATGGGGCTCGGCGAGGTGCTCATGGAGGAGCAGGTCTTCCGGAAGGGCGTGCACAAGATCCCCTCGATGCTCGAGTACAAGAGCCCGACCACGCTCGAGACGCCGGAGATCCACACCATCCTCGTGGAGACCGACGATCCCGAGGGCCCGTTCGGCGCCAAGGAAGCGCGGGCAGGGGCCGCTCCTGCCGGTGATCCCCGCGGTGGCGAACGCGGTCTACGACGCGGTCGGCGTGCGGATCGACGAGACGCCGATCACGCCGGACAAGGTGATCCGTGGCGCTCGAGCTCAAGCGCCAGGGCAAGAGCCGCGCGCGTCGGACCCGACCGGCTGCCGCCTGTTCACGTTCCCGGAGCCGCGGGCGGTGGAGTCCGCCTTCGGCCTGCCCGCCGAGGCGATCGCGGAGAGGCCCTTCTCCGTCATGATGCGCCTGCCCGCCTTCCGCTATCTCGGCCGCCGATCTCGGTGGCCGACGCGTGCTCAGCTCATGGCCGAGCACGGGCCCGAGGCCATGCTGGTGGCCGGCGGCACCGATCTCTATCCCGAACATGAAGCGGCGGCAGTTCGAGCCGACGGTGCTCGTCGGGCTGCGCGGCGTCCGCGAGCTGCGTCGGCGTGAGCCGCGCACGCGGCGGGCGGCTCGCGATCGGCGCGGGGACCACGCTCACCGCGGTCGCCGCGTCACCCCGAGATCGCGGCGCGCCTACCCGGCGCTGGCCACCGCGGCCGGGCGTGGTCTCCACGCCGCAGCCTCCGCAACATGGGCACGCTCGGCGGCAACGTCTGCGTGGACACGCGCTGCAACTACTACAACCAGTCCTACCAGTGGCGGAAGGCGGTCAACTTCTGCATGAAGAAGGACGGCGAGATCTGCCTGGTGGCGCCGGGCAGCTCGCGCTGCTGGGCGGTGTCCGTCGTCCGACACCGCGCCGGTGCTGTGGAGCCTGGGCGCCGACGTGCGCCTGGTCGGTCCCGACGGGCGAGCGCGTCATTCCCATCGCCGCGCTCTATCAGGACGACGGCATCCAGTACCTGGCCAAGCGGCCGGACGAGGTGCTCACCGACATCCTGCTGCCGCGCGCCGACGGGGCTGCGCTCCGATGTACCTCAAGCTGCGGCGGCGCGGCTCCTTCGACTTCCCGGTGCTGGGGTCGCGGTGGCGCTGCACCATGGACGGCGACACCGTGCGCGAGGCCCGCATCGTGCTGGGCGCGGTGGCCTCGCTGCCGCGCGAGGCCGACCGAGGCGGCCGGACTGCTGGTCGGGCCAGCGCCTCACGCCCGACGTCATCGACGGCGACGGCCGACCGGCGCGTGCCGGCCCGTCGAAGCCGCTCGACAACACCGACCTGACCCATCCGTACCGCAAGAAGATGACGCGGGTCTACGTGGCGCGCGCTGCGGCTGGCCGGCCGCCTGGCCGGGGCGGAGGCATGACCGCGCTCGGAGAGCGGATCAAGGCGCTGCGCGCAGAGCGGAGCCTGCAGCAGCGCCAGCTCGCCGAGAAGGCCGGCCTGACCCCGAGCATGCTGTCGCAGATCGAGTCGGGACGACTCACGCCCTCGCTGCATACCCTGGGCAAGCTCGCGGCTGCGCTGGGCGTGTCCATCGCCTCGCTCTTCGAGGCCGGTCCCAACGGGCGGCTCCACGTGAGCCGCGAAGTGCGACTACCCGGTGGTGTCCTTCGACGGCACGCTCCGAGAAGTGGCACGTGCTCGGGCGCCGGGCCTCTTCCAGGGTAAGATCCGGGCGGTGATGTCCACGCTCGGCCGCCGCGGTCACAGGGCGTGCAGCACCGACAAGGTGGTCATCGAGCCCGGCCAGATGAAGCTGCTTCTACGTGCATCGAAGGCAAGGTCGGCTCTGCACTACAACGGTGAAAGCCACATCCTGGAGGCGGGCGACAGCGCCTACCTCGATGGCGGCACCCCGCACGGCTGGGAGAACCGGGAGCCCGGACGGCCAAGGTCCTCTGGGTGATCCTGGCTGACGGGAGACGAGGCCATGGCTGAGACTGCCGGCGACGTGACGGTCGACTTCCGGACCGAGCCGGCTCGTTACCAGCACTGGAAGCTTGCCCTCGACGGGCGGGTCGCCACGCTCGCCATGGACGTGCGAGGAGGACGGCGGACTCGTGCCCGGCTACGAGCTCAAGCTCAACTCCTACGATCTCGGCGTGGACATCGAGCTCGTACGACGCCGTGCAGCGGCTGCGCTTCGAGCATCCGGAGGTGCGGCGCGGTCGATCGCTCACGCTCGCGCAAGGAGCGCGTCTTCTGCGCGGGCGCCAACATCCGCATGCTGAGCCAGTCCTCCCACGGCTGGAAGGTGAACTTCTGCAAGTTCACCAACGAGACGCGCAACGGCATCGAGGACGCGACGCGGAGTCGCGTCAGGGTGGATCTGCGCGCGGTGAACGGCCCCTGCGCGGGCGGCGGCTGCGAGCTGGCGCTGGCCTGCGAGCGAGCATCGTGATGGCCGACGACGCCTCCACCACGGTGGCGCTGCCCGAGGTGCCGCTCCTGGCGGTGCTGCCGGGCACCGGCGGCCTCACGCGCCTGGTGGACAAGCGGCAGCGTGCGACGGGACCGCGCGGACTTCTTCTGCACGCTCGAGGAGGGCATCAAGGGCCAGCGGGCGGTGGAGTGGCGGCTGGTGGACGAGGTGGTGCCGCGCTCGCGGCTGGAGGAGACGAGTCGCCGTCGCGCGGCGAGCGCGGCCGCGCGCAGCGACCGGCCGCGCGGACGCCCGCGGCATCACGCTGCCGCCGCTCGAGCGGCGCATCGACGGGTGACCGCATCGCGTACCGTCACGTGACCTGCGCGCTCGACCGCGGCGCGCGGCGTCGCCGAGATCACCGTGACGCGCGCCGAGCCGCGCCGGCTCCGGCCGGGCTCGACGGCATCCACGCTCAGGGCGCGGCGTTCTGGCCCCTGGCGCTGGCCCGCGAGCTCGACGACCTCATCCTCCACCTCCGCACCAACGAGGAGGAGCTCGGGGCTGTGGGTGCTGCGAACCGACGGCGGACGCCGGATGCTGGTCGAGGCCCACGACCGGCTGCTCCTCGATCATCAGAGCGGACTGGCTGGTGCGCGAGATCCGGCTCTATCTCCAGTCGCGCGTTCAAGCGCCTGGACGTCACCTCCCGGTCGCTCTTCGCCCTCATCGAGCCCGGATCCTGCTTCGCGGGCACCCTGCTCGAGCTGGCGCTGGCCTGCGACCGGTCCTACATGCTGGACGGCGCTCGCGAGGGAGACGACCGGCCGGCGCGCCGGCGTGCGTCTCACCGCGATGAATCTCGGCGCCTATCCCATGGTCAACGGCCTCGCGCCGGCTGGCCAGCCGCTTCCTCGAAGAGCCCGCGCGCGCCGATGATCTCAAGGGGCGCCTCGGCCAGGATCTCGACGCGGCGGCGGCGATGGAAGCCGGTCTGGTGACCTTCGCGCCCGACGACATCGACTGGGAGGACGAGGTGCGCATCGCGCTCGAGGAGCGCGCGCGCGCTCTCGCCCGACGCGCTCACCGGCATGGAGGCGTCGCTCCGGTTCGGCGGTCCCGAGACCCTCGAGAGCAAGATCTTCGCGCGTCTCTCCGCGTGGCAGAACTGGATCTTCCAGCGTCCGAACGCGGTGGGACCGAGGGCGCCCTCAAGGTATACGGCACGGGCGAGCGCGCGCGAATTCGACCGGAGGAGAGTCTGATGGCCGGCATCGACTACACGGAGCGGATCCCCAACAACGTCAACCTCTCGGAGAACCGGCGGCTCCAGCGCGCGCTCGAGGACTGGCAGCCCAAGTTCCTCGAGTGGTGGAAGGACATGGGGCCGCTCGGTTTCCAGGCCAAGGACGTCTACCTCCGCACCGCGGTCAGCGTGGACGCGCAGGGCTGGGCGAACTTCGACTATGTCCGCATGCCGGACTACCGCTGGGGCATCTTCCTCGCCGAGCCCGAGGCCGGGCGCGCGATCAGCTTCGGCGATCACAAGGGCAGTCCGGCGTGGCAGGAGGTGCCCGGCGAGTACCGCGGCGTCGCTGCGCCGGCTCATCGTGACCCAGGGCGACACCGAGCCCGCCTCGGTCGAGCAGCAGCGGCACCTCGGCGCGCACGTGCCCGTCGCTGTACGACCTGCGCAACCTCTTCCAGGTCAACGTGGAGGAGGGCCGCCACCTCTGGGCCATGGTGTATCTCCTCGCACGCGCTACTTCGGCCGCGACGGGCGCGAGGAGTCGGAGGCGCTGCTCCAGCGGCGCTCGGGCGACGCCGACAAGCCGCGCATCCTCGGCGCCTTCAACGAGCAGACGCCGGACTGGCTGTCCTTCTTCATGTTCAGCTTCTTCACCGACCGCGACGGCAAGTACCAGCTGGCCAGCGCTCGCCGAGAGCGGCTTCGACCCGCTCTCGCGCACGTGCCGCTTCATGCTCACCGAGGAGGCCCACCACATGTTCGTGGGCGAGTCCGGCGTGCAGCGCATCGTCCAGCGCACCTGCGAGCTGATGCGCGAGCATACGACCGAGGACGTGCGCAAGCATGGCGGGATCGACCTCGCCACCATCCAGAAGTACATCAACTTCCACTGCTCGGTGTCGCTCGATCTCTTCGGCTCGGAGGTGTCCACCAACGCGGCCAACTTCTACACCACTGGGCCTCAAGGGGCGCTTCGAGGAGATGAAGAAGGACGACGACCACTGCTCAAGGGTGCCACCTACTCGGTGGCGGATCTCGTCGGGGACCGCATGGCGACCCGCGAGGAGGCGGCGCTGGTCTCGCTGAACGAGCGGCTGCGCGACGACTACGTGGCGGACTGCCAGCGCGGCGTGTCCCGGTGGAACCAGGTGATCCGGAGCCATGGCATCGACGTCGAGCTCACGGCTGCCCCATCGCGCCTTCCATCGCGCCATCGGCAGCTTCGCGCGACATCAAGTGTCGCCCGGACGGCCGCGTCGCTGAGCGAGGCGGAGTGGGACGCGCGCCATCACGACTGGCTGCCCACCGCCGAGGACCAGGCCTTCGTGGGCAGCCTGATGAAGCCCGTCACCGAGCCTGGGACGCTTCGCCAGCTGGATCGCCGCCCCGCCCCGCGCGGATCAACGGCCAGCCGCTCGAGTTCGAGTACGTGCGCCTGAGCTGAGCCGGCCATCATGGCACCGCGCGCCGGTCACGTCGAAGGAGCTGGGGCCGACGCTGGGAATGTACTCGCCGGATGGTGGCGCCCGCGGGCGAGATCGTGGTGGTGGCCGGGCAGGTGGGCATGGACGGCGGCGGGCGTCTGGTGGGGCCGGGCGACGTGGCGGCCCAGACTCGCCAGACGTTTGCGAACATCGAGAAAGTGCTGCGCGCCGCCGGCTGCGGCATGCGGGACGTGGTGCGCTTCCAGACCTTCCTCACCCACGCGACCGACATCGACCACTTCATGCGCGCCCGCCGTGAGGTGTTCCCCGGCTACTTTCCGGACGGCGTGTATCCCCCAATACTCTCCTGGTGGTGTCGCGGCTCGTCCTGCCCGAGCTGCTGGTGGAGATCGAGGCGATGGCGGTGAGGAAAGCCGGCAAGGCGACGGCGCCGGCGGCGAGACCGCGCGACGCCGGAAGGACCCGGACGCGCGCGCGCTGCGTCGGGTGGGGAAGCGGCGTTGATGGGGGTGACGCCGTTCGAGATCCCCGACCGCTTCAACGCCACCACCTTCTTCGTGGACCGGCACGTGGCGGAAGGTCGAGGCGGACGCGCCGCCTTCCACCACGACGGCGGCACGCTCAGCTACGCAGGCCTTCAGTCGCTGGTCAACCGGACCGGCAACGTCTTCCGGGAGCTTGGCCTCGAGCGCGAGCAGCGCGTGCTCTGCCTGCTCCTCGACTCGCCGGAGTTCCTGGCCGCGTTCTGGGGGGCGATCAAGATCGGCGCGGTGCCGGTGCCGCTCAACACCATGCTGCGCGGCCCCGACTATCTCTACTTCCTGAACGACAGCCGGGCCCGCATCCTGGTGGTGTCCGAGGCCCTCTATCCCGTGGTCGCACCCGTCCTGGGCGAGGCGCGCTTCCTGGAGCACGTGGTGGTGACGGGAAAGTCGGTCAGCGGCGCGCTCGCCTTCGACGAGCTGGTGGGGCGGGCCTCGGACCGGCTCGAGGCGGCAGAAACGTCGAAGGACGATGCCGCCTTCTGGCTCTACTCCTCCGGCTCCACCGGCTTCCCGAAGGGCGCCGTTCACCTCCAGCACGACATGGTCGTCTGCTGTGACACCTACGCGCTGCAGGTGCTGGGCATGACGGAGGCGGACCGGACCTTTCTCCGCCGCCAAGCTCTTCTTCGCCTACGGCCTCGGCAACAACATGTACTTCCCCATGCGCGTGGGAGGCGAGGCGGTGCTCTATGCCGCGCCGGCCGCTGCCGGAGGCGATGTTCGAGACCATGCACCGCCACCGGCCCACGCATCTTCTTCGGGGTCCCGACGCTCTACGCGGCCATGCTGCAGATTCCCGACGCGGAGAAGCGCTTCGATCTCTCTTCCCTGCGCCTGTGCGTGTCGGCGGGCGAGGCCCTGCCGGAGGAGCTCTACAAGCGCTGGCGGCGAGCGCTTCGGCGTGGAGATCCTCGACGGCATCGGCACCACCGAGATCCTGCACATCTTCCTGTCGAACCGGCCCGGCCGCGCCCGCCCCGGCTCCACCGGGCTGCCGGTGCCGGGCTACGAGGCGGCCATCGTGGACGACGAGGGACGGCCCGTCCCGCGCGGCGAGATCGGCAACCTGCGGGTGAAGGGCGACTCCACCATGGCCGTACTACTGGAACCAGCACGAGAAGACCAAGGCCGCGCTGTTCGGGGCCTGGATCCACACCGGCGACAAGTACTACGAGGACGAGGACGGCTTCTACTGGTACTGCGGGCGCGGGGACGACATGCTCAAGGTGGGCGGCATCTGGGTCTCGCCGGTGGAGGTGGAGAACACGCTGGTGGGACATCCCGCGGTGCTGGAGGCGGCGGTGGTGGGCCACGAGGACGAGCGACGCGCCTGGTCAAGCCCAAGGCCTTCGTGGTGCTCAAGGACCGGCCATGCGCCCGGCCCCGACCTCGAAGCCGAGATCAAGCGGCTTCGTGAAGGACAAGATCGCGCCCTACAAGTACCCGCGGTGGATCGAGTTCGTCGGCGAGCTGCCCAAGACCGCTACCGGGAAGATCCAGCGGTTCAAGCTGCGGCAGTGACGCGCTTCCTCGACCGGCGCCTCGAGACCCAGGCGCCCGAGGCCCTTCGCGCTCTCCAGTGGTCCCGCCTGCAGGCGCTGGCCCGATCCGTCCATCCGGCCAACGCCTTCATCGCGCGCAAGTGGGCCTCGGTCGGCGTCAGCGCGCGCGGGCGATCTCCGGGGCTGGGACGACTTCGCGCGGCTGCCCTTCACCCGCAAGAGCGAGCTCGTGGCCGATCAGGCCGCGTGCCCGCCTTTCGGCGCCAATCTCACCTACGCGCTTGACCGGTACGTGCGCGTCCACCAGACCTCCGGGCACCACCGGCGCACCCATCCGATGGCTGGACACCGCGGAGTCCTGGGAGTGGTGGCTCCGCTGCTGGGGCTTCGTGCCTGCGGGCGGCCGGGCTCGGCCCCGGCGACCGGATCTTCTTTCCCTTCTCGTTCGGCCTGTTCGTGGGTTTCTGGGCCGGTTTCCGAGGGCGCGCGGGCTCTGGGCGCCCTCGCGATCCCCGGCGGCGGCCAGGACACCGCCCAACGGCTGGCCACGCTGGAGGCCCTGGGGTCACCGCGATTTGCTGCACGCCTTCGTACGCGCTTCATCTCGCCCAGGCCGCGCGCGATCGGGGCATGGACCTCGCGAAGCTCGGCGTGCGCACCACCGTGCACGCGGGCGAGCCGGGCGCGGGGATTCCGTCGGTGCGCGCGCGCATCGAGGCGCTCTGGGGCGCGCGCGCCTATGACCACGCCGGCATGACCGAGATGGGGGCCTACGGCTTCGGAGTGCGAGGCCCAGGCGGGACTCCACGTCAACGAGACCGAGTTCGTGGCCGAGGTGATCGATCCCGAGAGCGGAGCGGCCACGCGGGAGGGGGAGCTGGTGCTCTCGAACCTGGGCCGGCACGGATCGCCGCTGCTCCGCTACCGCACCGGGGATCGCGTGCGAGTGGCCACGGATCCCTGTCCCTGCGGCCGGACGTTCCTGCGTCTCGAAGGGGGCTCCTCGGTCGGGTGGACGACATGCTGGTGGTTCGCGGGGTCAACGTGTTCCCGTCCGCGCTCGAGGGTATCGTCCGCCGCTTCCCGACCGTCGACGAGTTCATGATCGAGGTATACCGCCGCCACGAGATGGACGAGGTCCGGCTTCTCCTCGAGGTGTCCGGCGGCGGGGACATTGCCGCCCAGGTCCAGAGGAGGTGCGCGTCCACCTCGGTATCCGTGTCGAAATCGTGGCGGTTCCCGCGCAGAGCCTCCCCGCTGGGAGCTCAAGGCCCGCCGCGTCGTCCGCCGCACCGGCGCCTGAACCCCTTCTCTACGCCCGGATGCCGCGGCTGGATCTCCCGCCCCGCGACCCGTCCTCGCCGCGCCGCCGTGCGATATTGTCAGGCCGGGGAGCTTCTGATACTCATGGCAGGGACATGCGTTCGAGCACTCCCGCATCCTCCGCGGCCGCCGATCTGTCGCCCGTATCGCCCGCGGCGATCGCGAGGCCTTCGAGCGCTTCTACGACTCGCATGCGAGCCTCGCCTTCGGCCTGATTCGCCGTGTGCTCCGTGACTGGGAGGCGGCCGAGGAGGTTTTGCAGGAAGTGTTCTGGCAGGTGTGGCAGGACGCTGCCGGCTACGATCCCGCCCGCGGCACGCCCGAGGCCTGGCTCATCATCGCGCGCCAAGACCCGAGCCATCGACAAGCTACGTTCCATCCGTAGAAGAGGTGAGACCTTCGTGGCGCCGGTGGACGAGCGCGTGGCGCGCGGCCCCGAGTCCCGGGGCGATGATCCGGCCCTGGCCGCCGAGGATCGCGGTCTGGCGCAGGAGCCCTGGAGCAGCTCCCGGGGCCGCAGCGGGAGGCCATCGAGCTGGCATTTTACGGTGGCCTCACCCAGGCCGAGATCGCCGTCCGACTCGGCGAGCCGCTGGGCACGGTGAAGACGCGGATGCGCCTGGGACTCGAGCGACTGCGGGCGATCTTCAAGGTGGACGAGGCGTGAGCGCGGAGCCGAATCGCGACGAGATGAGCTGGAGCTGGCCGCCGGCTATGCTCTTGGCGCGCTCCAGAGCGACGAGCGCGCCCGGTTCGAGGCCTTGGTGCGTGCGCGCGACGCGCAGGCCCTGAGGGCCTTGCGCCAGTGCGAGGAAAGCCTGGCGAGGCTCTCCGCCGAGTATCCGGTGGCTCCGCCCGCCTCGGTCAAGGCCGCGCTCCTCGCCCGCATCGCGGCCCAGCCGCGGCCGATCGAGGCCGAGCGCGGGCGCCCATTGCCCACGGTCGAGCGGCCCCGGCGCTCCGTCTGGACCGTGGTCCTCGCGGGCGCGCTCGCGGCCGGCATCGCCGCGGTGGCGGCGGGGCTGGCGGTCTCGACGCGCTACGAGCGCCGGCTGGAGGCGCTCGGTCAGCAGGCCGCCGAGCTCCGCGCGCAGGTGGAGCGGGAGCAATCCCTCCTCGCCATGCTGGGCGATCCCGCCACCCAGGTGGTGGCCCTGAGCGGGCAGGCGCCGAGCCCGGAGGCGCGAGCCCGGATGCTCTGGCACCAGCGGGCCGGGGGCTCTTCGTGGCGGCGGGCCTGGCCCCGCGCCGGCCGGGAAGACCTATCAGCTATGGGCCATCGCGGGCACGCGCCCGCCGGTCTCCGCGGGCGTATTTGCGGTTGGCGCCCAGGGCACGGCCAGCGTGCGGGTGCCGCCGCTGCCGGGCGTGGCCCGCGTCGATGTGTTCGCCGTGACCCTCGAGCCCGCCGGCGGCCTGCCCGCCCCGACGGGACCCATGGTGCTGGTCGGGAAATCCTGAGCCTTCAGTACCCGCGTGGAGCCGGGCGGCGCGCAGCACCGCCACGATGGTCATCGAGTCCTTGATCTCGCCGCGCTCCACCATGGCGAGCGCCTCGGTGAAGGGGAAGCCTCGCCGCTCGATGAACTCCGTGGGATCGGGAGGCCGCGACGCCGGCCGCAGGCCCTCCGCGAGGAAGAGGTGGGCCACCTCGTCCAGGATGCTCTTGGACGTGTGAAAGCTCCCGAGAGAGACGAGCCGCTCCGCCTCGTAGCCCGCTTCCTCGGCCAGCTCGCGCTGGGCGGTGGTCTCCAGCGCTTCGCCGGCATGGGCGGCGCCGGTCGGCATCTCCCAGTAGAATTCGCCCGCCACGTAGCGATACTGGCCGACCAGGAGGACGGTATCGCGATCGATGAAGGGCAGGATGCCCACGGCGCCCGCGCACTCGACCACCCCGTAGATGGTGCTGCGGCCGTCGGGCAGCACGGCCACGTCCTCGCGCACCCGGATCCAGGGATTGGCATAGACCGGGCGCGACGACGCCGTCGTCCAGGGGATGCGGGCGAGCGCGGCGCCGTCATCGCCGGCGCCTTCGCGGCCCGAACCGTCGCGCGCGGGAGATCCGTCAGCAGCGCTCATGGCGACCATATTCTTGTACCACGCGCTATAATCGGACGTACCCGCATGAAAGTGACCCTCCGGTATCCCAAGCGCCAGGTGGAGATCACGGGCAAGCGCCGTGTGAAGGAGCTGCTGCGCGAGCTCGACGTCATCCCCGAGACGGTGCTGGTCATCCGCGGCTCGGAGCTCCTCACCGGCGACACCGTGGTGGGCGAGGACGACGAGATCGAGCTGCGGCCGGTGATCTCGGGCGGCGGCGCGCGATGAAGTGCCGGAAATGCGGCGACACCGCCGCCCTCGAGCTGCGCCGCCATAACGCCGCCTTCTGCTCGCCGCACTTCATCGAGTTCTTCCAGAAGCAGGTGCGCGAGGCCATCCGGCACTACCGGATGCTCGACCCGCCGAGCCGGTGCTGGTGGCGGTGTCCGGTGGCAAGGACTCGCTGGCCCTCTGGGACGTTCTCCTGGAGGACGGCTACCAGACCGCCGGCATCTATCTCGACCTCGGGATCTTCGAGTACTCCGTCGAGTCCAAGGGCAAGTGCGAGGCCTTCGCGGCGGCGCGCGGTCAGAAGCTGATCGTGGAGCGGGTGACGGATGCGGTGGGGGCGCCCATCCCCGAGGTGCAGAAGGTCACCCGGCGGCCGACCTGCTCGGCCTGCGGGCTCAGCAAGCGCTACCTCCTGAATCGCGCCGCCCTCGAGCACGGGTACGCCGTGGTCGCCACCGGGCACAATCTCGACGACGAGGCGGCTACCCTGTTCGGCTCCGTGCTCCACTGGCAGATGGACGCGCTCCCGCGCCAGTCGCCCATGCTCGCCTCCACCCATCCCAAGCTCGCGCGGCGGGTGAAGCCGCTCTATCGGCTGTCCGAGCGCGAGACGGCGGCCTACGCCTTCCTGCGCGGGATCGACTACATCGTGGAGGAGTGTCCCTTCTCGCGGGGGCCACCTCGCTCGCCCACAAGGATGTGCTCAACCGCCTCGAGGAAGCCTCACCGGGGGCCAAGCACAACTTCCTCTTCGGCTTTCTCGACAAGGCCCGGCCGGCCTTCGCGCAGGCCGCGCGGCCGGAGCTCCAGGAGTGCGGGGTGTGCGGGCAGGTGACCACGGGCGAGATCTGCGCCTTCTGCAAGCTCTCCAAGCTCGTGAGGGACCGGAAGGCGTAGCCGACAAGGCGCCCGCGGCCTCACGCCGGCGCCGGGCGCGCGCTAGACGCGGGCGGCGTGCTCGGCGAGGGTGCTCTGGATGGCCCGGTGCAGCTCGCCGGGGCCCACCGGCTTGAAGAGCACGTGGTGGATGCCAAGGTGGCGACAGCGCTCCTGGTCCTCCTCGTGCAGTCCCCATCCGGTGATGAAGATCACCGGCACGTTGCGGTCGCGGGCGCGGATGCGCTGAGCGACCTCCCAGCCCGTCATGCCCACCATGCCGAGGTTGGTGAGAATCACGTCGAAGGCGCCCGGCCGGAAGGCGTCCATCGCGGCGGGACCGCTGGACACCGGCATGACCTCGTGGTTTCCCTCGCGCAGCATCTCGGTGAGAATGGCGAGGACCCGGGCGTCGTTGTCGACCAGCAGGGATGCGGCCGCGCCGGGTGCCCAGCGCATCGGCATCCGGGGGCGCGTCCAACGAGGGGGACACCGCCACCGGGAGCACGATGGTGAAGGTGGTGCCGCGGCCCACCTGGCTGTCCACGCGCATCTCGCCGTTGTGGCGCTTCACGATGGAATAGGAGACCGAGAGCCCCAGGCCGGTGCCCAGCTCGCCCTTGGTGGTGAAGAAGGGATCGAACACGCGCTTGCGCACCGCCTCCGGCATGCCGGTGCCGGTGTCGGCGACGGTGAGGATGACGGAGTCTCCCCGGTCCACGCCGGTGCGGATACTCAGCACGCCGCCCGCCGGCATCGCGTCGATGGCGTTGAGGATGAGGTTGGTGACCACCTCGTTCAGCCCGAGGGACGCCCCATCACGACAGGAATCGCGGGCAGGCTGAGCTCCATGCGCAGGGGCAGTCCGCCCTTGGCCGCGCGCTCCTCCCAGCGCGGCTGGGTGATCGCCACCGAGTCGTTCACCACGCTGTTGAGGTCGAGCGACACGAACGGCTCGTCGGGGCGGAGCCGCGCGAACTTCTGGATGCGGCGCACGGTCTCCGCGCGCCCCGGTGGCGGCGGCCTCGATGACGTCCAGCCCGCGCCGCACCACGTCCACGTTGGCGGGATTCTTCCCCATGAGCTGCGCGTAGCCGAGGATGGCCTGGAGGAGGTTGTTGAAGTCGTGGGCGATGCCGCCCGCCATCTGCCCCAGCGCGGTGAGCTTCTCCGACTGGAGCATCTGCGCCTCGAGCTCCCGCTGCGCGGTATCGTCGTGCACGATGGCGAGCACGCCCTCCAGCTGTCCCTCGCGGCCGGTGAGGGCGGACAGGGTCACCGCGAGGTTGAGTCCGCTGCCGTCCTCTCGCTCGCGAGGCGATCTCGAATACCCGCACCGGCGCGGTGGGCGCGAGAGCGCGTTGCGCGCGTTCTGGTACTGGTCGCGCGGCAAGAGCTCGGTGATGGGGCGGCCGACCGCATCCCGGGTGGCCAGCGAAGAAGATGCGTTCCGCGGCGGGATTCCAGCCCACGACCTTGTCGTTGCGGTCCACCGAGATGATGCCGTCGCCCGCGGACTGGATGAGCTGCTCGAGCGAGCGCTTGGTGTCGGCCACCTGGCCGTAGAGCCGCGAGTTACGGATGGCCACTGCGAGGTAGTCCGACAGCATCTCCAGCAGCTCGCGCTCACGCGGATCGATCGGGCGCGTCCCCGCCAGGTTGGCGGCGGCGAGGTAGCCCACCGTGCTGCCGTCATCGCTGATGGGACACACCACCGCCGACGGACCCGCCAGGGTCTCCGCCGGCGCCGAGCCCAGGTGGATGCGCACCTCGTCGTAGCCGAGCGCGGAGCGGAGCTGCTCGGTGATGGTAGCCACGAGCTGGGTGAGGTCGAGCTGGCCGAGCAACCCGCGCGAGATTTCTCGGAGGATGGACAGCTGGGTCACGCGGAGCGACTGTTCCGCCTGCTCGCGGCGGGCCTCCTCCTCGAGGTCGCGCGTCTTCCCGACAGCGCGCGCATCTCGTCCACGAGCGAGGTGAGCTGGTTGCGGGTGCCCAGCTCGGTCTGTCGCCGAGCCAGGGCGCGCCGCACCGTCTCCTCGAGGTCCTGGCGGCTGAAGGGCTTGATCAGGTACTCGAAGGCTCCGTGGGTCAGGGCGTTCTTCACCGTCTCCAGCGACGCGTAGGCCGTGATCATCACGACCTCGATGCTGGGGTCGATGCCCTTGATGCGCCGGAGCAGCTCGATGCCGTCCATCTGCGGCATCTTGATGTCCATGAAGATCAGGTCCGGGTGAAAGCTCTTCAGCGTACGCAGCGCCGCCTCGCCGCTGTCGGCGGTGGCGATGTCGTGCCGGGGCTTGAGGATCATGCGGAGCGACTCCCGCGGCCCCATCTCATCGTCCACCACCAGGATGCGCGCGCGGTCGGTCATGCCATGCTCCCGGGCACGCCGGGTAGCACCGCGGTGAAGGCCACCTCGGCGCGTCCCTGCTTGGCGTCCAGCCGCCCGCCCTGGGCCTCGATGATGCGCTGGCTCACGCAGGGCCCCACGTCGATGAGATTCTCCTGCACGACCTGGATGGGGTCGAAGATGCGGTGCAGCTCGTCCGCCCGGACGTCGGCGGTGCGCGACGCAACGGTGATCCGCACACGGTCCTCCTTGTCGAGACGGGACACGGAGACGGAGAGCTTGGCGTCCTGGCCGGACGTCTTGCGCAGGAGATACCAGACGAGGTAGGCGATGGCCTTCTTGAGCATGGCGCGATCGCCCCGCACCAGGAAGGTCCGACCCTCGTAGGAGTAGGTGGCGGAGACGTGCTTCTGGGTGGACTCGTCGATGAAGGTGAAGAGCCGGGCCTCCGCGCCCGCGGCGGGCACGGGCTGGGCGCCCAGCTCCAGCAGGCACTCCTCGACCGCGAGCCGCACGTCCACCACTTCCAGCTTGTAGTCACCCTCGTTCACCAGGGCGGCCAGCTTCTCGAACATCTGCACGAGCCGTCGCACGTCGCGCCCCACCACGGAGGCGAAATGGCTGCGGAAGCTGGCGTCGTCATAGCGCTCCTCGAGGAGCTCCATGAAGGTGCGGATGGAGACGAGCGGGTTCTTGATCTCGTCCGCGATCCGCGCCACCACGCGGGTGAGGAGCTCGAGCTGCTCGGACTCCCGGCGCTCGCGGGCGGCCTGGCGCTGGGCAGTGAGGTCCTCGAAGACGAGCACCGCGCCCAGGGTGGTGGCGCTGTCGCCCATCACCGGATACGTGGACACCTCGAGGGGCAAACCGCGCAGGGCGAGCTGGACCTCCTCGCGATGGATGGCGCGGCCGCGGGTGAGGGTCTCGAAGAGCAGGTCGCCCAGCGGCGAGGGCAGAACGCGCAGGTCGCGATTCAGCGCGTCGCGGGCCGCCATCCCGAGGATCTCCTCCGCCCGGCGGTTGATGATCACCACCCGCTCGTCCGGTCCGATGGTGATGACGCCGTTGGACATGTGCGCGAGGATCCGCTCGGTGAACTGCTTCTGATACTCGAGGAGGTGATGCACGCGGATGTCGCGGATGGCGGTGGCGAGGTGGCTGGCCAGGTTGTAGATGATCTCGGTCTCGCGCCGGCTGTAGCCGCCGCCGGTCACCCGCTGGCCCAGGGTCAGCACCGCGACCAGCTCTCCGTGCGACATGAGCGGCATCGCGATCGTGGCCTGGAGCACCGCCATCTCCCGCGCGATCTCCCGGGCGGTGGGGTCCGAGGCGCGCGCCTGTGCCTCCTCGATGTGGATGAGGCGGCCTTCCCGGCGAGCCAGAGGGCAGGCCCGCGTCGGCTGACAGGACCACCGACTCGACCACGTGGGGCGCCAGGCCCCGGAAGGCGGTGATCCGGTACTGGCGGCCGACCTGGTCCGCCACCAGGATGGCGCTGCGCGTGGGCCGTGCCAGCTCGGCCACTGCGTCGAGGAAGAGATCGAGCACGCGCGAGATGTCGAACCCTGCCGACAGGGCCTTGGCAAACTCCTTCACCATCCGCGTGAGCACGTCGGACGGGAGGTCAAGGGCGGGCCCGGGATCAGCGGCGAGGGGAGCGCTCGGCGACTCGGGGAGCCGGCGCGACGTCGAGCGCAGGGCCGAGACCTCCTGCAGCAGCCGAAGTTTCTCCTCGGCCTGGCGGAGCACGCTCTGGAAGTGACTGGCGGTGAAGGGGTGGAGGAGGACGAAATCTGCCAGCTCCACCGCCGGATCGTCTTCGGGCGGCGGGTCGGCAGTAAGGACACAGACCACCACCGCGGTCGGACAGATCTGGCGAGCGCGCTCGATGAAGATGGGGACTTCCCGGGTAGGCGACGCCTCCTTGACGATCAGGTCCACGGCGGTGAACCGGAGAGTCCGCAGGGCCTCCTCGTCCGAACCGACCGCGAACACTGCGCGGCCATCCAGGCTGCGGCGGAGACGACTTCGCAAGGTCTCGTCTGCCGAGACCACCAGGGCCGTTCTCATGTGTGAAGTTTTGAGGGTCGCCTATCGAGGGCGGGGAACTCGAGTGAAAATGTGCAGCCGGGCCGGTCGCTGTGGTTGCGGGCGCTCAAGACGGCCCGGTGCGCGTCGGCAACGCTGCTGCAGATGGCAAGACCGAGACCGGAACCTTTTGACTTAGTGGTCACGAACGGATTGAAGATCTTCTCGAGGAGATCGGGAGGGATGCCCGGTCCAGTATCCGAAATCTCCACAAGCAAAGTGCTCCCGCCCGCTTCGCAAAGATCAGCGACCCGCACCGTGAGCTCTCCTCCGGCGGCCATGGCTTCTATGGCATTTAAGCATAAGTTATGGAAAAGTTGTTCCAATTGACAGCTGTTGCCGACAATTTTACCTAGGGGGCTCGATTCCGACCCTGCGCAGCTGCACGCCTCGCGCTTCTCGCTCGGGCTGCAATAATTCCAGTGCCGACTGAAGGGGGTCAAGGAGATCGACCAGCCCCATCAGGTTGGGCTGGGGCCGAAGCGAGAGTCCGGAAGCGCCCCAGCAGCTCGTCGATGCGTGAGATCTCCCGGTCGGCCACCCGGACCAGCCTGCCCCGGAACTCAGGGTCGTCGAACCGGGTCGGCAGGAGCTGGGTGAACGCCTTGAGCGACACGAGGGGGTTCCGGATCTCGTGCACCATCCCTGAGGCAATGGCCTCGAGCGACGCTAGCCGCTCGGCCCGCCGCTTCTCCTGCTCGAGTTCCTTCAGGCGCGAGAGGTCGCTGAAGACGGCCACCGCGCCCAGTGGGACGCCCTGCGGTCCGACCAGGGGCGAGGTCGAGCACATCAAGGGGACCATCTCCCCAACCGCATCCGGAAGGGCGATCTCGACCTGGGAGGTGGAGCCGCCCGCGGCCGCCGCCTCGAGGAGCCGAGCCAATGCGCCGGGCAGTGCGTGGCCGGCTTCCCCGCACTTCTCCGGCGGGAATTCCGGCCAGGGTCTCCGCCGCCCGATTGAAGAGCGTGATCCGACCCTTGGCGCCTACCGCAGCGACCCCGCTCTCGATCGTGGCCAGGATGCGATGGATGTGCTCGTTGACCTGGAGGACCTGCTGGTGAATCTGCGCGTTCCGGACCGCCACCGCGGACTGGTTGGCGAGGGTGGCGAGCAGATCGGCGTCGTCGCTGAAGAAGGGATCGCCCGAGCGCTTGGGACCGACGGCGAGAACCCGATCAGACGGTCGTCCGCGATGAGCGGGACGAGCACTTCCGCGCCTAGCTGATCGAATTCCGCCAGCGTCGTCTCTGCTTCCCCGCCGTCCGGTTCTCGGCCGACCTCGTCGCGGAACAGAAGCCGCCCCTCCCGGTCGAGCGTCGTCATGAGGCGGAACGGTACGCGCGACGTGCTCGGGAAATGCGCCGTGCCCGAGCAGGTGCGCCCGCTCGAATCGATCCTCCTCCACGTCGAGAAGATAGATGGCGACGCCCTCCGGGCGCAGGGTGGCCCCGACCGTGCGCGCGAAGTGGCTCAGTAGTGCGGGCAGGTCGATGGTGACGCTCAGGGCGCGGCTCGTCTCCCGGATCGTTCGCTGGTAGTCGTAGGGCTCGCCGGTAGAGATAGCGGTCGAACGCGCGCTGGATCTCGGCCCTTCAGCGGCGCGAAGAGTACTCCGACGAGCAGCGCGAGAAGAATCTCGCGCACTGGCGCACGGTCCGAATCGTGGAAGAACGCGTTGGACGTCATCAGGAGACTCGGGAGACGCGATGCCGCCACCAGCACCGCCGCCAGATACACCCACGCCGCGCCGCACCTTCACGCGAATGTCCATCAGGCGGTGGCGGATGATCGCATGGCCGATCAATCACGATCATGATGAGCGAGACATAGGGGCCGAATTTGCCGGAGGCTCGATTCTGCAAGGAACAGTGGAACGAGAAGATTCGGTCGCGGTTCCGATCGTGATGGGAATCAAGAGCGTCCCAAGAGAAATCCTGCGCGTAGCTTCTCCTGACCGCTTGATGACCGAAACCGTTCGGATCGAGGATTCTAGCGGCAACTACAAATCCGAAGATCGCATAAACGCTACATACACCGGGTGAAGCACACCGTACAACAAGGCGAAGCATTCCTTCTTACACGCGAGGCGGTCTTGATCACATGAGGACTGAATGAAAGCAGAAAAAACATAGCTGCTGGGGCCGCGAGCGCAATGGGATGAGAAGCGAGGGGCGTCAGCGGCGCGAGATGAGTTCAGTTCGACGAACGAAAGCGTTAGCGAGAGAGAATCAAACTTCCAGCGCCGAGCATGGCGGCAGAGCACCATCCGGGATCCAGCGGCACTCGTGGTGACTCAAGGTCACGGCAAGTGTCCAAACCGCTGCGACCGAGGCCATGAGGCCAAACGCACGATTGACCTCGGCGGTGTGGATCGGTGACGCACATCATATCCACCGATCATGCAGAGTTCATGCCCGCAACCAGAGACGAGGCCGACGGTATTCAACGGCAACATCGTAGCTACTCCCCCTGTAGACCCAACAGCTCGAGCAGGATGACCGACGCAGAGAGGTTAAATGGGAGACTTAGTGCGTTAAAATAGTTTGTTCGGGATAAGCTGAGATCGTGGACCGCAGACGGAAACTCGACAATGATCATGGTTCCGTGATCGATCGCTCCGGGCTTCAGCTCGAATCGTGCCGCAGATGGCGCATCAACGATTCCGCGGCAGATGGCAAGACCGAGTCCCGAACCCCGTGGCTTGGTCGTAAGAAACGGATTGAAGATGTTTATGCGGATCGCTTCGGAAGCCCCTGCCCCGTGTCACCTCACTTCTGCGACAATGCCAGGTCGTTTCTTGTGCTGACCTACGAGGTGATTCTGGACCGTGATTTCTCCATCCGACCCCATAGCCTCGATCAGCGTTGATAAAAAGATTCAAAAAAGAGTTGCTTCAACTGTGGCGCATCCGCGACAATGAGACGGACTCGGATCTTGAGAAATCACGTACTACCTGCGATGCGAGCTTGGTCTAGCTGTGCGCGAAGAAGGCGAGCGTATCGGAAATCGGTTCCCGGATATCGATGCGCCGCCGCCCGGCTGTGGGAAGGGATTGCGAGTCCTCTGAGCCGAGCAACCAGCGCGTCGTCAATCCGGTCGATCTCGGCGGCGATGACGACCTTCGGCGAAGTCCTCTCGAAGTCAGTGTCCTGAAATCCGCTCAGGGCAGCAATTCAGCAAAGGTCTTAATTGCGACTAAGCCGGATTCTGATCCTCGTGCGCTATTCCAGACACGAAGGCGTACCGAAACGCCGCTAGCCGCTCAGCCCGAGCGTTTTTCGCTCTCCAGCGCTTTCAGTCTCGACAGGTCGCTGAAAACGACAGGGGCACCATTGATAGCGCCATGCTTCATCACGCAGGGCTGAAGTGGAGCACACAATCGGAAGCGGTTGGCCAGAATTGCTCGGAAGGGATGCTTCCGATCTGAAGCTGAGGCTGCCCATCGAGAGAGTGCGGCGAAGCTGAGTCGCTTGGGGAGGTAACGTATCAACGTTCAGAGTCTTGAGGTCGTGCGAGGACCTGTCAATGTCCTCTGCGGTTGCATTGGCGATCGCACCTGTCCACCGGCGTCGACCGTCCAACTCCACTGTCCATGGTTCTGGGGATATTTTCGATGTATTCATTTACCAATAGGACGCGTCCGTAGCAGCTGCCAGCAATTGTTAAGGGCGGTCGCCCGCTTGATTGGACAGCGTGGTGAGTAGCTCTATGTCGTCAGTGAAGTAGGCGTCGCCCGAGAGCTTTGTACCAAGAACCAGAAAGCAATCAGTTGGGCCTCGAGACCATCGGAATAGCAACATCACCACCAAGGGAGCGTTAGTTCTGGCTGTCTGCATGCCTCCGGTCCAGAGAGTGTTCATGCGCCACGTCTCGAAGGAAAGCTGGCCGACGGGAGCGCATCAGCAAAACTGGCAGCGGCAAAGTGAGAGCACGGTAGCTCCATTTGACGTGAGGGTGGGGAATCTCATTTTCGGTGACAGCCGTGCCGGGCGGCCACGCGGGCGGAGTTGTCTCGTCGAATCTTTGGTGAAGAGCATGACCAAATCGGGTCTCAGGGTGCGGTGTGGTAAGGTCGCAGGAGATACTGCAGAAGTGAATTTAGATCAAGCGGTGCCGTTGATCGTGCGGCTTGCTTCACGGAGAATGGTCTGATAGTTGTACGATTCGCGATAGAGATAGCCGTCCAGTGCGCTCTGCCTGAGAATTCTTGAGAGGTTGAAACGCCAGTGCGATCGTTAGGGCAACAATTCGCCGGTCCGGAAGTGTAGAGATCCTGCGAGGCTGCTCTCCCATCAAGCGTGTACCCGTAACGATGATGACGGTAAAGACCGCCCCCGCGATAGTGGCTGCAATCAGATACACTGCGCCTTGCCGAAGGACCAAGCGGAAGATTCATTAGCCAGCCGATGGCGGATGATCGAGCGCGCGATCATTGCGATCATTACAGCGAGTCCAAACAGTGGACCGTATCGACTGAAATCGGATGTTCCGACGACGAGGGGAATTACTAGATTAGTAGCGGTTGCTCCTGATCGCATGCCGTGAGAACTCCCAGAAACAGATAGCGAACCTGGAGCCGTTGAAATCCCCACAAAACACGGCGCTTTCGGAGGAGTAGGTAGAGGCTATAGCCGAGACACGCCATGAAATATATGGCGAAGGGGCGATGGAGCGGGCCGTATACGATCTCGCAGGGCGCTCCCCGTCAATGGTGACGCCGCGAACAATTTCAAGGTTGAGAGCGACGCGAGCCAAAGAAGATCAGGGCGGCAAAATCCGAAGCTTGCGCAGTGCCGTACGGCGAGGGTGGAGAGACGGGAGTCGGGAAAACGGTTGCGAAAGCAAGAGAGTCGCAATCGGAATGATTGACTTCGCAGATGCGAATGCGAGTCTGGGCCAGATATAGGCCTGGGACACTTTGAAATTGCGCTACGGCAAAAGCGTTGCTAAGGGTCCAAGTAGTAACTGCAAAAGAGAAGAGAGCAAAGCACCGATTGATCTTACCCTTTGGCTGTCAGCGACAAGACTGCGAGCACCTCCAACCCGAGAGCTCGCGATCCGGCTGCCCCGATAAGCGCGAGGTGCCCATTCACATGAAGAATCAGGCACTCCCCAAGATCAGGGCGGAGTACGTGCCGCCAATTGCATGAGCATTCACGAGCGCGCGACGAACCCGACAGACGCGGGCGAAATTGGGGACGTAGTCCAGCGTCACACGCAGGATCAGGAACTTCATAGTTGATAGTAGGAGGAATGACAGAGTTTGCGAAGAGTGCTAGACACGTGGCAGCGACTCGCGCAGTATCTCCCCGCCGCTCCCATGGCAGCGGCTCGATCATGGATTTGATGGAGCTGACAGGAATGTTATAGATGGCGGGACCGAAGGAAGCGCGAAGTGCTTCAGTGTCTATTCTGATCGTAGTCCGGCATCGCGCTGCCGTGAGCATTTGCATAGTCGATCTGTTGGGGGCCCAAGGCCGCCTGGGCAAGCGCTGGAATCTATGGACTGCCTAAGCGCAACTTGACTTGCCTCCCGACGAACGGGAAGTCCCGCCTCGTTCCCCAGTGCCAAATCCGAGGACTTCGGCGTAGATGAATTGCGCCACGATCGATAGCATGCTCGAGTTCTTCGACAACCATGATTGCCGAACCCTCTCCGAGAACAAGGCCCCTGCCGACGAAGATCGAATGGGCGCGACGCCTTCAAGGGGCGGATCATCAAACGCGTCGATATCGAGCCGAACGCACATAGGTGGCGAAGCAGAACCCGACAGCGGGGCCTCCGTGCTGCCAGCAAAGACAACCGAGGCGCTTCCTTCAAGGGATCTTTTCGGATGCCCATTGGATGACATCTAGGCCAGTTGAGCATGCGGAGGAGACTGTCAATGCCTGTCCGCGTATTCCTAGTTCGGTTTGAGACGTGAGTTGCTGCTGCATGAGCGGCAAACTCAATCCCACCAGAGCAGGGATGCCCGAAAGACCTTCCTTCCTTCCCACCCGACTCGAGCGGTTTCGAACACGTCTCCTGAGCCGTTCATTGCGTTTCCTACACAGACCAGAACGCGGTGGGGTAGTTCTAAGGACAAGTCGATCCGTGCATCGTCTCGAGCCATTATTGCGGCAGCTACCGCGAACTGGGAGAATCGCCCCCATTCACGAGCCCGCCGCCAATTCATGAACTCACCCGGAACAAAATCCTTGACCTTGGCGGCGACCTTGCACGGATATGGATCGGTACTGAACTCGGTAATCCAATCCACACCGGACTGGCCCGCGACGAGGGCTGTCCCAGTAGGCCTGCTTGCCGATGCCATTGGGGGCAACGACCCCTATCCCGGTGATGACCACGCGCCGTCCATTTCGCACGACGGTCTGCCCCTCAAACCACTGAAAGTTAAAGCGAGGTAAACGGAACCATAGCAAGAAACCGAAGGGAAGCCAAGTTCCTACATTCCCCGAGGCGGATCCAACTGCGGGTACAATTGATCCACCGATGCCTCCATCCCTATCACGCCGTCTTTTCTTAGCACTGCCGCTGGCGTCCCTGGTCGGGCACTCGCCTTGCCGCTGCAGATCGACCGACGAGGAAAAGCTTTCCTACCAGGCCGATATCGGCGTGCTGTTCGACCTCTGATTTCACGTCACCGGCACGGTGACCGAGGACATCGACCATGCGGCGGGACGCTATCGCGTAGTCCTCACCGGCGAGGGCACGGGGGTGACGCAGCGAACGGAGGCGAACGGGATCATTCGCGGCGCTTCCTGCCGCTCGAGAGCTTGAGCGTCGGGACCGTGCGGGGCCGTGAGCACCGAGGCTCGGTGAAGTACGACTACGAGCATGGGACCATCGAGTCCACTCCATGAGTTACACCTTGATCCTCGGCCGAGGCGCCAGGTGACGACGTGGTCAAGCTTCCTGGGGCCAAGCGGTGGACGACCTCGCCTCGCCACGCTGAACTTCGCGGCGAACCGGTTGGAGCAGGACGCCGAGGGGCACTACCGCACGGCAATCGTTCGCCGGGCGGAAGGCGAGAACGAGGGGCCGGACGACGTGCTCGGCCAACGCTATCGCGCGGAGATCGCGCCGCTTCGCTTCCGGGTGACGCCGGATCCCGCCACCGGCCGCCTGCAGCGCGCAGATCGACATCACCCGTTTCTCCTCGTGGGCGCGCTCGAGCCAGCCGGCCCACGTCACCTTCGACCAGGCGCGCCACACTCGAGTCGATGCGCTCCTCCTGATGCTCGGCAGCTCGGTCACCGTCCGGCTCGTGCTCCACCGCCTGACCGCCCGCCACGCGGCTTCGACCTCGTCACGCTCGGCGAGGTTGCGCCGGGCCCGCCGCCGCCGCCCCAGCGCTCGAGCAGGCCGTCTCGCTGGACGTGCAGATCGGCGGCTCGGAGGCCAACGTCGCCGCCGCCGTGCGCGCGCCTCGGCCTCCGCACCGCGTCTCATCTCGCCTTTCCGGCCGCGCATGCGTGGGGGATCGAGCCGTGCGCGAGCTCGTGACGCACGGCGTCGACTGCGGGGGTACTCCGGCCCGAGGGGGCCCGGATCGGGCTCTACTTCCTCGAGTACGGCGTGGCGCCGCGCCCGGTCCGAGTCCTGTACGACCGGCGCGAGTCGGCGATGACGGCTGCAGCCGGAGCCGACGTGGACTGGACGCGGTCCACGGGGGCGCGTCTCCCGCATCTCCTGCGTCACGCCTGCCCTCGGCGAGAATCTCCGGCAGTTGCTCCGGCGCGCGGTGCGCGAGGCGGCGGCGGCCGGCGTGCCCCTCTCCTCGACGTCAACTACCGGTCCCGCCTGTGGACGCCGAAGGAGGCGCGGGACTCTTCGTGGAGGTGTTGCCGGCGGTGCGGCTACCTCTTCGTCGGCGCGGACGATGCGGGGACGGTGTTCGAGCTCATCGGGCCCGCCCGAGGCGGTGCTGGCGGGCTCGCGGCGCTCGCCCCTCAGGCCACCATCGCGCTCACGCTCGGCGAGGGGCGGCGCGGCTGATGCTCGACGCGCGGTGCGGTGTGGCGGCCGCGCAAGCGCTACACCGTGGCGGTGGTGGACCGTGTGGGGCCGGGGACGCGTTCGCGGCCGGGTTTCTGTGGGCCCGGCTCACCGGCCGCGAAGCGCAGGCGGCGGTGGATGCCGGCACCGCCCTGGCCGCGCTGAAGTGCACGATCTGGGGCGACATCGCCCTGGTCGGCCGCGCGGAGCTGGAGGAGCTGATGGCCTCGACAGCACGGAGATCCGTCGCTAGCCGTCGCGCCGTGGCCGCCGCCCTGCACGCGGATGCTATGATTCGCGGGTAGCGACATGGAGCGGGAGCCGCGCGGCATCGATCGGATCCTCGAGGGCCTCAACGAGGCCCAGGCGCGCTGCCGTCACTCACGAGGCGGCCGCTGCTCATCATCGCCGGCGCCGGCACCGGCAAGACCACCGTCATCACCCGGCGCATCGCCTACCTCATCGCCACGCCGGCGCGCGCCCCTCCGAGATCCTCGCGCTCACGTTCACCGACAAGGCGGCGGCCGAGATGGAGGAGCGCGTCGACACGCTCGTGCCCTACGGCTACGCCGACGTGCGAGATCTCCACCTTCCACGCCTTCGGCGACCGCCTCATCAAGGAGAACGCGCTCGAGCTGGGGCTCACGCCCGGACTTCCGCGTGCTCACCCGCGCGGAGCAGGTGATCTTCCTGCGCGACCACCTCTTCGAGTTTCCCGCTCGAGCACTACCGTCCGCTGGGCGATCCGACCCGGCATCTCCAGGCCATCCTCGAGCCAGATCTAGCCGGCTGCAAGGACGAGGACGTGGGCCCGGACGAGTACCTGGCGCACGCCGAGGTGCTGCTCGGCGCGCCGCCGACGACGAGGGCCGGCTCGAGGCGGAGCAGCATCTCGAGCTGGCGCGCACCTACGCCCAGTACCAGACGCTTGATGGCGCGGCTCGGCCAGATCGACTTCGGCGACCAGATCGTGGAGACGCTCGCGGCTCTTCCGCACCCGCCCGCACGTCCTGCGCCGGTACCAGGAGCGCTTCAGAGTACATCCTGGTGGACGAGTTCCAGGACACCAACTACGCGCAGTTCGAGCTGGTCAAGCTGCTGGCCGCGCGGCACCGGAACCTCGCCGTGGTCGGCGACGACGACCAGGCCGATCTTCCAGTTCGCGGCGGCGCCGCGATGAGCAACATCCTCCACTTCGATCGGGCGCTATCCCGACGCCGCGGACAGGTCGTGCTGCAGCGAGAACCGCCGGTCGTCCGCAGGCGGTGCTGGACAGCCGCGTACCGGCTCATCCAGTACAACAATCCCGACCGCCTCGAGGTGAAGCACAGGAGATCGAGCAAGCAGCTGATCGCGCACGACGACGGCGGCTCCGCGACTCGGCGAGCCGCCGCGCTACCTGGCCTTCGACACCGTCACCTCCGAGGCGGATCAGGTGGCCGACGCTCATCGTCGGAGGAGCACGGCGCGGGCGGCCACTCAGCGGACTTCGCCATTCTGGTGCGGGCCAACAACGACGCCGACGCCTTTCTGCGCGCGCTCAACATGCGCGGCGATGCCGTGGACCTTCTCGGGCAACGCCGGGCTCTACGGCCGGCCGGAGATCCGGCTGCTCATCGCGTTCCTCCGGACGCGTGGCGCATCCGGACGACTCGGTCAGCCTGCACTACCTGGCGTCCTCCGACATCTATCAGGTGCCGATCGTCGACCTCACCAAGTGCGCCACCTATGCCGACCGCCGCCATCGCTGGCTCTTCGACGTGCTCCGGGATCCGCCGGCGGAGCTCGCGCTGAGCGAGGAGGGCGCGGCGGCGGTGCGCGCGGCTGGTCGCGGATCTCCAGCGCTACATGGAGCTGGCGCGCGAGACGCCCACCGGCGAGCTGCTCGTACCAGTTCCTCGATCGACTCCGGGCTCATGACCCGCTACGCGAAGGCTCCCGCCGAGCTGGAGCAGGAGGTGCAGAACGTCAGCAAGTTCTTCAGCCGGGTGCGGGATGCCGGACGCGTGCTCGAAGTACGATACACGTGCGCGAGTTCGTGAATCATCTCGACGCGCTGATCGATGCCGGTGACGATCCGCCGTCTTGGCGGAGCCCGACTCGACATCCCCGCGCGTGCACGTGCTCACCGTGCACAAGGCCAAGGGGCTCGAGTGGCCGGTAGTATTCCGTCGTCAACTGCGTGCACAACCGTTTCCCTCCGATCCGGCGCTCGGAGCCCATCGAGATGCCGGCAGGCCTCATCAAGGACACCCTGCCCGGCGGGGACTTCCACCTTCAGGAAGAGCGCCGGCTCTTCTACGTGGCGATGACCCGCGCCAAGGATCGGCTCTATCTCACCGGCGCCGAGGACCTCGGCGGCAAGCGCAAGTGGAAGGTGAGCCAGTTCGTGGTGGAGGCGCTCGACCTGTCGGTGGACGCGGTGCGGCCCTTCAGGGCCCAGCCATCGAGGAGCTGCAGCGCAACGCGCCCGCCGCCGGAGCATCGGAGCGCGGCGCCGCTGCCGCTGCCGCCGACGCCGACGCTGATGGTGAGCCACCACCAGGTGGACGACTACCAGACGTGCCCGCTGAAGTACCAGTACGTGCACCTGCTGCGCATCCCGCTGCGCCAGCACCACGCCATCGTCTACGGCAGCGCGCTGCACAAGGCAGTGGAGTTCTACCTGCGTCGGCGCGTGGCCGAGTAACTACACCTCGCTCGAGGATTTCCTCCGGCATTCGACGACGCCTGGCGCAACGAGGGCTTCCTCACCCGCGAGCACGAGGAGCAGCGCAAGCAGCGCGGCGTGGAGGCGCTCACGCGCTTCTATCACGAGGAGGAGGCGTCCGGCCAGAAGCCGCTGAGCGTGGAAGCGGGAGTTCATGCTTCGCACTCGGCCCCACGCGGGTGCGGGGCCGGTTTGATCGCGTCGACGACACGCCCCGAGGGCACGGTGATCGTGGACTACAAGTCCAGCGACGTCACCGAGCAGAAGGCCGCCGACCAGCGCGCGCGCGAGAGCCTCCAGCTCAAGATGTACGCGCTGGCCCATCAGCAGGCCACCGGCGAGCTGCCCGCGCGCGTGGAGCTGCGCTTCCTCGAGTCCGGCTTGGCCGGACGGCATACGCCCACCGATCAGGATCTCGCCGATGCGCGCACCGCCATCGAGGAGGCCGCCGCCGGCATCCGCGCGCGGCAGTTCGAGGCCACGCCCGGCTACCAGACCTGCCGCTACTGCGCGTACAACCAGATCTGTCCCAGCACCGCCACCAAAGAGTGAGAGGGCCCGCCATGAAGCTCTCCGCCAACGGGATCGAGATCAACTACGCCATCGACGGGAAGGGCCGGTGGTGGCGTTCAGCCACTCGCTCGGCTGCAACCTCTCGATGTGGGACGCCCAGGCGGCCGCGCTCCGGGGCCGCTATCGGGTGCTGCGATTCGACACGCGCGGGCACGGCCAGGTCGGGGCGCCCGCGGGCGCCTACACGCTGGAGCAGCTGGCGGAGGATTTCCGTGGGCTCCTCGAGCGGGCTGGGCCTCGAGCGGACGCATTTCGTGGGCCTCTCCATGGGCGGGATGATCGGCCAGGTCTTCGCGCTGAAGTATCCGGAGATGGTGCAGAGTCTCGTCCTCTGCGATACCACCAGCCGCTATCCCGCCGCCGCCGCGCCGGTCTGGCAGGATCGCATCAAGACGGTGGAGGCGAAGGGGGATGGAGCCCCTCGTCGAGCCCACGCTCGGCCGGTGGTTCACGGCGCCCTTCCGCGCCCGGCGCCCGGATCTGATGACGCAGGTGGGCGCGATGATCCGCGACACGCCCGCCCAGGGCTATATCGGCTGCTGCCACGCCATCCCGAAGATCGACGTCACCGACCGGCTCGCCGCCGTCGCCTGTCCAGCGCTGGTCATCGTGGGCGAGGAGGATCCGGGCACGCCGGTGGAGATGGCGCGCGACATCCAGGCCGCCCTGCCATCGGCGGAGCTCGCGATCCTGCGCTCCGCCTCGCACCTGTCGAATCTCGAGCAGCCCGAGGAGTTCAATCGCGTGCTGCTCCGCTTCCTCGACAAGGCGGCGGGGCGGAGCGCTCTCAGGGGACGCGTCGCCCGATGCGATTCGCCCTCGCCGGGGCGCCGCTGTCCAGGAGGGTGCGCCTGTGGGGCGGCCTGACGCTCTTCAGCTACGTGCTCCTCCACCTCAGTAACCACGCCCTGGGCCTGATCTCCTCGGGGCGATGGAACAGGGGCTCACCTGGGCTCTCCTCCTCTGGCGCAGCCCGCCGGGCATGGTCCTCCTCTACAGTGCGCTCATTACCCACCTCGGCCTCGGGCTCTGGGCGCTTACCGGCGCCGCACCCTGCGGATGCCGGCCTGGGAGGCCGCGCAGCTCGTGCTCGGCTCTCGCCATCCCGGCGCTCCTGCTCTCCCATGTCGCGGGCACTCGTGCTGACCGACGCCCTGCTCGACACCACGCCGTCGTACGCGCGGGTGCTCCTGTTCCTCTGGGTGTTCGACCCGACTGGCCGGCGTGCGGCAGGTCTGCCTCCTTCTCATCGTCTGGATCCACGGCTGCATGGGGCTGCACTTCTGGCCCGGTTTCGCCGGTGGTATCCGCGCGTGGCGCTGGCATTCTTCGCGGCCGCTCTCCTCGTGCCGTAGTCGTCCGCGGCTGCGGGCGTTCCTGGCGCGCGTGCTGCCGCATTGAGGCGGTGCGCGCCGGGAATAGTCGCGACTCGACTACATGTGCGTGCGGTGGAGCGTTTCCGCGGAGGCCGGAATCGACAGTACGCGCGGACGACCCTTTCTGGTCGATCGCCTCGGAACATCGAGCTGGGGGCGCGACCGCACTCCTATTCTAACGGAGGCATTGAAGGCTTCGCGGGGCTCTTGAGCTCGCTGGTTAGCGTCTCGAGGAAGACTGGCCGAATCGGCATTGAAGCAGTCATCGACCGGGTCGGCGCGGGTGTCAGCAACTGACCGGGAACGCGAGGCCGACACGGGACCGGGAAGGCGATACCGGCTGACTGCGGATTTTCGGCGCTCGCAGACTAACCCGCAGCCGGATCGGCATCGTTTGCCGGATGAACGACAGCTACTGTTGAAACCTGCCGTATGGGCCTTCACGCGGGCCACCGATCGGCGTCAGCTTTCTCCTGGCGCGAACGGGGACTCCCGACCACGCTTCCAGATGCTATGTATGGACCGGCCCGCGGAGCGCGGAGACTGATTGCGCTACATAAGGTTTCCCAACTTCGTTTCGCAAAGGAGTCCGGAAATGTCTACGACCAGGGTAGTCCTGCAAGGCACGGATACGGTGACGCGTGGCGACTTGTGCGTGAGCTTCGAGGCTCGGCGACAAGAAGTGGAAGGTGACCGCGAGCGATGGTTGCCACACGCCGTGCCAGCACGGCGTCGAAGCGGGCGACAAGGAGGCGGTCCTGTGAGGTGGTGCGCAAGGCCAAGGTGCGTTGCAAGCTCGAGCCTGCAGGTCAAGGTGTGCACTCATGCTACGAGGCCGGCCGCGACGGCTGGTGGCTGCACCGGTGGCTGATCGAGCACGGCGTTGACAACATCGTGGTCGACTCCGCGAGCATCGAAGTGAACCGGCGCGCCAGGCGTGCCAAGACCGACCGGCTCGATGGCGTCAAGCTGCTGGCGATGCTGCTGCGCCACCACGGCGGCGAGCGTGTCTGGTCGGTGCTGCATGAGCCGACAGCCGAGGACGAAGACGGGCGCCGGGCGCACCGCGAACTGGCCCGGCTGATGCACGAGCGCACTCAGCACACGCAACCGCATCGGCTCGCTGCTGGTGCTGCACAACCTGCGCCCGCGCACCATCATCGGCGGCCGCGACTGGGCTGCGTTGGTGGGACGCCCACGGCACTGCAGGTGCCTCCCGGCGCTGCGCGCCGAGCTCGAGCGAGAGAGCGCACGGCTGGCGCTGGTCAAGCAGCAGATCAAGGCGCTGGAAGCCGCGCGGCGCCAGGCGCTGGAGGCCGGCAAGCAGCCGATGGTGGCGCAGCTTGCCCGGCTGCGCGCGATCGGGACCAAGGGCGCCTGGGTGCTGGTCAAGGAGCTGTTCGGCTGGCGGCGCTTCGCCAATCGGCGCGAGCTGGCCGGCTGCCTGGGGCTGGCACCCACGCCGTACGACAGCGGCGCCAGCCAGGTCGAGCAAGGCATCAGCAAGGCCGGCAACAAGCGAGCGCGGGCGTTGCTGGTGGAGCTCGCCTGGGGCTGGCTGCGATTGCAGCCCGACGAGCGCCTTGACCCAGTGGTTCAACCGGCGCTTCGCGGCAGGAGGCACGCGCATGCGCCGCGTGGGCATCGTCGCCCTGGCGCGGCGCCTGGCCATCGCACTGTGGCGCTACCTGCAGCACGGCGAGATCCCGGCCGGGGCCGCGCTCAAGCCAGCCACCGTCTGAGGCCGGCCCGACTCGATTGCGACACGGCTTGGCACGGATCGCATCATCATGATCAAAGGTCGACGCGCCCGCAATGTCCGCGGGTCACCTACCGAGTGACCGTCCTCAAAGAATGGGCGCGTCGGTAAATGGGGTTTGTCCACGCGCCTTGCGCGCATTGAGCATCGGGTGCCGAATCGACCGGTCCGGCACGGATAGAAGTTCGTCCGAGCACTGGCTCGAACGCTTGTCTCACCCCACCTCGAATCAGGATGCATCAGAACCGTGCCGCTCATTGCAGAGGAGATCGACCTGAAGTCCCATTGAGCGATGCCGTCGAAAGTGGCTTGACTCTTAGTCCACATGGCTGGATATCCGCCGCCCGGACGTCAGCCACAAAGCCGCCGCCGGCCCCATACATGTACGGATAGCAGCGCCGGTCTCGATAGTGGTAGCGGCTGCGATGCTGGACGACGACGCGCACGCAGCGTTCTTACCACCTACCCGCGCCATGGGGTGATGCGCGGTAACCATCGCCTCACGTTCGCCCGGTAGCGCTTGTACTCGTCGGCGAACTGCTCGCCCAGCGCAGGCTCTTCGTAGGCGACAACGAACAAGAAGAATCCGGCCCACACGATCGCGCCGTACTCCAGCACCGTGACGCTCCCGAACAGGGAGGCCCTGGCCGGCGATCAACGCCGTGACTGCGACGTACATCGGATTGCGGACGTAGCGATAGAACCCGGTGACGACGAGGCGCTTGGGAGGCATCACGGGCGCCGGTGTGCCGAGGCCCTGCAACGCGAAGCGAGCGAACGAATCGAGCAAGATGGGCAACCCGGCGACGATCAGGGCGGCGCCGAGCACGCGCGCGATCGGGAATAGCGGAGGCGCGAAGTGCCAGTGCGTGAGGTACCAAGGGACGTACACGGCGAGCGTGCCCGGAGCGATGACCAGGAAGATCGCGGAACCGATGATCGCGGCGGCGCGCTGCACGATAGGAGCATACTCAACGCCGCCGCGAATCGTGCGGATTGGGCGAGCGCTGGCGTCGCGTGACGTCCTGCGCGAGGTGCTTGTTGCGTTCGAGCCAGCGATTGAGGTCGCGCCGACCATCGTCTTGTTACCGGCGTGGCCATAAAAGCAGCCGCTGGCGATCGTCTCGTATTGGCCGTCGGATGGCTGCTCATCCGCACCCTCCGGTCTCCAACGTCAGCGCACACACCGCTTCTTCATCGAGCGCCTTGCCCTTGGCAAGCAGGCGCTCGAGCGTCTCCGCATCGAGAACGGTTTCGAGTGCAGCGAGCAGCTCTGCGCATCGGCGCTGTAGCTCTTGGCGGCCCCACGCTGCGCGCGCGTAGCCGAGCAAGCTCGCCGCCGACGAGTGGCGCTGCTCGTGAAACGCGAGTTCGACAAAGGCGTTGCCGAACTGACCGAGGCGTTGCCAACCTGTGCGACGGCTGGCTTCGAAGAACTCTGCGAGCGCCGAAGCGGGCCTCGGCACAGTGACCCTGCCGCGTGAGAACAGCGGCGTAAGTGCCCAACGTGACCTCAAGAGCACGACCGCGCCAGCGACACTCGGCGGCGATCTCCTCTCGACTGCGACGTAGCGCATCGTCGAGACGGCCCAGCGCGAGTTCGGCGATGATCGCGTAGCGCGTGAAGACAGACCACGGCATTCACCAGCCCTTTCGATCGTGCGAAGACGAGGCCGGCTTCGGCCACCGAAAGTGCTTCATCGAAACGCTCCTGCGCGATGTGCATCGCGGCTTCCGCGCAAAAAGCGCCACTGCCTCGTGCGAACTGGCCACGCTTCCGGCGCAAGCGAATCCATTTCCGCCCGGGTCGCCGACCATTGGGCGACGGAATAGACCTGATTAACGCCGAGGCAGCACAGGGAGAGGCGCGACACTGCGCTCATCGCCGAGCGCGCGGAACAGACTCGCGGCTCGTTCGCCGGCTCGCGCCGATGGAAAGCCCGACAGCGCCTCGGCCACCGCCCGAGCCAACCAGTACCGCGCCGTGATGACGTCGACGGCATCCGACGAGACGACCAACGGTTCGAGCACCTCGGCGTAGCGCTCGTGCTCGTGCGATCAGGCCGAGCAGCAGATAGAGGAATGAAGAAGCGCCGACCAGCGCGGTCGCGAGTCGAGGATCGTGCTCGAGGCTCCATCCGATCGCCAAGCGCACGTTGTCGAGCTCGCGCGCAAAGGCGCTCAGCAGCGACATATCCGGCGTTGTCCACCTCGCTTCGTCGAACCGCTCCATGACCGAGTTCATCGCGCGTGCGAATCGCTCCTCCGCCGCGTCCAGCTCGTGCCTCTCCGCCAGCTGGTGCAGCGCGTAGTCGCGCGCGCTCTCCAGCAGCCGATAGCGCGGCGGGTCGGCTCCGTCGTCGACCACGAGAGAGTGATCGAGCAGCGTCGAGACATGCTCGATCACCGCCCACTCGTCCTGGCCGGCCTCGCCCGCCACTGCGCCAGCCAGGTCCAGGCTGAATCCGCATGCGCCCGCGAACACGCCGAGGTGGCGAAACGTCGTCTGCTCCTCTGCGCTCAGCAGGCCGTAGCTCCAATCGAGCGCTGCGCGCAACGTCTGCTGCCGCGTCGGCGCGCTGCGGCTCGCACCTGCGAGCAGCTTGAGCCGATCGCCCAGCCGCTGCTCCAGCCCGCGCAGGCCGAATACGCGGCAGCCGTACCGCCGCGAGCTTGATCGCCAGTGCCAGCCCATCGAGATGCCGGCACAGCTCGATGACGCTGCCGACGTTCTCGTCCGTGACTCGGAACCGCGGGTCCGCCGCCTGCGCCTGATCGACGAACAATCCGATGGCGCCGTATTCCATCGCGTCGTGCGCCGACGTGCCTGCCTCGGGTATTGCCAGCGGGCCGAGCCGGAACACCCGCTCGCGCTCGACCTTCAGCACGACCTGGCTGGTGACCAGCAGCCGCACGCCTGGCGCGCCGGTCACGATGGCGTTGCACAGTCGCGCCACCTCGTCGATCAGATGCTCCGCGTTGTCGAGTACGAGCAGCAGCGTCGAGCGACTTCAGACCGGCCACGAGCGCGCGCAGCTGATGGTCTCCGCTCGCCACCGGCAGCTGGAGCGCCCGCGCCACCACGGCGCAGACGAGCGCGGGCTCGGAGATCGACGAGAGATCGACCCAGGCCGCCCCGTCGCGCTGTGCGTGACGCCTGGCGTGTGCCGCGGCGAGCGCGAGCGAGGTCTTGCCGATGCCGCCCGCGCCGAGCACCGTGACGTGACGGTGCTGGGCGAGCAGGTGATCGAGCGCGACAAGGTCGTCCTCGCGGCCAAGCAGGGTCGGCGGTGCGCCGGGCGGCGCGAAGGGTTTAGGGCCGGGAGGTTCTGGGACAACGGCTGCTGGTGCCGACTCAGGTATTGATTCGGATGACGACTCGCCGTCCTCCTCGAGAGGTGGCACAAATCGGTAGCCGCGGCCCGGCACCGTGCGCGATCAGGTTCGCTCCGAGCAGCTTGCGCAGCTCGCGCAAGTGCCCTGCGAGGGTGTCGTCATCGACCACTCTGTCAGGCCAGACCAGGTCGGCCAACTCCTTGCGGCTGACGACTCGCTGCCGCTGCTCGATCAGCGCAAGAAGCAGATCGAAGGCGTGTTCGCCGAGCGGAGCGGAGTTTGCCGCTCGACGAGGAGTTGGCGCTCTTGCGGCAGCACTGCGTAGCGGCCGAAGCGGTGAGTGGGACTGCGGCCCTCGGCGCGCAATCGAAACGCGCGCACCGGATGGGAGATGTTCTTCATCGCCTGCTCGCCCGCGTCGTCGAAGCCGCCGCGGATACGGCTGGCGACTGCGCCGTGCACTGCCTGCGAGACCATCACGCCGCCGGGTTCGCACAGCGCCTGCAGCCGGGCAGCGATGTTGACTCCGTCGCCGTAGACGCTGCCGTCGGCCTTCTCCAGCACGTCGCCCAAGTGCACGCCAATGCGAAAGGAGAGCCGCGCCGCATTGCGTTGGCCGTGCGCAGGGGCTGAGAGCTTTCGCTGAATGGCGAGCGCGGCGCGGACCGCGCCGGTTGCGGTCTCGAAGGAGGCGAGCACCGAGTCGCCCGCGGTGTCGATGACGCGCCCGCCCTGCGCTTCGATGTGCCTGCGGAACACGGCCCGCGCGGCGTCCAGCGTAGCGAGCGCGACGCGATCATCCTCGGCCATCACGCGCGAATAGCCCGCCGCATCGGCAGCCAGGATCGCCGCCAGCCGGTGGCGCGCTTCGGGCTCGCTCATTGGCCCCGCCTCCTCGCAAGGCGAAATCTACTCCCCGGGCGGATATTGAGATCCCTTTAGCTTCCCAAAGCGACAGGCGTGGGCGCATCATCCGGCGGCAGCATCTAGCGAGGGCAGGAAGGCAGCACGCGGCAGCTGGTAGCGCCATCGCTACAAGCCCCTCAGGTATCCAGCCGTGACGGTCACCGTGTCTCGTCAAAGGAGGGACACCATGTCGATCAAGCCTTGGCTTGCCTGTGGCGTAGCAGTTGCCGCGCTAACCCTGCATTTCTCCGCCTTTGCGCAGAAGAAGTACGACCCGGGGTATCCGACACTGAAATCAAGATTGGCCAGACCATGCCGTACAGCGGTCCCGCTTCGTCCTACGGCACGATCGGCAGAGCGGAAGCGGCCTACTTCAAGAAGGTCAACGACGAAGGCGGCGTGAACGGACGCAAGATCGTCTTCCTTAGCCTGGACGACGGCTACAGCCCGCCGAAGACGGTCGAAGCGACACGCCGGCTGGTCGAGCAGGACCAGGTTCTCCCTGATGTTCGGTTCGCTGGGCACGGCGACGAACACTGCGGTTCACGCCTATCTCAACGGGCGAAAGATTCCGCAGTTGTTTATCGCGACCGGCGCCAGCAAGTGGAATGATCCGCAGAATCACCCGTGGACGATGGGCTTCCAGCCCAACTACCAGGCCGAGGCCCAGATCTACGCCAAGTACATCCTGCAGACCAAGCCGAATGCCAGGATCGGCGTCCTCTATCAGAACGACGACTATGGGAAGGACTATCTGAAGGGCGTGAAGGATGGGCTCGGCGAGAAGTCGGCCAAGATGCTCGCTGCCGAGATGACCTATGAGGTCACTGACGCGACCGTCGACTCGCAGATCGTGCAGATGCAAGGGATGGGCGTCGACGTTCTCATCGATGCCACCCTCGCCCAAGTTCGCGGCGCAGGCGATTCGCAAGGCCTACGACATTGGCTGGAAGCCCCTCCATTTCCTGAATAACACGTCGGTCTCCGTCGGCAGCGTCTCTGACGCCCGCCGGGCTCGAAAAGTCAATCGGCTTGGTCACCGGCCGCTACTACAAGGACCCGACTGATGCGAGGTGGGACGGCGACCCGGGAATGATCGCGTGGCGTGCCTTCATGAAAACCTACTATCCGGAAGGAAGCTTGATCGACAGCCCCAACCTTGCCGGCTACGCCCAAGCGCGCACGCTGGTGCAGGTGCTCAAGCAATGCGGCGATAACCTGACCCGCGAGAACGTCATGAAAGCAGGCCGCCAGCCTGAGGGACTTCGGCACCGGCGTCATCCTGCCCGGGATCACGATCAATACCAGTCCGAGTGATTTCGCGCCGATCAAGGCAATTCAACTGGCGCGTTTCGACGGCAAGACCTGGGTACCGTTCGGCGAGGCGATCGACAAGTAGCCTAGGTCGCCTCGGAGTTGCGGCCTATCGTTCAGTAGGAGAGGTGACTTCGAACCACAGCCGTCCGAGCCAGCAGACGACGATCGTGCGCGATCCGATCCCGCCAGTAGTACTCCGAAAGCTGACCCATACGAATGGCCGGTTCTGGCCGAGGGTGTGAAAACCCCGTAGGCGCGCAACGCAGCGATCCGTAGAGTTGCCGGACATATCGAGCAACGGAGCTCATATGTCGCGATTCGTTGAAGGCCAGGACCGGCAGCAGGTGACGCTGCTGCCCGAGTGTCTGGACGACTTCATCGCCGAGGACAACCCGGTTCGCGTGGTCGACGCGTTCGTGGCCGAGTTGGATCTTGGCGAGCTGGGGTTCGATGGGGTGAGGCCGGCGGACACGGGCCGCCCGTCGTACCACCCGGCGGTGCTCCTGAAGATCTACATCTACGGGTACTTGAACCGGGTACAGAGCAGCCGGCGGCTGGAACACGAGTGCCAACGCAACGTCGAGCTGATGTGGTTGACGGGGCGCCTGGCGCCGGACTTCAAGACCATCGCGGACTTCCGGCACGACAACGGCGCGGGCATACGCAACGTCTGCCGTCGCTTCGTGGTGCTGTGCCGGGAGCTCAAGCTCTTCTCGCAGGCCGCTGTCGCCGTCGACGGCAGCAAGTTCAAGGCGGTCAACAGTCGTGACCGGAACTTCACGCCGGCCAAGATCGAGAAGCGCAAGCAGCAGATCGAGGAAAGCATCCAGCGCTACCTGTCGGCGCTCGATCACCGCCGACCGGCACGATGCCACTGCTGGAGTTCGGCCCCCGGTCCGCGCATCTGAAGGACAAGCTGAGCGCCCTGCGCAAGCAGATGCGTCGCATGGATGAGATGAAGGAACGCCTCAAGGCCGAGCCCGACGAGCAGCTCTCGCTGACCGACCCAGACGCTCGATCGATGATGTCGCAAGCCAAGGGAACGGGCCTGGTGGGCTACAACGTGCAGACTGCCGTCGACGCCAGGCATCACCTCATCGTCGATCACGAGGTCACCAACGTCGGCGGCGACCGGGCACAGCTGAGCAAGATGGCGCTGGCCGCACGCGAGGCGATGGGCAAGAAGAAACTGCAGGCCTACGCTGACCGCGGCTACTTCAGCGGTCTCGAGATCAAGGCCTGCGACGAAGCGGGCATCCAGGCCTTCGTGCCCAAGCCGATGACCTCGAATGCCAAGGCCGAGGGCCGCTTCAGCAAGGCGGACTTCATCTACATCAAGCGCGATGACGAGTACCAGTGCCCGGCCGGCGAACGCGCGATCCACCGGTTCAATTGCGTGGAAGGCGGCCTGATGATGCGAACCTACTGGAGCAGCGCCTGCCCTGGTTGCGCCATCAGAGCGCAGTGCACGACCTCAGCCGTATCGGCGCATCCGCAGGTGGGAGCACGAGGCAGTGCTGGAGCAGATGCAGCGCCGGCTCGACCGCAAGCCCGAGGCGATGACGCTGCGACGACGCACCGTCGAGCACGTCTTCGGCACGTTGAAGCACTGGATGGGGACAACGCACTTCCTGACTCGAAGGCTCGAGCACGTCGAGCACCGAGATGAGCCTGCACGTGCTGGCTTACAACCTCAAGCGAGTGATGCAAGTGCTCGGCATTGCCAAGACGATGAAGGCGATGAGTTTGGCGGGCGCGTGAGCGCCTTCTTATGTCCGTTGCGGTCGGGCATTGCACTGGTCGCCGCAAACCGGCATATCGCTCGGCGCAGCGCACTGGCAGCGCCAAGGCACTCGGGAGTGGAGCGTGAGCCGACGGAGCCCTAGGAAGCTGCCGCTCACCTGTTGACTGCGGGTAACGGCTCCAGGTGGGTGTGCCCGTGAGGATCACCGGTCAAGTGACAGCTGTCGGCAAAACCGGTCATCCGTAACTTCGTGGGTCGAAGGTCTGCAGCATCCCGGAGCCTGTCGCTGAGCTGACGTCCCGACGACCGCGCGCTAGTGTTCTGCGCCGCAGGGCTCGGTAATGACTGCCGCTCGCGTCGGCCGCTCAGCCGACCGCCGCCACGGGGCGCGCCGCGAGCATCGTCGCCGGGTCGTCGCTGACGATGCCCTGCACGCCGATGTTCCAGAGACCGATCGCATCGGCCGGGTCGTTGATCGTCCAGACATGGATCACCGTGCCGCTGCCGCGCAGGGCGCGCGCCAGCGCCGCGATCGGCACCGGGATGCCGTTCCAGCGCGGCGGGATGCACAGGGCCTGGAATGGTGGCGCGCCGAGACGGCGACGCAGCAGCGCCGGCAGTACCAGCCGCACCACGTCGGGCGTGCTCGCGCCGAGCGCGAACCCGGCGCCGCGCAGCGGTCGCGTCGCCGCGGGGTCGAAGCCGGCGACGATGACGCGCCCGGCGATGCCGTGACGCGCGATCGCCGCCCGCACCAGTTCGGTCGCCGCCGGTGTCTTCAGCTCGATGATGAACTCCAGCGCGCGCGGCAGCGACTCGACGATCGCATCGAAGGTCGACACCGCCGCGCCGCGGCCGCGCCAGGGAAAGCTGCGGCCGCCGTCGGGCGTGAAGTTCGCGCCGGCGTCGACGCGGCCGAGCTCGGCGGCGGTGCGGTCGGCGAGCGGACCGGTGGCGTCGGTGGTGCGCTCGAGCGTCGCATCGTGGAACACCATCAACACGCCGTCGCGCGAGACGCGCAGGTCGAACTCGATGGCATCGACGCCGAGCGCAACCGCCTCCTGGAACGACGCGAGCGTGTTCTCCGGCGCGTGCGCGCGGTTGCCGCGATGGCCGATCACCGGGCGGGCCAGGGGGTCGAGGAGGATCATCGGTCAGGCGTCGATCTTGCCGTCACGCACGGTGAAAGCGTGCGCCCATTCGCATGCCCACGTCAGGCCGGTCGACTTGACACGGAAACGCTCTGCGGCCGGGGGCGACCACTCGATCTTCCGAGGCGATGAAGTGCAGCGGTTCGAACGCCTCGGGAGCTTTTGGAGATCGCCCGGAACCGAAGGCGGCATAGGCGTCACCGACCAGCTCAATATTGCTTTGAGGCGTCATACGTTCTCCGCTTTCGCATTCAGACAGGCGCTGGATTCCAGCGGATCTCATCGTAATCCGTCGGCCTGTTCCACCAGTTGCACTGCGCCAAAGCGGTCGGTCATGAACGACAGAAAGTGGCGGGAGCGTGAGGCCGACGGAGCTCTAGGAAGCTGCCGCTCACCGGTCGACTGCGGAGATCGGCCTCAGACTACCTGCTGCCGCTCATGGCGCATTTCAGGGCATCGTGTCACCCACAACCAGACATAAGAAGGTGCGCAATCCGGCAGCAGAAGCGCCTAGTCCAGGCGCTGCAAGCGCGTTCACGACCGGACCCGTGGCATGGCATTGAGCGGTGTCACCGTCTTCCTCAGTGCCTTCCTCCTGTTCACCTGGTCCAGCCGGTCATCGCCAAGCTGATCCTGCCGCGCTTCGGCGGCAGCGTGCGCGGTCTGGGCCACCTGCCTGGTGTTCTTCCAGGCGGCATTGCTGCTCGGCTATGCCTTCGCGCATCACCTGGTACGCAACGCGGACAGCCGGCCTTTGAAGGCCTCCACCTAACCCTGCTGCTGGGCAGCCTCGCGCTGCTGCCGATCGTGCCGGTAGTGGCGTGGCCGGGGGGCTGCAGGCGCTCAGCCCGCAGGTGCAGATCCTGGGGGCTGCTGATCCTGAGCATCGGTTTGCCGTTCACGCTGCTGGCCATGACCGGTCCGTTGCTGCAGGCCTGGCAGACGGGGATCAGCCGCAACCCCTACCGGCTGTTCGCGGTGTCGAACCTGGCCTCGCTGGCCGCGCTGCTGGCTATCCGTGGGCGATCGAGCCCTGGTTGACAATCCAGCGTGCAGGGCATGGCGTGGTCCGTGGGCTATGCGTGTTATGCGCTGGCATTGTGCGCAGTCAGTCTGCTGCGGCGCCCGACGCCAGCAGCGCGCTCGACTGCGAGCGCACCGGCGCTCGGCTGGCCGCGCACCGCTGAGCTTGGTTCGCGCTGGCGGCGCTCGGCAGCTATGCACTGGTGGCGCTGACCAACCACCTGACGCAGAACATCCCTCGTTTCCGATGATGTGGTGCTGCCGCTGGTGATCTACCTGTTGACGCTCACCCTCTGTTTCGATGGCGACCGCTGGTACCTGCCACGTGTCTTCCGCGCCGCGACGCTGCTGGCGCTGCTGGCCATGTGCGCGCTGCTGTGGCAGGAAAGACGTGTGCTGAACATCGGCTGGCACATCGCCGTGTTCCTGGCCGGGCTGTTCATCGTGTGCATGTATTGCCACGGCGAGCTGGCGCGCGAGCCGGGCCGCATCCGTCGCGGCTGACGCACTTCTATCTGGCGGTGGCCGCAGGCGGCGTGGTCGGCGGCGCACGTGGTGGCCCTTCGGTGCGCCGGCGCTGTTGCACGGCTACGTTCGAGGTCGAGATCGGGTTCGTGCTGCTGACAGCTGTCGCGGTGCTATGGCGCTCATGGCGGCTGGGTGTGGTCTGGACCGGTGCGGCGCTGCTGGTGCTGGCGGCCGCGTCAGCGACCGGCGTATGGCGCGTGCAGGAAGCGATGGCTGCCGTCATCGAGATCGACCGCAATTTCTATGGCGTGGTACGGGTGTGCGAATACGGCGCCGATCAGCCCGGCCAGCGCGAGCGCGAGCTGAGCCATGGCCGCGTGATGCACGGGCATCAGTTCATGGACGGCGAGCGGCGGCGCCAGCACCGGCTACTACGGTGTTGGCTCCGGCGTCGGCCGGTTGTTGCGCGCGTTGGCCGACCGGCCGATCGAGGTGGGCGCAATCGGCCTGGGCGCCGGCACGATTGCCGCCTACGGCAAGCCCGGCGACCGCTACCGCTTTTACGAGATCGACGATGCGATCGTCGCCGCTGCGCATCGACAATTCAGCTTCGTCGAGGATTCGCCCGCGACCGTCGAAGTGGCGCTCGGTGATGGCCGGCTGCTCCTGCAGAGCGGATCCGAGCGGCGCTACGACGTGCTGGTGATCGACGCCTTCAACGGCGACTCGATCCCGGTGCATCTCCTCACGCGTGAGGCGGTGGCGCTGTACCGCGACCGGCTGGAAGCCGGGCGGCTTGATCGCGCTGCACATCAGCAGCAGCCACCTCGATCTGAGGCTTGTGGTCGCCCGCATTGCCGCGGACCTGGGCCTACAGATGGCATGGATCAGCGATGGTGGCATCCCAGGCGACGAGAGCATCGCTGTCTCGGACTGGATCCTGCTCG